>Ga0302177_10000103_pt1 | contig 71972 bp, 68 predicted proteins | sample I_Palsa_E1_2_FD_198780 | JGI IMG/M metagenome (GOLD analysis project Ga0302177, IMG submission 198780) | Peat permafrost microbial communities from Stordalen Mire near Abisko, Sweden - I_Palsa_E1_2 | ecosystem: Environmental > Terrestrial > Soil > Palsa > Peat permafrost | place: Sweden... | reverse complement strand
GACGAAATCGAGAAGGCTTCCGACGCGTTGTGGCAGTTGTTGCTAGGAATGTTAGACAAGGCTACGCTGACGCTGGGGGACAATCGCCGAGTCGATTTGTCTCAGACCGTAATTTTTCTCACCTCCAACCTGGGCGGCGTGGAAATGATGGAAATGATGAACGGCGGCATGGGCTTCATTCAGCCGAAAGACAAGCCGGCAGCCGGCGTGGACGAGAAGGTGGAACGCACCGCAGTGGAAGCGGCCCGCCGCAAGTTCTCGCCGGAGTTCATGAACCGGCTGGACAAAATTGTGGTGTTTCACCCGTTGCGCCGCGAACAGTTGGAGGAAGTGCTGGAAATTGAATTGGCACAAGTGCAGGACCGGGTGCTGGAAACCGCCAAGGGGCAGTTCTTGTTCCGCGTCACCGGCGCTGGCCGCGAATTCTTGCTGCAGGAAGGCACCGATCAGCGTTACGGAGCTCGCCATTTGAAGCGTGCCATCGAGCGCCACGTGGTGTATCCAATGGCCAATCTTTTGGCCACCGACCAGGTACACCTGGGCGACCTGGTGTGCATCGACTGGGATAAATCCACGGACCGGCTTACCTTTATTCGCGAGGGCGAAAACTTGGCCATGCCCGCTCGACGTCCTGAGCCGGTCGTGGCCCAACGGACCATGCCGCTGCGTAGCGGCAAGACCATCGAAGCACCGACGATGACCATGTCGCAGGATCCCCTGCCTCGCAGCGCACGGTAGCTTCGCAGAAACCTCTGTACCTGTTCCTTCCGCCGGGTGCACAACCCACCCGGGCTCTCCCTTTTTGATATCGGCTACGATGATGCTTCAGGAAAGTAATAGAGCCTTGTGGTTTGACGCTCCAGTGCGCGTCGAATGGCGTTTCAGCGTTTCGCGCCGACGGGACTCGATCGGTTGTAGACCCGATCGGCTCGTTGGAGCGCTTCACCAATGCTGCTACAGATATTGTCCGCGCCGAGGTGGCGTTCGAAGTCTGCTTGCTTCATGAGCGCAGCGGGTTGCGCCCGCGCCCCGCACAGAAGCAGGCTTCGGCCTGAAGCGACAACCTGGTCGGCAAGATCGCGGATGGCGCCTAATCCGGTGGCGTCGATGGCGGTCATGTTTCTGAGGCGCAAAATTACAACCGGCGGAAGGCTATTGAGGTGGTCAAGAATCTCCACAAGTTTGTCGGTAGCACCGAAGAGGAACGGGCCGTGAACCCGGTACACCGTTGCGTAGCCTGGAATCTCCTTGCCCTGCAAGGTGTGTACCCGGCTGTCCTCAACGTAATCGCGCGTCACCCGCACAACGGTGGTTGTCTTGGATACTTTCCGAATGAACATGAAGGCTGCCAGCACCATTCCGACTTCCACTGCAAAGGTCAGATCCGCGACCACTGTTAGTGTGAAGGTCAGTAACCATACCGCGATGTCCGCGGAGGTCAACTTGAGGATTTCCGGGATCTCCTGCCATTCGCCCATGTTATAAGCAACGATCATTAGAATGGCTGCTAGCGCAGCCAGCGGGATGTTTTTAACCAGCGGTGCGGCGAACAGCACGATCGCGAGCAACGTGAGCGCGTGAATCATTCCCGCGAGAGGAGTTTTCGCGCCCGAGCGAACGTTGGTAGCAGTGCGCGCGATCGCGCCGGTGGCAGGCAAGCCGCCGAAGAGCGGAGACGCGATGTTCGCGAGACCTTGGGCCACCAGTTCCACATTGGGATTGTGTTTGTCCTTGCTCATTCGATCGGACACCACCGCCGACATCAGCGACTCAATGGCGCCAAGCATAGCTACGGTAAACGCCGGCGACAGCAATTGCCGCACCAGATCGTAGTGCAGGTTCGGTAGCGCGAAGGTTGGCAATCCGCTGGGGATTCCGCCAAATCTCGTTCCAATCGTTTCCACCGGCAGCCGTAAGAGCGTGAGCGCAATCGTCGCTCCGAAAGTGACGATGATTGCGCCCGGAATGCGCTTGGCATACCTCAAGCACAAAATCATGATCGCGAGAGATGCAAGAGACAGGAGTGTCGCGGTCAGAGAGATGGTGTGCCCGGCGCTTGCAAAGGCGCCCATGCGATGGAAGAAATCCCCGGGTACGTGATCCATTCGAAGGCCAAAGAAATCACGGATCTGCGTGCTGGCGATCAGAATGGCGATGCCATTGGTGAAACCCAGAATCACCGGGCGAGGGAAATACTTAACCATGCCGCCCATGCCGGTGATTCCGAGCAGCACCAGAAGCACCCCGGCCATCATGGTGCAAGTAAACAGACCCTCAATGCCGTGCTTGGCGACAATTCCCGAAATCACAACAACGAAGGCGCCTGTCGGGCCCCCGATCTGTGTTTTCGAACCGCCAAACGCTGAGATGATGAAACCGGTAACGATGGCGCAGTAAATGCCGGCTTGCGGAGAAACGCCAGATGCAATAGCGAACGCCATGGCCAGTGGAAGTGCGACCAAACCAACGGTAACTCCGGCTATAGCGTCGGAAAGCAATTTGTGACGATCATAGTCGCGGAGCAGAAAGACAGATTTGGGGAGCCAGACGTTGAGGGAAGAAAGCATTTGGACGGGGTGGCTAAAGCAACTCCCCCAAACCGATTTTAACAGGGCCGGCTAAAGCCTAGCGAGGTTCGCGGACGGCTGTGACGTAATGTGAAGCGCAACTCGCGGCCGGCACTACGAAGACTATGCTGTTGGTATAACCGGAGTGCACTTTTCCGCTTGTGACGCCGCGGCACCATCCAGCTCCGCTTGCTGCGGCGTCGCGATCGCCCGCAAGGGATCCCAACGCAAGATCGGTTTGCGGGCCGCGCCGACTTCATCGAGGCGGCGGATGCGAGTGGTGTGCGGAGCGGTCTTCACTATGTCCGGAGTCGCTGCGGCTTCCTCGGCAATCGCGCGCATCGCATCGATGAACAGATCGCACTCTTCCTTGGATTCCGATTCTGTCGGCTCAATCATCAACGCGCCGGAAACAATCAGGGGAAATGCGGTGGTGTAGGGATGGAAGCCATAGTCGATCAGCCGTTTGGCGATATCCATGGTGTTCACCCCATTCTTCTTCTGGAAAGCATCGCTGAACACCACTTCGTGCATGGACGGCAAGGAGTACGGAAGGTCGTAGACTCCCTCCAGATTCTTACGAATGTAGTTAGCGTTGAGCACCGCATCTTCGGTCGCCTGGCGGATCCCCGGACCGTAGGCCAGAATGTACGCGAGCGCACGGACCAGCACGCCAAAATTTCCCGAAAATGCTTTCACGCGGCCGATGGAGTCGCGGCGGACCGGCTCGAGAGCCAGGCGTCCATTTTCCCTTTCCACCAGGACCGGCACCGGCCGAAAAGGCTCTAGAATTCTCTTCATCGCTACCGGACCTGCACCCGGGCCCCCGCCACCGTGGGGGGTGGAAAAAGTCTTGTGCAGGTTCAGGTGCATCACATCGACGCCCAGGTCACCGGGACGGGTGATGCCCGTGAGCGCGTTCATGTTGGCCCCGTCCAGGTACAGCAGCGCGCCTTTTTCGTGAAGAATGGCGGCGATTTCGGGAATACGCTGCTCGAAAATACCCAAGGTGGACGGATTGGTGATCATCAGGGCGGCCACCTCTTCGGTGACCAGCTCGCGTAATTTGTCGACATCGATTTGACCATGCGACTCGGACTTGATGTTCTCCACTTGATACCCGGCGATCACCGCGGTGGCCGGGTTGGTGCCATGCGCCGAGTCCGGAATCAAAACTTTTTTGCGCGCATTACCTTGTTTTTCGAGGTAAGCGCGAATCAGCAATAAGCCGGTGAGCTCGCCCTGAGCCCCCGCAGCGGGTTGCAGAGTGATGGCGTCCATGCCGGTGATCTCCAGCAGGCATTGCTCCAGCAGGCGGAGAATCTTTAAGCAGCCCTGAGACAATTCCTGCGGCTGCAAAGGATGCTCGGTAGCAATGCCCGCCAGCCGGGCAACGAACTCATTCACGCGCGGGTTGTACTTCATGGTGCAGGAGCCCAGCGGGTACATGCCCAGATCGATCGCGTAATTCCACGTGGACAGGCGGGTGAAGTGGCGAATCACTTCGATTTCGCTGACCTCAGGGAAGTTTTCGACGCCGTCGCGCCGGTAGCTCGCTCCTAGATCCCGGGCAGCATCGGCCGCCGGCACATCCAGCGGAGGAAGTTCGAAACCGCGCTTGCCTGGCGAGGACTTCTCGAAAATCAGCCCTTCACTTTGATTAACATGTCGCGCCGCTTTTTTAATTTTATCGTTCACAAAGATCGGTAGCGCTTCGCCTAAAGCGGTTGCGCAATCGCCTTTCGCAGTGCCGAAGAAAGCCTTTCCATATCGGCGCGAGTCGTAGTTTCGGTGACGCAGACCAGCGCATGCTTGGTGAGTTCCGGATACGAAGATCCGAGCGGCAGCGGACCGATAATTTTGTCGCGCAGCAGGTCGGCGTTGATCATCCGCGCCGAGCGCGGCAACTCGATCGTGAATTCATTGAAGAATGGCGCGTCGAAGGTTCGGCGCACCCCGGGGATTTTCGTCAATTCATCGAGCGCGAATCGCGCTTTGGAAAGATTTTGGTGGGCCATTTCACGCAAGCCGTCTTTTCCGAGCAGCGTAAGGTGCACCGTGGCGGCCAGTGCGCAGAGTGCCTGATTGGTGCAAATGTTTGACGTCGCTTTCTCACGGCGAATGTGTTGTTCACGGGTGGCCAGTGTCAGCACGAAACCCCGGCGGCCTTCGGTGTCGCTGGTTTGTCCTGCCAGGCGCCCGGGCATTTGTCGCACGAATTTGTCTCGAGTAGCGATGACCCCGACGAACGGTCCACCGTAGCTAGGGGGCAGCCCAAAGCTCTGCCCCTCCATGGCTACGATGTCGGCTTCCGCTGGAGGCTTTACGAGTCCCAGCGAAACGCCTTCAGTGATGCTGACCACCAGCAATGCGCCAGAACCTTTCACGGCGGCAGCAAGCTCACTGACCGGCTCGATGCTGCCGAAGAAATTCGGCGATTGCACCACCACCGCGGCCACGTCGTCGCGGATGGCCGACTTAAGCGCGGCCTGGTCGAGCGTTCCATCCGGCCGATACGGAATTTCCTGAAGCTCCAACCCTGAATTCCTGGCGTAGGTCTTCAGCACGTCGCGATATTCGGGGTGCACCGAGCGAGCAATCAGGACGTGGCGACGGCTGGTGACGCGCTCGGCCATCAACACCGCCTCGGTGGTGGCCGTGGAACCGTCCCACATGGAAGCATTAGCCACTTCCTGGCCAGTCAACTGGCACATCAGCGTCTGAAACTCGAAAATGGCTTGCAGAGTGCCTTGCGAAATCTCGGCTTGATAAGGGGTGTAAGAGGTAAGGAACTCGCCGCGCTGAATGATTGCGTCGGTCACCACCGATCGAAGATGGTTGTAGACGCCCGCGCCGAGGAAGCTGGTGTAGCCGACGGAGTTCTCCGCGGCGCGCTCCGAGAAGTATTGGATAATTTCAGCTTCGGAGTATGGGCCAGGAAGTTTTAAGGCCTCCCGGAGACGATAGCGTTCCGGGACAGCAGAGAAAAGCTCGTCGATGGAGCTGGCGCCAATCGCGGCGAGCATCTCCTGGCGCTCCATCGGGCTTTTCGGGAGATAGCGCATCAGGCCGAAGCTTCCTTGCCGGCTTCCGCGATAAATGCTTCATAGGCCTTCGCGTCCATCAAAGTCTTCAACTCCGCTGGGTCCGACAAACGCACCTTGATAAGCCACGCGGAGCCGTGGGGATCAGAATTTATTTTCTCCGGCGTTGCCTGCAGCTCGGCGTTGGCTTCTAACACCTCACCGGAAACCGGGGCATAAATCTCGCTGACGGCTTTCACGGACTCGACTGTGCCGAAAGATTTTCCGGCGGTAATTTTGGCGCCGGGTTTAGGCAACTCCGCAAACACAACGTCGCCAAGCTCGTGCTGGGCGTAGTCGGTAATACCAAAGATCGCGGTGTCGCCTTTCACGCTGACCCACTCGTGCTGCTTGGTATATTGGTAATCTGCGGGGTAGGCCATCTCGTGTGGCTCCTAATTCTGCACCGGCGACGCCGGGCTGAAGACCCATGATTGCTGCCGATACGAATACTAGTTTGACGCCAGTGGTGCGTCCGAGCGATTTGCCGATTGCTTTCGCGGCCGCTTGTAAAATGGTGTGGAAACCACCTGGGCCCTCGCTTTCTGTCCCCGGATTTCAACGTACACGGCGGTGCCCACTGCTGCCATTGAGGGCGGGAGATAAGCTAGCGCAATATTCTTGCCTAGCGTCGGCGAAGGAGAGCCGCTGGTGATCACGCCGACCGTCTCGCCGGCCTCATTGCAGCAACAATACCCATCCCGCGCAACCCCGCGTTCCACCATCTCCAGCCCTACCAGCGTGCGGGTCACGTCTCTGGCTTTCTTCTTTAGCAGCGAATCGCGGCCAATGAATTCCGGTTTCTCAATCTTGCAGTAGCGGTCCAGACCTGCCTCCCAAACATCAATCCGGTCGCTGATTTCATGCTCATACAGAGCCATCTTGGCCTCCAGACGAAGGGTGTTGCGGGCACCGAGGCCGCAAGGAATCATCCCGAATTCGCGACCAGCGTCCAGCACCGCGTTCCAGACTCGTTCGCTCGTGACCCGATCCGATGGCACATAGATTTCGAAGCCGTCCTCTCCGGTGTAACCGGTACGAGCCATCAGAGTGTCAGCAAGCTGGCAGACGGTACCGTGAGTGAACCAATAATTTCGCACCGACGGTAGATCGGCGTCGGTCAGTCTTCTCAGCACGTCTTCAGCGCGGGGACCCTGAATGGCCAGCTGCGTATAAGAATCACTTAAATCTTCTACGACGCAGTCTGCATTTTTGGTGTTCTCCCGTACCCAATGGATATCTTTTTCGCGGGTACCGGCGTTGATCACCAGCAGGAAATCGTCGGGCCCAAGCCGGTGCACGATCACGTCGTCCACAAACGTACCCTCGGGATAGAGCATCGCTGAATACTGCGCCTGTCCGATGGCCAGTTTGGAGGCATCATTCATGCTGATGTGCTGCACTGCGGACAAAGCCCCACCGGGGGTATTCCCGGTTCGAATGCGGATGTCGCCCATATGGCTCACGTCGAACACCCCGACCGAGGCGCGAACCGCTTTGTGTTCGGCAACCAGGCCTCCGCTGGCGGGATACTCAACCGGCATATCCCAACCACCGAAATTGACCATTTTCGCCCCCAGCCCGCGATGTAAGGCATTGAGAGGCGTCTTGCGAAGCACGGTAATGGCCGGCGAGTTGACTGATCCCATTCCTTAATCTCGAAAGAAAATCGAGTTTAGCATGCGGGTTAGGACCGGTCAAAAACACGCACAAAACCGTCCCATTCGCTGCGCTGTCCAAAACCATCTTCAGGGGGCTGAACTGTCGCGCAACCCGATCCCAAGGCCATCTTGCCGCTGGTGGAACCGTCAGGTACAGTTTTTCAGGAGGCCCTCCATGCCGGCTCCTACTGTTTGTCTGCAGTGCGATAAGAGCGAAGAGTCCTGTGCCTGTGAGAAGTACTGCACCATCTGCGAAGGACAGAACAAAGTTAGGCTATGCCTTGACGGCTTGTATTATTGCCCGGACTGCCGGGAAGCCTGCGACGTGGCCCTGGCGAGCAGCATTTGATCATTGGCGCCAAACCTATCAGCGTGCAAATGGATCCGGATCCGCGATTGGCGGCGGCCGCTGGCGGCGCCGCGCGGTTTTTGGCGGAGGCCGCGGGACTGGACCCCGGAAAGGCTGCCAAACTTCAGGCTGCGGTTGTAAATGCTTGTAAACGGGCGTTCGATTCCTTGAGCCAGAATCATGCCCGCCTATATGTGACTTTCCAATCCCTGGCAGGGCGGATCGAAATAGAGCTTTCTCACCAAGGCCAAGCGCTGCCGGCCTTGGGACTGGACGCGGTTGCCGGGTTCGGGACCAGCAGCGGTTCGGCGATGTCCGGGGTTGACCGCGTACAGTTCGAGCAGCGGGACGACGCGGTTGTGACCCGTTTGACTAAGTATATTCGGCAAGGTACGCCCGCTGGCTAAGGCAGATAAAGGCCGGACAACGTCCGGCGTCGTTGGAAGCGTATCCGGGACCGAAACTCTCCGAATTCTACATTTTTAGAGCGAAGGTATTCCGCCGAATCAGCGAAGCCATCTGGTCGTCCGTCAACGTCATGCGCACCACAATGCGATCGCCCGAAGGGGCGACGTTGGCTTGATTTAGCAGCTGCGCCATGTCTGGATTGTCACTCTTGGCCTGATATTGCTTGTATAACAGGCCCATCTGGAGTAGCTGGCCCAGAGCATTCGCATCCTGCGGCGTAGCGCAGACCGCCTGGAATTTTCCTTCGATGCCGCTCGCGGCGTCCACACTGATAATCATATTTTTCATGTTGGTCACCAGCTTCGCGGCGTCCGGGAACTGCTGAATTTCCGGGGCGAGCTGCTGCATCGCCAATCGGGTGTAGGCGGGATTAAGCACGGCCCAGACCACGCCGCTTCCGTTGGCCTCCGCGACGAGCGGGTAAAACGTCTCGTTGCGAAGCAGGCCCTCTTCAGCTCCGAACCGCACTTCGATCATTTTTTCCAACAGCGCGCGATGGCCGAAAGCGGCGGTATTGGAATCGATGAAGAAGAAAAATAGGTCGTTTGAGCCGGCACCGGTTCCAAACGCGTACAGAGTGTAGTTGCGGGCCTTAAACGTGGGCAGCTTCTGGCGCTTGAAGTACGCTTCAGTAGAATCGGGATTGTAGGTGCCGAGAGCCACACCAACAATTTGCTCGCCGGTAGGCACCGCGGTAGAACCTGTCCCCTCGGTCTTAGTGGTTACGCCCTCGGGAACCAATCCCCACGCGAGTTCCTCGACTTGCGAATTAGGGTCTACGCCCGCTGAAGCCAGGAACTTTTCGAATTGCCGAAACCGGTCCGGAAGCATTTGCTCCTGAAGTTGCGGGAACCACTTCAAAGTGCGAGCCTTTTTCAGGTCCGCGTAGGCGAATTCGCCCACATTCTTGGGAAACAGCGCGATGATGTCCGGCCCCAGGCTGCCGCCACGGGTGGGCTCACCAGAAACCAGGAACAGCGTCGACACCAGGCAAGCGGCGAGGATCGTACCCAAAGTGGGCCTAAAGAACGCTGGCGCGGCGCCGAATTTTGAGTGCATGAAGTGATGATCCTTTCGTCTGCTACAGAAAACGGGTTAAACCGTTAAGCTATGGGCTGGCTCACCCAATCGTGCGCGCAGGGAGGCGATTTTCTCTCGTGTTGCACTGACATAGCCAGTGTCGCTGAGGCTGTCGAGGTTGATCTCGACATTGGCTAAGGCGCCCTGAGCTCCGGCAGCGGCCATCAGCCGCGCTACTTGTAAGTCTGACTTCATGGATGCGGCCGCGATAGCCGCAAGTTGTCCCAAACGTTCGAAAAGGGTAACGGTACGTTGTGCCACCTGCAATGGAACTTCGGCGGCGCCCTTGGTTGCCGATTCGATGGCTTGGGTGCGGGCCGCTGCTTGCGAAGCACTGGCACGGGGCAATTTGAAGGCAGCGAGAACGGCGTCGTAAGCAGCGGCGTCGCGATCAATAGCGGCGGTGAGTTCCTCGGCGTCGAGCCGTGCGGCCTCCAGCGTATCCGACAGTTGATCGACGTGCGCGGCTTGGGACTTCTTGTTGCGCGATAAACCGGCAACCATTTGCGCAAGTGCAGCGGCCATGGCCGCTGCGAAGGCTGCCACGCTGCCGCCGCCCGGGGTAGCCGCGGGCGCCGCAACCGCGTCCAGAAACGGTCGGGCAAGTCCCGCGAACTTCCCGCCTCCAGCCGGAGCCTCGGCGGGCGCACCTGCCAGGGCCGCCTCCAAACGATTCTCGAAGATTTGTTCAGGCGAAAAATTCTCCACCTGGAGGAAATAATCCGCGGCCATCTCAATGGCCTTCTTCGGAATCAGGCCGACGATTTCGCTTCCCACCGGAATTGCTCCGTACCTGGCGGCCTCACGTTTCACCATTTCGTAGACGCGGTGCATCGGGGTCTGCTCAAAATCGGTGAGGTTGATCGAAACCTGAGCGAGATTACGAGCTTTTAGCTCGACTCCCATGGATTTCACATGGCGAAGCCCGCCTGAAGAAAAACGAATGGCTTTAGCGATCTTGTTGGCGACGGAGACATCGAAAGTGTTTAAGTTCACGTTGTACGCGATCAGGAATTTGCGGGCGCCGACCACGGCGACCCCGGCGGTGGGATGAAGCTTGGGCTCGCCCACGTCGGGCTGGCGTTCATGATTTCGCTTTAGCTCGTCGCGCAGCCCTTCGAACTGCCCGCGACGTACATTCTCGAGGTTGATGCGGTCCGGACGGGTGGCGGCGGCTTCGTAGAAGAAAACGGGAATGCGATAACGAGCCCAAATTTCCTTGCCAACCCGCCGAGCCAGCGCCACGCAATCTTCCAAGGTAATACCGTGAATAGGGATGAAGGGAATAACATCGGCCGCACCGACTCGCGGATGTGCCCCAGAATGCTGGGTGAGATCGATGAGCTCAAGAGCTTTGCCGACGCCGAGTAGCGCCGCCTCCGCGACCGCTTCGGGATCACCTGCAAGCGTGACCACGCAGCGATGGTGATCGGCGTCCATCTCACGGTCCAGCACGTACACCCCGTGCACCGCTTTCATAGCTCCGACGATAGCGTCAACCTTCGCGGGGTCGCGGCCCTCAGAAAAGTTCGGGACACACTCGATCAGACGTCTCATGAATAAGCCCTCGCCGATTGGTGAGGATCATGATATGAGATTTTCGCGGCCGCGGCCACTCGTCGGACCGATGTCCATTGCGAGCATCTCGTCGAAAATAGCCTGGTGCAAGCCGCTGGAGCGACCCTCAGGGCTGATGATCGGCTGATGTCGAATCCTGTAGACCCTCTTCTGTTGGCTAGGAGGGTTGGGTGCCGCTCATTTCTGGGGTGCCCAACCGGTAAATACCTGATCTTATGTATCGCTTTTTCCTCTGGTTCCTGTTCCCGTGTATGGTCGGAGGATGTGGAATACATGAACCGAGCCTATCGTTACATCGCTTCAGCACTTCTTGCCGGCGCGCTCGTCTCGCCGGCTTCGATCATTGCCGCACTGCCACAAGACCACGATCCGAATCGAGTCTATGATCGAGACCACAAGGATTACCACAACTGGGACGACCATGAGAACCAGGCCTGGCATCATTATCTAGAAGAAAACCACAAGAAAGATCACGACTTCGCGAAGGCCAACCACAGGGAACAGTCCGATTATTGGAATTGGCGCCACAACCATCCCGACTGAAAACGGTCCATTCGACAAAAGTTTTCGGCAGCAGTCGACCCGTCCCTAGGTCGGCCGCTGCCGGTTCCTTCTTCCGGCGCCGACATCTGCCTTGGGTTTGCCGCCGCGAACAACCCGCGGAATCCAAGGCTTTTTGCGTATACCGTGTAGGAGTTCATTCCGGTTTAGCGATCCGCTGACCCTTCTTGAAGGTTGCCCAGCAAGTGTTGACCCCAAAATAGTAGGGAATTTCGCGGTAATCGTCGACCTCAAATACGCCGATATCCGCAAGTTTTCCCGGTTCCAGTGATCCAATCTGGTCTTGACGCTGAAGAGCGTAAGCTCCGTTAATGGTCGCCGCCGAAATCGCTTCCGCGGGCGTCATGCGAAGCTGGCTACACGCCAAGGAAAGAATCATGGGCATGCTGAGAGTGGGGCTAGTGCCAGGATTGTAGTCTGTAGCCAATCCAACGATAGCACCCGCGTCGATGAGCTTGCGAGCGGGAGCGTAGTTCTTCCAGCCTAAATGGAAATCGCACCCCGGCAACAGCGTCGCGACCGTCTGCGACTTCCCGAGCGCGCGCATATCCGCGGAATTTACATGCTCTAGATGATCACAGCTCGCCGCGCCCAGCCGCACGGCAAGCTGCGCTGCGCCGCTATGCGTCAGTTGCTCTGCATGAATTCTGGGCACCAGGCCGTAGCGTTGGCCCGCCTGCAAAATCTCACGAGACTGCGCCACGGAAAAGGCTCCGCGATCGCAGAACACATCGCAAAACTTGGCAAGGTTTTGCGCCGCGACTTCGGGAAGAACGCTGTCGATCAGAAGACGCAGGTAACGCTCGACGCCATCGGTCTTCTTGCGGTATTCAGCGGGCACTACATGTGCGCCTAGAAAAGTAGAGGATAATTCGATAGGTTGTTCGGCCGCGAGCTCCCGGTGTAACGCCAGGATGTGCAGCTCGCTGGCAAGGTCGAGGCCGTAACCACTCTTGGCCTCGATGGTGGTCGTTCCATAGGCCGCAAATCTTCGCAGCGCAGCATGGGCCCGCTGTTTCAATGCGTCAGGCGAGGTCGCGCGCAGCATCCGAACCGAGTTCAGGATGCCGCCGCCTTTTCGGGCGATCTCCTGGTAACTCGCGCCAGAAATTTTCAGCTCATATTCGGCGAAGCGGCTGGCCGCATGAATCAAGTGGGTGTGGGAATCGACAAAGCCCGGCAGCACGACACGTCGGCCGGCATCAAAACACTCCGCCACACGAGCTTCCTCGAGGGCTTCGATATCGACCCGCGGCCCTACCGCTGCGATCCGTCCGTCGCGGACCAGCAACGCCCCATCTTTGATGATCCCGACGTTGCCCAGAGCGTCGCCGCGACGCGGACCGTGGCCACGCAACGTAAGCAGTTGTGACGCTCCGGTGATCAGCAGAGAATTGGACAAGGCCCGGATAGTATGCCCAAAACGTACACGATCGCACAGCGCCACGCACATGCCCGGCATGGGGAACAAAGGCGCTACCCAGCAGCGCCCACCCGAGCCTTAGTGGCTTGCCGAAGCCGCTTTGCCGCCGAACGCAGGCACGAAGTTGTCCTGCACAAAAGTCTCGAATGATGTAGACGTAGTATTCGCGGCCGACCTCGGCTCAAGCGCCCGCATGCGCCCATCGTTAATGGCTCCCGCCATTTCGCAAATAAGTTCCGCATGATTTTGCGACATCCCCATCTGGGTCAGCGCTTGGATCACCTGCGGATCGGGAAGTCGCATGTAAAGCAGCGACGGTTTTCCAATCGCGGCTCCGACAATGCGTGCCGCTTCCCCGAAGGTCAGGTCCCGGTGTCCTTGCAATTCGCGTGTCTGATGCCCAGAAAAATCCAGCTTGAGAAGTGCATCGGCCACCGCAGCTCCGATGTCTCGAGTCGCAATCATCGGGCATGCAACATCATCGCGCAACGGTCCCGCCATCATGCCGAAATTCTGAATGACCCCCACCTGCGGCAAAATATTCTCCATGAAATAGCCGGGGCGTAGGAATAATACGTTGAGGCCGGCGATCTTCTTGAAACGCTCTTCCATTTCATGAAGACCAGCGACCGGCCCAGTCCCACTTTGCTGACTTGCGCCGTAGCTGCTGAGCACAACGACATAACGAATCCTCGCTGCTTCCAAAGCTTGCGCGCCCGCTCTGATCAGCTCACTCTGGTGCGCGCGGTAAGCCGGGTTGGTGTGATCGGGAGGGATCATGAAATACACCGCCCGAGCGCCCTGGAAGGCCTTGGTTAGAACTTCCGGCTGGGTATTGTCGCCTGCAAACGGCTCTGCGCCCTGACTCGCGAGAGCGGCAAGGCGTTCCTTGCTGCGTCCGAGCGCTCGAACTTGTTCGCCTTCTGCCAAGAGCGTTTTTGCCGCGACCCTGCCGGTGTGACCGGTGGCCCCGAGAATGACGTACATGTCTGGCCTCCTTGCGACCTTCGGTGCTATCAAAGTTTGGATGCCTGCCAAAAAAGAACGGGTACCAGCACCCCGAGCTAGCGTGGGAAAGAGGATCAGGCCATCGGAACTTTGACGCCAGCTTGCCGTGCGAACGCTTGCGCCTCGGGGTAACCGGCATCGACGTGGCGCGCCACGCCCATCCCGGGATCATTGGTGAGAACCCGCTGGATGCGCACCGCCATTTCCTTGGTGCCGTCGGCCACCGTCACTTGACCGGAATGCTGCGAGTAGCCGATGCCCACGCCGCCGCCATTGTGGATCGAAACCCAGGAGGCGCCGCTCGCGGTGTTGATCAGCGCGTTCAGCAACGGCCAATCGGCGACAGCATCGGAACCGTCCAGCATCGATTCGGTCTCGCGGTAAGGTGATGCGACCGAGCCGCAATCCAGATGGTCTCGGCCAATCACCACCGGAGCTTTCAGCTCGCCATTGGCCACCAAATCATTCAGCGCGACACCGAATTTGTCTCTCTCGCCGTAGCCGAGCCAGCAAATCCGCGCCGGCAGACCCTGAAACTTCACCCGCTTCTGCGCCAGCTGAATCCATCGCCGCAGGTGCTCGTTCTCCGGAAACATCTCCATCACCAGGCGGTCGGTACGGGCAATATCGGAAGCTTCTCCGGAGAGAGTGACCCACCGGAACGGTCCTTTACCCTCGCAAAACAGTGGCCGGATGTATGCGGGAACAAACCCCGGGAAGTCGTAAGCGTTCTTCACGCCCTGCTGAAAAGCAAAGGTGCGAATGTTGTTGCCATAATCGAAGGTGACCGCGCCAAGCTTCTGCAGGTCGAGCATGCCTTGGACGTGCGCTGCCATGGCCGCCATCGAATGTCGCTTGTATTCGTCGGGGTTTTTCGCGCGTAGTTCCAGCGCAGCTTCGAGGGTCATCCCGTTCGGTAGGTATCCGCCGATGGGATCGTGCGCGCTGGTTTGGTCGGTCAACAGATCGGGTACCACACCGCGCCGCGCCAACTCCGGTATCAGGTCGGCGCAGTTTCCAACCAGGCCGACCGAAGTCGGTTCCGCTTTGCGCACCGCATTTTTCAAGATACGCAGCGCTTCGTCGAGATGGTTGACCATGAGATCGCAATAGCCAGCCTTCACCCGGCGCTTGATCCGCTCGGGATCGACATCGATTCCGAGGAAGGCCGCACCATTCATGGTTGCAGCCAGAGGCTGCGCTCCGCCCATCCCCCCCATACCACCGGTGACCACCAGCTTTCCGGCCAGCGTGCCGGCGAAATGTTTTTTCGCAGCGGCTGCGAAGGTTTCGTAGGTACCCTGAAGAATTCCCTGGGTGCCAATGTAGATCCAACTGCCGGCGGTCATCTGACCGTACATCATCAGACCCAGGCGATCCAGCTCGTGGAAACGGTCCCAATTATTCCAGTGGCCGACCAGGTTGGAGTTGCATAGCAGCACCCGCGGCGCCCACTCATGGGTGCGAAAGACGGCCACTGGTTTGCCGGACTGCACCAGCAAAGTCTCGTCAGAGGCCAGCTCTTTCAGGCAACCAACGATTGCGTGGAAAGACTCCCAGTTGCGTGCCGCGCGGCCGGTTCCTCCGTAGACAACCAAATCAGCGGGCTTCTCGGCGACCTCGGGATCAAGATTGTTCATCAGCATCCGCAGCGCAGCTTCCTGTTGCCAACCCTTGCAGGAAATTTGTGTACCGCGTGCCGCACGGAATGGGCCCCGCGACAACCCGGTTTCGGCCCAAGAACCTGGAGTCGTTGCAGTCATGAAGTTGCTCCGCTGCCATCTTAGCGCAGCGGTAGCAGCGTTTGCACGGTCGCCCATCGTCGAGCCTGGCTACTTGTGGTACTTCTGCATCTAAAGTTCTAGGCCCTTGGGGGGGTGGGATTTGCAGGCCTAACGAGGTTAGAGTAGAGTGAGAAAAAATTTATGAGTTACGGAACTCTTCCCTCCCGGCTGCTGGATGCCGTGGATTCGCGACCCACTCCGCGCGCTCAAATGACGCGTAATGGCGGCGTTTGGGACGCAACTTCGTCGGCGGAAATGCTCAGGAGAATCGCGGGACTCTCCATGGCGCTAGTGGAACTGGGGGTAAAGCCGGGGGACCGGGTCGGGCTATTTTCCACCAACCGCCCGGAATGGCACATTTCCGATTTTGCGATCACCGGAGCCGGCGCAATCGCCGTACCGATTTATTTCAACGAAGCACCGGACCGCATGACGTACATCCTGCGTCACGCGGGGGCCAAAGTCGTGATCGTTGCAGGTCAGGCACAACTGCAAAAACTTCTGGACTGCCGTCCTCAATTGCCGGAACTCGATCAAATCATCGCCAGCGCCACCGGTCCAAACCTGCCCACCGAATGCCTCCGGTTTGAAACTCTAATCGCGTCGGCCGGCGGTGCGGAAATCGCGGCGTACCGGATTCGCGCTTCGCAAGTGTTGCCCGGTCAGTTGGCGTCGCTGATTTACACTTCCGGAACTACTGGCGAACCCAAAGGGGTGATGCTGACGCATACCAATTTGTGTTCAAACGTGACCGATTCATGTGCGCAGCTGAGCATGCAGCCCAGCGTCGACGTCGCGCTCTCCTTCCTCCCCCTGGCGCACATTTACGGCCGAATGGTCGACTATTTAATTCTGTTCAATGGTGTTCCACTGGCTTACGTTGAAGACCTCAACCAGCTTTCGCAGGCATTAACGGAAGTGCGTCCGACGTTGCTGGCCGCCGTTCCTAGAGTTTTCGAGAAAATTTACGCGCGCTTGATGGACGAAGGCAGCAAAAGCAAGGGCCTGAAGAGGCGCATCTTTGACTGGTCCTTGCGCGTGGCCAGCCACGCGGGCCCGTGGCGATGCGGAGTGCGCGGTGCCAGTCCGGCACTCAAACTCCAATGGGCTTTGGCGGACCAGCTCGTGTATTCCAAGGTGCGAGCCGCAACCGGCGGGCGCCTTCGCATCGTTCTTTCCGGCGGAGCGCCACTATCGCGAGATCTGGCGGAATTCTTTTGGTCCGTGGGCGTGCCCATCTATCAGGGATACGGGCTCACCGAGACCTCGCCGGTACTTACTACCAATTATCCGGACAATCGTATCGGAAGCTCCGGCAAACCCATACCAAACGTTACCCTGACGATCGCGGACGATGGCGAGATATTGGCGAAGGGACCTTGCGTGATGCAGGGCTATTACAAGAGCCCCGAAGCCACCCAGGAAGTTTTTACCGAGGAGGGCTGGTTCCGTACCGGAGATATTGGCTACCTGGACCCCCAGCACTACCTATTCATCACCGACCGCAAGAAGGATCTCCTGAAGACGGCGGCAGGAAAGTTCGTCGCGCCCCAGCCCATCGAGAATTCGCTGAAGAGCAGCCCATTTGTTCTAAATGCCATGGTGGTGGGAGATCAGCGCAAGTTCGTGGTGGCGCTGATTGTGCCGAATCCGGTGACCGTGGCGGCTCGAGCGGAACAAGAAGGGATCCGATTCTCGTCGAGCTATGAAATGGTTGGCTCGCCTTTCGTTAAGTCGCTGATCGACGCAGAAATCAAGCGCCTGACGCTCCACTTAGCCCAGTGGGAGACGATCAAGCGGTTTGCATTATTAGCCGATGATTTTACCTTCGATAATGGCGGCCTGACGTTCACGCTAAAGCTCAAGCGCCGCGTGGTGGAACAAAAATATCGCGCCGTGATCGATCAGCTATACGCGGAGGTCGCCGAGCCGCGGCCCATCTTGCAGAATTAGGCTCCCCCCGGTGTCGAGATTGATTGCCGTTGAAAATTTCAGGTCACAACTCACATCAAAACATCGATAGCAGAAGGCGGATGCCTTCCGCGAACGCCTGATCGGGCATGATCAGGCTAACAATCAAATATCCATCGGCCGGGAAGTCGTAAAAGTGCCCGGGATGAACGTAGATATTTTTAGTAGTCAGCAGCGCCACCGCCATTTCATCGTCGGGTTTGGTCACCGGCACCCGTAGAACGGCGTACCAACCGCCTTCGATTTCGAGACGGCTGCAGGACTTCTTTCCGATCAGTTGGCGATCCAGCTCCGCAAGATTTCTACGCACTCGGGTCATCAACTGCTTCTGAAACTCCACACGCTGTTGAAGTAAAATCGGCATCGCCAGTTGTATGGGCGCGTTCATAGAGAGATATGTATCGGCGATTACCTCGAGGCGTCCCAGTGCTTCCCGCTTCAGGGCTTCCGGACCGCTGGCCACCAGCCAGGCGGCTTTCATTTGCGGCAATCCGGAAATCTTGGAAAGCCCACTCATGGTGAAGGTGAGTGCCCCGGAATTGACAGCATTGCTGATTGGGCGAAGCTTGGTGCGGCCGGCTTTTGTGACCTCGCGGGCCGTTGCGATTTCGCTGTGAGCAAAGTCCAGGAATACTTCGTCGGCAATGACCGCCATTTGACGGGCCGCGGAAAGCGCGCTCAGCCGCGCCATCTCTTCGGGCTTGACGTAGTGACCCGTAGGATTGTTGGGATTGACCACGATGACGCCGCGGGTGCGAGCGGTGACCGCCAACTCCAAGGCGTGAAAATCAATCTGCCAGCCGTGGTCGTACAGCAGCGGGTAGCTGACCAGATGAATATCGTGAATATCGGCGAGAAAACCGAACAGAGGGTAGCTTGGAGCGGGCACCAGCAGCTCGTCGCCGGGATTGCAGAGCAGGCGGAAGACAAAAGAATAGGCCTCGCTGGTACTGGTGGTCAGGATGAGGTCCTCGACCGGCACTTTATCGCCGCGAGTTGCGTAATAGTCGACCACCGCCTGGCGGGCTTTCAACAGGCCCTTGGGGTCGGGGACGTAGGTCAGCGCCGCGGGATTGCCCAACGCCTCCAGAACTGAATCGGTATCGTATTTGAAGCCACACTCGGTTGGATTGGAAGCACTTAAGTCGTAGATGCGCTCGCCACGCCCCAGCATGCCCGCTAGCGACTCGCTGAGCTGGTTGGCCGCAAGGTTCCAATTGGTACGGTCAGAGAACATTTGTGGGCGGTTGGCGTTGGGCGTCTGGGGGTACCACACCGGCAGCCTGGCAATACCAGAAATAGCGCAATCCCTCCTGTGAGTCCAAGATCCCGCCAAGGCGCGGCTCCGTATGGCGCAATAACTAAGAGGCGACGGCGCTGTTGCACGTTGCCTATTGGGACCGCCGCCGCCGAGAGCGCTCAGGCATCAGGCATGGCCGGCCAAGTTTGCCAGCGTGTCCACCAAGACAATTTCGCTCTTCATCTGCTTTTATCTTTGTCGGCTCCAGTAACTTTTCAATGGTTGGTGGATACCTATAACCAGAGCGTAGTCACGTAGTCAACCGTCGAGCTTCTCGGTTCAGAACACTACGTGTATCCGGGTGTGGAGGAACCATGGCAACCATGGCGATGAACCGAATCCAGTCTGCAAACCCAAAGTTGATCGCACCGAAGTCGCATACCGTTTTGCTCGTAGCACTCTTCCTGGGGCTGGCTATGAGCGGAGCTTTTTTTCAGCGGCAGGTTCACTCGCACCCCGAGTTGCGGCGGCATTCATCCATGGTGCCGCTCTATCTTTCGCTCATCGCCATGGAATGGGGCCTCTTCGTTTGGGTATGGCGCGGCGCTCTCCGCAAGAGCGGAACACAACTCAGCGAGCTGGTTGGCGGGGATTGGTCAAACGCCAAGGGTGTGCTGATCGATTGCGGGCTGGCGCTTAGCTTGTGGGCCACTTGGATGCTGATTGAAATGGGCTGGAATAGATGGTTTGGGTTTGAGCATGCCGCTTCTATCCAGGCCTATTTGCCGCAGCGAGCGCTGGAAATTCTGCTCTGGATCGGTGTTTCGATCAGCGCAGGATTCTGCGAGGAACTGGTATTCCGTGGGTATTTCCAGAAACAATTTGAGGCATTCACGCACAGCCGATGGATTGCGTGGCTCCTGCAGGCCGCGCTTTTCGGCATCGCCCACGGTTACCAGGGCCTCGAAGCCTGCGCAAAAATTGCCTGCTTTGGCGCGCTGTACGGGTTGGTCGCGCTCTGGCGCAACAGCCTGCGACCCGGCATGATGGCCCACGCATGGTCAGATATTCTTAGCGGAATCTTCGGCATTTGATGTTGCTCTCGGGGAAAGATTCCACCGCGAGAAGAGTTTAGGGCCATATGCATGCGTGCTTTGGGACCTCCAAATGATGGATTTCAGCGCGCTCTACAAAAAGTATTCCCCGGATGTGTTTCGCTTCTCGCTATACCTTTCGGGCGATCGTGGCGAAGCCGAAGACATTACTTCCGAGACGTTTGTGCGCGCGTGGACCTCGCCCGAACCAATCGAAATGGCCACGGTCAAAGGGTACCTGTTCACGATTGCACGCAACCTGTTTCTTCAAGGACTTCGGAAAAAATTCCGTCATGTAGCGCTCGACGACGAACTGCTGGACTCCCAGGCCAACCCGTATACCCGAGCTATGCAGAAGGAAAGACTGGATTCCGTGATGACGCTACTCAACACCCTCCCGGAAGCCAGCAGGTCCGCGCTGCTGATGCGCGCCGTGGACGGAATGGCTTACGAGGAAATCGCGCGGGTCCTGGGCATTTCTCTGGCGGCGGTCAAAGTGAAAATTCATCGAGCGCGTTTGGTGCTGGCCGGTTTGCGTGATGCTTAGCGGGAATCGAGTAGAGATGATCGATGGAGGCGGCAAATGAATGTCACCAGGGAAGTGATTCTCGATCTTCTTCCACTATACCTTGCCGGTGAGGCTAGCCCCGCCACTCGGGCGCTGGTCGAAGAATATCTGAAGCAGGATTCGGAGTTGGCGCAACGCGTTCGCGAGCAATCGGCGGCTGACTTCGCCACCACTACCGCCACGCCATCGCCAGATCTGGAGCTGAAGTCGTTGCGCCGGACACGCGCATTAATAACTTGGCAAAAGTGGCTATTCGCCTTCGCGATTTGTTTCACGGCGATCTCACTAACCAGCGAAATCTCCTTCGAGAATGGACGCTTGAGGGAATTCCATTTCCTGATACGCGATTTTCCGGCCCAGTTCGGATCGCTGGCAGCGCTGGCGACCGCCTGTTGGATCGCGTACTACTCCATTCGCCGCCGCCTTCGCACCCCAACACCTGGCGGCGAATGAGAAAGGTCTCAGGCGGGTCGTTGGTTGCTTGACCTCTTCGTTGTCTTCTTTTCCCAGCCGCCAAGCTGCAGCGCCATGGCCAGGCATGAACTTCGCAGCTCGTCGGCATGAGCCCGATCGACCAAAGTTCTGGCCACCACCATGCCACCGATGCTTAGAGCGGCAATCGTCTGTGCCGTGGCCCGACGCGCACGCTTCTTTTCCGGTAGGCTCCGCTCCAGCACATCGACCATCGCGCGGAATACCGTCTCGAACGCGCGCCTTGCGGTCACTCCACTTCGCGCCACGTCTGTGGGCAACGCCACCATCGGGCAGGAATTCTCCACATCCTCGAAATGTTGCCGCGATAGGTACGCGCTGACCACCTGCGCGCCTACATCCGTCGAGGAAAGATCTACATGGACACCTTCCCAACAATCTTTCCATTCCGGATCGGTAAAAAAGCAATTCAACACCTCGGCATAAAGATCGCTCTTGCCCTTGAAATAGGTGTAGAAGCCGCCGTGCGTCAGGTTCGCTCCGGCCATGATCTGTGTGATCGAAACATTCTCGAAACCATGGCGATTGAATAATCTGCGCGCGCTGTCGATGATCTTTTTCTTCGTTTCCACGCGATGACTAGCCGGGTAGGGCATCCGTCTCCTCCACATGGCGCTCTTGAGCCACGACCTGCGTGGTCCGCACCCGCATATTATCTCGAGCCATCACTCGACAACGCCTGGATTATATTGCCTCGAGCCATCAAATCGACGCGGCCAGCATAATATTATATTGAACATATTTTGCTTCGATGTTTCTATCCACCTGCTGCGCACTTCGCAGGCTCAGTTCACCTTTCCTGGAGGAAACATGGACATTGAAGAATCGCTGTCGCAAAAAGTGTCGTCGAAAGAGCTGGTTTCGAGCCGTCGCCACTGGATGGTAACAACCACAGCCGCAATCGCTGGACTCGCTTTCGACCCAAACGCTTTCGCCGTAACCGCGAGTGACGTCGGCGCTACTAACGCTACCGCTGGCGGCGCAAGGGCTTTCGGTGAAGGGGCGGCTCGCGCTGTTACGGATGATGGAGTCTCCAGGACTGCGGAAGCGATCCACCAGGAGACGGTGTTCAAAGCGAGCCCGAAACGCATCTACGAAGCGCTGACCGACCCGGAGCAATTTCAGAAGGTTGAGCTGCTCAGCATGGACCTGAAGAGTTCGGATCTGGCGAAAAATCCTGCGCAGATCAGCCGAGAGGTTGGCGGTGCATTCAGCATTTTCGGAGCATACATCGTGGGCCGGCAGATCGAGCTGGTGCCGAACCAGCGTATTGTCCAGGCTTGGCGGGTGACTAATTGGAGCACGGGCATTTACTCGATTGCGAGGTTCGAGCTGGCGGAGCAAGGATCGGGCACCAAGATCATTTTCGACCACACCGGTTTTCCAGTTGGGTATGGAGAGCATCTTGCGGCCGGGTGGAAAGCCCACTACTGGGAATCGTTGGAAAGGTTTCTGGCATGAGGCGCTTGCTGCCTGGGTCAAGGCCCTCCCTGGTTTTTCGTTAAGTGTTCATTCTGAACGCGGTTAAAGTGGGGAATGTTCCGTTGACACAATACCAAGCGGTGGTCGATTCCAAACTGATGGACCGCCGTTACCGGAATTTCACGAGAGGGATGCGAGGCCCGGCGGGCAATAGGGCGAAGGTTCCAACGGTTGGAGGGCCTAATGTTGTCTGGAAGGTTGCGTGGCAGTTCGGTTGGCGCGGATGGTGGGGTGGATGATCGGCGATTCGAACGATTTGTCGTGGGTGCGCGGGAAGGCTAGAATCGACTCGACAGCACCTCGGGGGCACTATGCCGGACGATTTGGTGATAGCAGGACGAGCGTTTCGATCGAGATTGATTGTGGGCACGGGGAAGTACCGGAGCTTCGCGGAAATGGCGCGGGCTCACGCGGCGTCCGGAGCGGACATGGTTACGGTGGCGGTTCGGCGCGTGAACCTGACCGATCGCAGTAAAGAATCCTTGCTGGACTATATCGATCGCGACAAACTTTTCATTTTGCCTAACACCGCCGGGTGCTATACGGCGGACGAAGCTATTCGAACGGCGCGCCTGGGGCGGGAAGTGGGGCTTTCGAATTGGGTGAAGCTGGAGGTGATCGGGGACCAGCAGACTCTTTTTCCGGATACGGAGCAGTTGATTGAGGCGACCCGGGTGCTGGTGAAGGAGGGATTCATCGTTTTGCCGTACACCAACGACGACCTGATTGTGGCGCGCAAACTGATCGATGCGGGAGCTGCCGCGGTGATGCCGCTGGGTGCGCCCATTGGCTCCGGGCTAGGTATCCAGAATCCGGCAAACCTGCGCATTTTGCGTGAGCGAATCACGGAAGTGCCCATGATCGTGGATGCCGGTGTCGGAACGGCTTCCGACGCGGTGGTGGCAATGGAACTAGGTGCCGACGGGCTGTTGATGAACACCGCGATCGCGGAGGCGGAAGACGCGGTGCTGATGGCGGAAGCGATGCGGGACGCGACGGTGGCGGGGCGGAAAGCGTATTGTGCGGGACGCATGCCCAAGAGACTATATGCGGCCGCGTCGAGCCCGATCGCGGGAGTGGTGCGGTAGCCTCCGACGCGTTGACCTTAAGAAGCGATTGTCCTGCGATTCTCAGGCCCGCCAGAGTTCGCAGACTTCACAAGGTCCGAAACAAGAAGTGCCACAGCGCATCGACCAGCGCGTGCACGAGGGCGGAAGCGAAAATCGATCCGGTTTTGCGCCAGGTCCAGCCGTAAAACAATCCCGCGATGGTGGCCAAGATCGCGTAGCGCCAGTTGGGAAAGCCTCCGTTGGTGATGTGCGAAAAGCCAAACAAGACCGAAGCAATGCACCAGCCGACGAGATCGCTTTTCATCGAGCGCGCCAACAAGTTTTGCAGCAAGCCCCGGAAGAGCAATTCTTCGGGCCAAGCCGTGAAGCACAGGATGGCGAGAAACAAGACCGGCAGGGGTCTCCACGCGGACCAGCGCGGGGCGAACACCAGAAAATGAATGGCAAGGCCGAGAGGAATGGCGATGAGAGCGAAGACGCAGAAGCTGCCGAGAGCGTATTGCGCCCAGGCTTTTCCCCAGGCGATGGTATAGCCGAGGCCGGGAAGCTTCCGGACGAGTAGAAAGGTTGCGATGGCGATGTCGACCGCGAGAAGCACGGTAAAGACATAGGCCAGGCGCCCGCCGGGATAAGGCCACAGTCTACGAGCCAGCAGAAACTTCACGACGACCCAGACGGCGGCGACGATAACGAAGTCCTGCCAGGCCCCGGCGGACTTGCTGCCGGCAGTCGCTGCGACGGCCAGCGGGACGAAGATGAATGCGGCGGCGATTGCGACACCGGCAAGGCTGAAAGTATTTGTTCCGAATGCGTAAATCAGGTATCCAAGAAACAGGGTCAGGCCCAGCACGAAGCCGGTACGCGGACCGAAACGCGCTGAAACAAGGTTTGGCACTGCGGGCGCGGCGGACAACAGCATCACGCCGAAGTACAAAGCGAAGACGCTGAAGGTGGCCGCGAAAGCGCGACCGCCGTAGCCGTGCCACGAAGCGTACATGCCGGAGGCGAAGCACAGCATCGCCCAGATGGAAAGTGCGGCCGGCGGCCGGATTTGGCGGGCAGCGGACACTGGGGAATTGTAGCGTAAGGCTTCAAGTGGGCGGCGAGGTCTCACCCCCGGGTAAGCTTTTTCACGGCCGACGAGATGGCAATCACAGGACAAAACAATTCGCGACTCGAATATCTGGACTGGATGCGCGGGATGGCATGCCTGCTGATGTTTCAAGCGCATTGCTATGACGCGTGGCTGACGCCCGCCGCGAAACAGACCAAATGGTACGAGTGGTCGCAGATCGGCGGAACGTTACCAGCTCCTCTATTTCTGTTTTTATCCGGCGTTTCGGTGGCGTTGGTGACGCGAAAACTCAACAAAAAGGGACTGCACCGGAACGCGATCGCAAAAACGACAATATTCCGGGGCGCGGAGGTGTTCGGCTTCGGTCTACTGTTTCGGCTTCAGGAGTTCGTCCTAGGAATTCCGATTTCGCCGTGGACGGATCTGCTGCGCGTGGACATCCTGAACATTTTGGGGTTATCGATCATAGCGATGGGCCTTCTCTGCTGGGTGACCGCCCCGCCGCAGGACGATCGAGGGCAACTCGCCGCGGGTTCGTCAAAGACAGGCACTGGAAAATTTGGGGCCGTCACACTCATTCCTTGGAAGACAGTGGTGGCGAGTCTTGGAATCGCTGCGCTGATAGCGGTAGCCACACCACCGCTGTGGACCACTCATCGGCCCACATGGCTGCCTTGGTGGCTGGAAACTTACGTTAACGGAGTTCACACTTTTGGCGTGCCGCAGAAGTGGCTGTTTCCGCTTTTTCCGTGGGCCGCGTTTGCGTTTGCGGGGTTGGCGGTGGGTAGCGTTTTTCTGTGGGCGATTGCGGAACACAACGAGGCCGCGGTGTTTCCGTACATCGCAGCGATCGGTGTGGCGACCTGGGCCGGCGCATTACTCTTCGACGCGCTGCCGATGCATTTCTACGAATCGGGCAGCTACGATTACTGGCACACCAGTCCCAACTTCTTTCTGGCGCGCTGCGGAGTCTTGCTGATCACCATGGGATTCGCGTACGCATGGTGCCGGTGGATTCCGGGATGGCGGGGCTTGAGTCCCACGTTGCAATTGGGCCGGACTTCACTGCTCGTGTACTGGGCGCATGTGGAGTTTGTATACGGCCGGCTGTCCATCCTGCCCAAGGGGCGATGCACGATTCCAGTGGCGACGGTCGGATTGGTTATTGTTTCGGCGGCAATGCTGGCGCTTTCGATCTGGCGCACCGGTAAAGAGCGCGCGTCTAAGGCTTTGCGGACGAGTCCGCTGGGGTCTGCTGCGACTGCGGAATCCGGATGATGATTTCGCCGGGCTTGGCTTGCTGCAATTCTTCCCGCGCGATTTTCTCGATCAAGTGCCGGTCCGACTTGAGGGCTTTCACCTGGTCGCCTAATTCGGAGTTCTCGGAATTTAACCGGTCGATATCCCGACGCACTCTTTGAATTTCATTTTGCGTGCGGCGCATAGCGAGAAAACCGTGCGCCCCTAAAATATCGTGCACCACCATTGCCAGGAGAAACATGCCGAGCAACGTGCGGCCATGCTCTTTCAGAAATATGGGAACCCGCTGCTTGATGTCCATACTCAACTTTTCAGCACCCATTCGGTAGCCTCTCGCGTCAGCCGCTCGGAAGCTTGCGGGCTGTCAGCCTCGACGTACAAGCGCAGCAACGGCTCGGTTCCGGAAAGCCGCAACAGCATCCAGCTGCCGTCGTCGAAGACGAATTTTGCACCGTCGGTGCGGTCCACCGAAACAACTTTCCGCCCAACGAGTGTCGAAGAATCCAACGCAACTTTCTTGACGGCGTTGGCCTTCTGTTCGTCGCTCAGGTGCAGATTCTCACGGACGGGCCAGAACTCGCGCCCTAATTTCTTGAAGAGTTGCTGAATCTGCTCTTGGACGGAGGCCCCGCTGGCGGCCAGCATCTCCGCCACCAGCAGGCAGGCGAGAATGCCATCTTTCTCCGGAACGTGGCCGCGAATGGTCAAGCCGGCGCTCTCTTCGCCGCCCATGGCGATTTTGTCCTCACGAATGAGTTGGCCGATATATTTGAATCCAACCGGGGTCTGATAGGTGGACTGCCCGTGAGACGTAGCCGCAGCATCCATCATTTGCGAAGTGGCGACACTACGGGCGGCGGGCATATTCCAGCCGCGCGATTCGACGATGTAGTCGTAGACCAGCGCGAGGATGTGGTTTGGCGAGATCCAGGTACCGTCCTGGTCAATTACGCCGAACCGATCCGCATCGCCATCGGTAGCCAAACCAGCGGCGGCGCGGGAATCGATTACGGCTTTGCGGAGCGGGGCGAGATTTTCCTCGGAGACGTCCGGGCCGGTGCCATCGAAAAGAACATCGCGATCGGTACGCATGGCTTGAACCGGAACCCCATGTGCGGAGAGCACACGATCCAAATATCCGGCACCGCAGCCATGCAGAGCGTCGACCACGAAGTGCGATTTGGCTTTCGCGAGAACGTCGAAGCGAACCAATTGCTCGAGGCGTTTCAGATAGGCACCTCGAAGGTTGACGGTTTCACCCTTGGACCTGCCGTTGAGAATCGCGGCAAGGGGAAACGGCGCGTCCTTTCCTAGGAGTTTGGCAGCACGCGTTTCGATGTCTTTGGTGACTTCCGGCAAGGCCGGGCCGGCGTCGGCGGAAGAGAATTTTAGTCCATGATACTGAGCGGGATTGTGACTGGCGGTAAAGTTGATCGCGCCATCCAGTTTGCTACGAGTGATTTCATAAGCGATGGCCGGAGTGGGAGTGAAAGTGTCACAGAGCAGGGTGCGGATGCTGTTCGCCCGCAGGATGTCGACAGCCAGCTGTGAAAATTCTTCAGAATAAAAACGAGTGTCGTAGCCGATCAGGATGGTGGAATTCTTTTTGTGATCGTTGACGTGCTCGGCGATGGCGCTGACGGCCAGGCGTACGTTTGCGAAGGTAAAATCGTCGGCGATCAGACCGCGCCAACCGGAAGTGCCGAACTTGATGGGGGAAGGAGTCATGGCGATGTATTCTAGCCCGGACGCCACCCGGAAAAAAGTTAAGAGAGCATTTAGGTTCAACGAGTGGACACAATGAGTGAAGAGAAGAATGTGCGTCTGGTGCTGACGACCTGCGGAAGCCTTGCGGAGGCGAAACGCCTGGCCACGGGATTGGTGGACAAGCGGGTAGCGGCCTGCGTGAATATCGTGCCGGGGCCGGTCCAGAGCATTTATCGATGGAAGGGCAAAGTGGAGTCGGCGAAGGAGGTCCTGCTGATTATCAAAACGACTTCGCGACGAGTGGCGGCACTTGAACGGGAGCTAAAGCGTATGCACAGCTACGAGGTGCCGGAGTTCCTGGTGATCGCCATCGAAGGCGGATCGCAGGGCTATCTGACCTGGTTGAAAGACAGCGTGAAGAAGTAAAGGCGCCGGTTCGCGCTCAATCTGTTGCGCGAACGACCACTATTGAAGCTTGGCGTATTCGGCTTTGGCTTGCTGCAAGATGGGGACGTCCGGATCAGCATCCTTCCAGACGGAGAGAAAATCCTGATAGGCGGCGCGGGATTTGGTGGGATCTCCCGACAGAGCATAGGAGCGTGCCAACCCTAAAAGCGCCAGTGAACCGATCGGGCCGTTCGCTACTATCCCCGGATGATCGACGATTTTCTGGAATTCAACGGCGGCTTGCGAGCCTTGTTTGAGTTGGAGATAGGCCAAGGCACGCAAATAAACGATGGTGAGAGTGACGCCTTGCCAACCACCCAACTCATAACGGGAAGCGGGTAATAACGCCTCAATTGCCTGGCTGGGTTTTTTGTCAGCCAGGAACACAGATGCTCGGATCATCGGCAACGTTTCAGATTGCACCCAAGTGTCTTCCGGAAAGCGTTTGGAAAGATCCTCGACGCTGCGATTTGCGGCGGGACTTTCCCCGGCCAAGGCCAGGGCGATGGCGGAGACACCTTCGGTGGCCCGGTCGTTCGATATATTCGCCGCAGCGCGGGCTCGTTGCGCCGCCAGTGATGCATTTCCGTCGAACTGTTCGTGCAAGGCCGAGATGGCCTGCTCCCATCCCGAACGGTCTTTCGCGTCCGCACGGTTAGACGACTCGACAGCATGTCGAGTGAGTTCACGCGATTTCGCCAGCTGGCCAAAATAGGCAGCGGTATCAGCCTGGAAGGCAAGAATTTGGTCTTCGTAGTCGGGCGATTTTGCTATGCGTTCGGCAAAGCGGGCCATTCCCGCAGAATCGTGCTGCAGGAATGCAATGGTGTAAATGTCGAAGTACAGATAGGGGGCGTCGACATTGCCCGCCTGGGCGTCCTGAGCGACGACTTTCGCTTCGTCCAGGCGATTCAGGAGCACGTAGGCGTGGCAAAGGTTGGCGTAACTGACGCCGTCGGGGGAAATTTTCATGGCATCGAGAGCGGCGGCTAAAGCTTTATTGGGCTCTCCGAGATTCCCATACAGCACGCCGAGATTGGTTGGGGGAACATCGTCGCGCGGATAGGTGCGAGCCCACAATTCATAAGTGCTTCGCGAAGCCTCTGAATTTCGAGTTACGTAGTCCTGATAATGAGAAGTGATGTAAAGCTTTTCACGCTCGCTGACTCGTTCGCGGAGTTCGTACGCTTTTCGGGTGCTCTCCACGGAGCGCTCTTCCTCATTCAAATTGTTATAGTTGGTGCCCAGGCGGGCGTAAGCCATGGCGAAATTGGGATCGAGTTGGGTGGCGTGTTTGAAGAACGGGAGTGCGCCGGCAAAATCGCCTTTTACGCTCATGGTTTGGTAGCCGAGGCTGTAGGCCTGTAACGCTTCCAAGGAAGAAGTGGTGACGCTATCCGGCGGTGCGTCGAATTTTTGCAAAGTCGCCAACGATTCACCGAGCTTCTCTCGCATTTTGGTAGCGGCGTCGCCCAGCGACTTGAGCACCTGTTCTTTTCCAGCGGCGGTTACTTGTTCTTCGGCAAGGCGGTCGCCGTTGTGGCAGTTCACGGCCTTGAGGCCGACCACGTACTGGGTGCCCAAACTGGCGATGGAACCTTCAATGGTGGCGGCACTGGCGGTGCGCTGGCAGACCTCGCGTGCCAACTCGTGGGTGAGCCGAGCGTCTTTCGGCTGGGCCATCAAAACCAACGTTTCGGCGATACGCTCGTCCGAGAGCAGATTCAAGAACGGAGATTGTTCGAGCTGGGAGGAGAGTCCTTGGCGCAGGGCGCCGTCGAACACGGAGTCACCGGTGGTGTTGGTGAAGTCGGCGAGGACGATGGTGTCTTTTTCGCTGAGCTTGGCATAGGCGCGGGCGTGCCAGTAAAAAGCACCGGCAATGAGCGCGGCCAGCAGCACGGCTGAAACGCCCAGGACGATGGGGCGGGAGGATTTTGCCGGCGCGGGTAGTGTGGAGGGCAATGGCGATCCCGTCGGAGGGATAACGGAGACCGAGCCGGAAGATGGAGCAGCAGATGCGGCGGGAATTGGTGCCGAACCTGCGGCGGATGCTGAAGAGCTTGAGGTCCGCAGCGGCGGTGTAATTTCCGGATCGGGCGGAAGCAGCGCCGAGCGGCCGGAGTCGGTGTCGCGCTTGAGCCGTTTCAGTTCGGCGCGCATTTCGGAGGCGTGCTGGAATCGCAGGTCGCGATCTTTCTCCAACGCGCGGTTGATAATGTCCTCGAGTTTCGCGGGAAGGTCGGGATTGAGGCGAACGGGGGAAGTTGGGGCGCGATTTAAAATCGATTCAAAGATCAGGCCGGAAGTTTCACCGCGAAATGGCAGCGCGCCGGTAGCCATTTCGTAGAGGACCACGCCGAAGGAGAAAAGATCGCTGCGAGCGTCGACATCCTTGCCGCGAACCTGCTCCGGGGACATGTAAGCGACGGTGCCGAGCGTGGTACCCGGGCTGGTGAGGTCCTCGGGCCGCGCGCCGACGGTGGTGGTGGACTCCGATGCGGGCGCCGGAACAGCGGCGCCCTCGCCTATTTTTGCCAAGCCGAAGTCGAGGATTTTCGCACTGCCGCGCTTGGTGATGAAAATGTTGGCGGGCTTGATGTCGCGATGCACGATGCCGGTGCCGTGGGCGGCGTCCAGCGCGTCGGCTATTTCGATCGAAAAGCCGAGCAGTTGCTCAAGCTCCATGGGCCTGCCGGCGACCACATGCTTCAGAGTCGCGCCGTCCAAAAATTCCATGGCGATGAACGCGCGGCCGGATTCTTCGCCGATGTCGTAGATGGTGCAGATGTTGGGGTGATTGAGGGCAGAGGCGGCGCGGGCCTCGCGCTTGAATCGTTCGAGAGATTGGGAATCGTGCGCGACGTCTTCGGGCAGGAATTTCAGCGCGACGAAGCGGCCGAGCCGGGTGTCCTCGGCCTTGTAGACCACGCCCATGCCGCCGCCGCCAAGTTTGTCGACGATACGGTAGTGCGAGACGGTCTGGCCTAGCAAGGATTGCGGGTCGGGCATGCGCGGGTCATCTTACGAGCATGCGGCGAGGGGAGTCAACGCGGCGAGATTAGCGTGGATAAATGAAAGTGCGTCGGGGAGCGATTCGTTCTGCCGGCGGGGAAATCGGAGGCAGGCGGCGGAAGGATTAGTGGAGCTTGGCGTATTCGGCCTTGGCTTGTTGCAAGACAGGAAGGGCAGGATCGGCATCCTTCCAGAGCGAGAACACATCAGCGTAGGCGGCGCGGGCTTTGGCGGTGTCGCCAGACATTGCGTAGGCGCGGGCGATACCTAGCTGGGAAAGCGGATAGGTGTAAAAATTGATCACCGCTCCGGGATGATCGAGTATTTTCTGAAATTGCGGAATGGCCTGAGCGGGGTTGTTGGCTTTCAGGTAGGCCTGACCACGCAGGAAAGCGGGGTAGCAGGTGCTGACCTGGAACTGAAATGGGGCGGCAAGATCGTATACGGTGGCCGGTTCCAGCAGCTCGAGGGCCCGCGGGGCGTTGCCGTGCGACAGCTCCGAGGCGGCACGAATTGACGGAAGCCAATAACCCTGAATGATGGTGTCTACCGGCGAATCGCGATTCAGACGATCCATGACTTTTTGGGCGGCGGAGGTGTCGCCTACTCTTGCGTATACGATGGCGGCGAGAAGTTCGACGTCGCGGCCAGGTGATAGCGCGATGGCCTTCGCGGCGGATTGGCGCGCGGCCGCTGGGTCACCAAGCTCGGCTTCCCGAAGCGCCTGCGAAATGGTCCAAATAGCGCCGGTTTCCGGGGCCCCGGCGCGTTTCGCGGATTCGGCTGCGCGAAGCGCAAAATCGCGCGCGGTAGAGAGCTGGCCGTGGAACGCGTCGGTGTCGGCCTGAAGCGATAAGAAGGTATCCTCAATGCCTGCCTTTCCCATAGCCCAATTCACCGCTTCTGCCATTGCCGTCGGGTCATGTTGGACAAAACCGATGTAGTAGAGGGTCATGCGAAGGTACGGACCATCGAGATGTCGCTGCACACTCTCCTGGTAAATGGCCTTGGCTTCATCGAAGCGGTTCAACGACAAGTACAGCCCGGCCAGGTTGCCGTAAGTGATGACGCTATCCGGGGTGATGGCCAGGGATGCGCGAGTAGCAGTCAGTGATTCCGAAAATCGGCCGAGTTGGGAATAGACGACGCCCAGATTGCCGGGTGCTACGTCGTCGTTGGGATAGGCCTGCGACCATTGCTTGTAGACTTCCTCGGCCTTATCCAACTGTCCGGTCACGCTGGCGTAGTAGGTGCCTTCAATGTAAAAGCGCTCGCGCTCGGTGACCAGGTTGCGAAGCTCAAACGCTTTCTTGTAGTTGGCCATAGCCAGGCTGACCTGGTTGTGGGTGTTGTAGTAGGTGCCGACAGCTGCGTAGGCCCGCGCAAAATTGGGATCTAATTGAACGGCGCGAGCGTAGTACGGAAAAGCCGTGTCGGAGTCGCTGGAATACTGAATGCGGGCGCCTTGCGAAAAGGCTTCCAGAGCCTCCAGAGAAGAAGTGGTTACCTGGGAGAGGGGCTTGTTGAATTTTTGGACGGAGCTAATGGATTCGCCAAGCTTTTCGCGGAGCTGGCCCCCGGCCTGACTCAAGGCCTTGAGCACTTCGTCGCGGCTGTTGGCCTCAGTCTCGGTGCTGGCGAGGGTGTCGCCATTCTGGCAATTCACGGCTTTCAGTCCGATCAGGTAGTGCGCGCCAATGCTGGCGATCGACCCGGTCAGATAGGCCCGGCTGTTGGAGCGGACGCACACTTCGCGCGCGAGGTCCTGGGTGAGCCGCTCGCTTCCGGAGCGATTCATCAGCTTCAACACACCGCTCACGCGCTCATCGGAAATTACGTTCAGGAACGGCGACTGCTCGAGTTGGATGGCCAGGGCGCGCTTGAGGGCGTCATCGAAGACCGGATCGCTGGTGGTGTTGGTGAAATCGGCCAGAACGATAGCATCTTTTTCGGTCAGTCTGACTGGTCCACGAAGTCGCCAAAAGTAAATGCCAGCCGCGAGAAGCGCGACGACGGCCACAACCGCAACAATAGCGACGACTGGTCGACGCGAAGCAGGCGCCTGGGCCACTTCAACGACCGCAGTGGCGGGCTTGCGGCGTCCGCTTGAACTCTTGCGCGGCGGGGGAACCGCGTCGTCAACCAGCGGAACATCTTCCGCAGCGCTTTGCACCAGGGACCGCCCGGAAGTCTCGCGTTTCAAGCGTTTCAGGTCGGCGCGAAGATCGGAAGCGTGCTGGTAGCGCAGATCGCGATCTTTTTCGAGGGCTTTGTTGATGATGCGCGCGAGCTCATCGGGCACCGCGGTGTTGAATCGGACCGGGGCCACGGGAGCCTTATGCAGAATGGCATCGAAGATCGCGGCCGAGGTATCGCCCTTGAAAGGAAGGACGCCAGTGGCCATTTCATACAGCACGGCGCCGAAAGAAAAGAGGTCGGTGCGGGCGTCCAGAGGTTTGCCGAGGGCCTGCTCCGGAGACATATAAGCCACGGTGCCGACGGTGCTTCCCGGATTGGTCAGATGATCCTCGGTTTCGCCGGAGAAACCAGTGGAAGAGTCCGAGGACGCCTCGGGCCCTTGCACCAGTTTCGCCAACCCAAAGTCCAAAACCTTGGCGTGACCACGAGTGGTGACAAAAATATTGGCGGGTTTGATGTCGCGATGCAGGATGCCCTTGGAATGCGCAGCGTCCAGGGCGTCCGATACATCGATGCCGATGTCGAGCAGCTGCTCAATCTCGATGGGCTGTTGGTGAATCAAGTGCTTCAGCGTCTGCCCTTCCATGTACTCCATGACGATGAAGGCGCGGCCGTCTTGTTCCTGAATGTCGTGGATGATGCAAATGTGTGGATGATTCAGCGCGGAGGCGGCTTGGGCTTCGCGTTGGAACCGAGCCATGGATTGCGGATCGGCGGAGAGCGCGTCGGGAAGAAATTTCAGCGCCAGGAAGCGTCCGAGCTTAGTGTCTTCCGCCTTGTAGACGACGCCCATCCCGCCGCCGCCAAGTTTTTCCACGATGCGGTAATGCGAGATGGTTTGACCGACCAGGGAGGGCTGCGTGTCCGGCATCGCGCGTCATTTTAGGGGGCGGCGCGAGGCGAGTCAACGCGCTGGCATGGTGCGCTGGAATTCTGTGCTGAGTCGGTATGAGGATCAGGTATGCAGCAGGGCCTGATCGAGGTCCGCGATGATGTCTTCGACGTCTTCGATCCCCACCGATAGGCGGACCAATCCGGGAGTGATTCCAACCCGTTTGCGGACTTCCTCCGGCATGGATGCGTGGGTCATCAGCGCCGGCAGCGAAATCAGCGTCTCCACGCCACCGAGACTCTCAGCTAGCGAGCACAGCTTCACCTGATTCAGAAAGCGCCGCGCCGCTTCCAGGCTCTGCAGATCGAACGCCAGCATTCCACCAGGACCGCGCTGCTGCCTGCGGGCGATTTCGTGGTGAGGATGCGAAGCCAGCCCCGGATAGATGACCTTGTTGACCTTCGGATGCGCGTCTAGGTGTCGCGCCACGGCCACGCCGTTGGCGTTGTGCTGTAGCATGCGCACCGCCAAGGTTTTGATCCCGCGTGAAATCAGGAAGCAATCCATAGGCGCGAGGCCCGAGCCGGCGGAGCGCTGGATAAAATAGATTTTCTCGGCATCCTCAGGCCGAGTCAGGATCACAGCGCCGCCAGTCGAGTCGCTATGTCCATTCAGGTATTTAGTCATCGAGTGAACCACAATGTGGGCGCCCAACTCGATGGGACGTTGCAGGTACGGACTGAGGAACGTATTGTCCACCACCAGAGTCAGGCCGCGATCATTCGCCAATTTGGCCATGGTGGCGAGATCGGAAATGCGCAACGTCGGATTCGTTGGCGTCTCAACGTATAACATCTTAGTGTTGGGACGCAGCGCCGCCACTACGGCGTCGTACGAAGAGGTATCTACGAAAGAAAACTCCAGGCCGAAGTGCACGAGCAGCTGTGTGGAAAGCCGGAACACCCCGCCGTATACCGCTTCCGATAAAACCACGTGGTCGCCAGGACGTAGCATCCGAAATACCGCGTCAATCGCCGCCATTCCGGACGAGAAGGCGTAAGCGCTTTGACCGCCCTCAAGCTTCGCCAAGGTGCGCTCCAGGGCTTTGCGATTGGGATGGTTGGTGCGAGCGTAGTCGTATCCTTTATCCTTGCCGAGCTCCGTCTGCACGTACGTCGACGTTTGGTAGATCGGCGCGACGATCGCACCGGTCGCCGGATCGGGCTCCTGACCGATGTGAATCGCGTTGGTGGCAAAACCCATGAGGTCTCCTAGTTAACCGGCCGGGAAGCGACCAGCGCCGCACTGAACCAAGCCATCGCGGTGATACTGTAGAATGGATGGAAACGCTGCGTCATACAAACGGCTGGACAGGTTTCGCTGCCAAAGTGACACTGATCGCTCTCAATGTAGCTTGATCCAGGCGTCCGGTCGGCTCCTGCGGAGCGGCTTTTTGAGAAGTTATAGCAGGAAAGCGTGCTGGTCAACGTTTGTCGGAAGGCTGCGCGCCGATGGGAGCAGCTTGACACCTCCAGCAAGCATCGAACTACCCGGAGACTCACTGGATGGCTAAGGGCGACTCGCGGGAAGGATGGAAGTCAAAGGAGATGGCGATCCAGATCCTGGTTCTAGTTCTTCTGGTTGTCGGTGTTCCCGACCCTTCGATTTTTGCCGAGCCGCAAGATGTTGCCAAGACTGGTGATAAGGCCGTCGCATCGCAACCCGTCCGGTCGCGCGTGACCATTGAGGTTGGCGGGGGCGAAAAGAATGAGCCGGTGGAAAATGCTAGCGTGTACCTCAAGTACGTCGAAGAGAGAAAACTCAAGAAGGATAAGACCACGGAGCTAAACGTAAAAACGAATCGGGACGGCACCGCGCACGTTCCCGATACACCGACCGGACGCGTGCTCATTCAAGTGATTGCTGATGGCTGGAAGACCTACGGACGCTGGTACGATATCTCTGATGCGAATCAAACCATCAAGGTGCATTTAGAAAAGCCGCCGAAGTGGTATTGATGCTCGACCCGAATGGTCGGGACACTTGCACAGAAAGAGTGCAAACCGGTTCAGGCTACTGAGAAACGTGTAGTTAGCTTTAGGGCGAGGCCTCTTTTCCACAAAGTTATCAACACTTGTGTTGAAAACTTCATGAAATAGAAATATTTTGGGGCAGATTCGGCACCGTTCTTGCAAACGACTCCGGAAAAACATTTAGTCCACCATCGAAGAGCGTAATGATAATGTCCACGACCGTGATCAGAGCAGTCTTAGGAAAATGAACGATACTTTTGATGGACCTTTTTCACTGCTGCAAATGTTCTGGGGAAATATCCTGGCGCGGCCGCTGCGCTGTTCGCTGAGCGTGATTGCGATTGCAATCCAAGTCATTTTGGTTTTGATGATCGTCGGCCTGACCTCCGGGGTGATTTCGGAGTGGGGCAAACGAGTGGAGGGCGTCGGCGCGGATTTAATGGTGCAGCCGCCGAACTCTTCCATTTTCTTTGCGTTCTCAAGCGCAGTGATGCCCGAAGGTTTGGCCGATCAGATCAACGCATTGCCGGACGTGGATGAGGTAGCGCCGACCGTCATCCTCACCGATCCCAAGAACTTAATGATGATCTACGGCATCGATTACAAGCGCTTCAACGCATTGAGCCGCGGCTTTTTATATCGAGCGGGTCGGCCCCTGGAAGGACCGGAGGATGCCCTGGCGGACGACATTGTGGCGCAATCCAAGCATTTGAAAGTCGGCGACCACGTTACGTTGCTAAACCACACCTTCACGGTCACCGGCATCGTCGCGCACGGCAAGGGAGCGCGATTCTTTATTCCGTTGAAGTCGGCACAAGATATCGCTGGAGTGGAAAAACGTGTCTCGATGTTTTATGTACGCAGCAAAGGCGACACCGAAGGGGCCCGGGCGGAAATTATGAAGCTCTCGCCGGACAGCCGAGTCCGATCGATGTCCGAGTACGTCACGCTGATGAGTTCATCGAATTTGCCTGAGCTCAAACCGTTCGTGCGCTCGATGGTGGGATTGGGTATGGTGATCAGCTTCCTGGTGGTGTTTTTGAACATGCACACCATGGTCATGGAGCGCACCCGCGAAGTCGGGATTCTGAAGGCGCTAGGTTTCTCCCGTTTGGACGTCGTGGAAATGCTGCTGGGTGAAACGCTGGTGCTGACGCTGATGGGCAGCGTGCTGGGAATTCTGGTTACTTTCTTGACGCAGGCAATCTTGAAAGAGATTAATCCCGGCCTAATGATCCTAATCACGCCGCGATGGATTCTTTCGTCGATTGTGCTCGCACTGCTCGGTGCAGCAGCTGGGGTGACCTATCCGGCGTTACGAGCGGCAAGTTACGACCCGGTGGTCGCGCTGGCCTACGAATAAACTGCTAACCCTTTAAATTCCAGGCGCGTTCGCCGCCAACGTTTCCGAGACACTCTGCAATAGCCCGAGCGGGCAGGTAACCCGAACCCGTTTACCGGGTCGATCCGCAGAGATCAAAAGCGTTCCATCCTGCGTTCGTATCGAGATGTGATCACTGGAGTCACGAACGTCCACCAGCTCGACGGTCGGGTATTTTTCCAAACCCTTGGTGAAAGCGCGCAGAGCGGGTAGCCATGGCGCTGCCTGGGCAGCCGCTTCTTGCAGCTCCCGTTTGGGCACCACGCGCATCGCAACGGGAACGATCACGGCGGGAATCCAGACGTGCACGTGGTTGCCCTGGAAATCATCCTGGTCAACGCGCACAAACCCCTGGTGACAGACATAAGTTCCGGCTACGACAGCGCTTGCGGTTAGAGCGAAAGCTATCTTTGCGACTAGCATTTTTCCTCCACGACCCTAGCCGAACGATTGACGGAATTAGTCGCTCAGGTTTTTCGAGTCCAGCCAGACTCGCACGGTACTGTCGTTATCCTTGACCGAGACCAATTCGGTATCGCCTTGCGCTGCTAGCGCGCGGAGACCCGCAGAGATGTCCAGCTCGTCTTTGGCGCCGGACAGCAGTGCGTCTACCACCTTCAGGGGCACTTTCACTTCCACGTGGGACTTCTTCGAGCCATTCTTATCAATCACATGCACGTAGATGTATGCATTTTGCTTGGCCACCCGCACGTCGGAACTCTTGTCCTGAATGGTGACGAACTCGCCGTCTTTCGAGCTGCGGACGGCGTCTAGAATCGCGCGGACGTCCACCCCGTGACAGTCGATATCGTCGACTTTGATCTTGCCGCCGTGCAGGCGGTCGCGATCGATACTCGGCAGGACCTTTTCCGCCAGTTCCAGCGGAACATTCACGCGAACGGTCTCATCTTTGGACTCCCCGTTGTTCACTCGTACGTGCAACCAGCGTTCCGAGGAACCGGACGAGACATTTTGCGGCGCCGGAGTCGCAGCCGACGAAGACTGGGCTGACGTCTGGGCCATCCCCGGGAAGGGCAACAGCAGCAGAGCGGCCCCGTAAAGGGATGTGACCAGGACTGACGATTGAAGGGTACGAAACTGCCGGTGGGCGGCCATAGGCTCCTCCTTGGAGAGAGCGAAACCAATGCCGCGGCAGGATGCCTGGCGGCACTTGCCTATCTATACGCGGGCCAGCAGGAAAAGTTCCAGACCAACGATGAATACTTGGCGGGCCCAAAAAGTCCGATTGAGGCGCTCGGCCGAACGCCCCGGCGTACTACGGCATCCACTTCATAAACACCACCGCCAGTGGCGGCAGCGTCAGGTTGATGGTGAAGGGACGCCCCTGGTAGTTATTCTCAGCTGCGGCTTGGCCACCAATGTTGCCAACATTGGACCCGCCGTAATGGGCGGCATCGGTGTTCAGAACCTCTTTATAGTAACCGCCGTTGGGCACCCCCACTAGATAGCCCTGGCGCACCACTGGGGTGGCGTTCATCACCACCACCATCAGGTCTTGGGGCTTTTTCCCCCGGCGAATGAAGGAGAAGACGCTATTGTCGGCGTCGTTGCAATCGATCCACTCAAACCCGCGCCAGTCGAAATCCACGGAGTGCAAGGCCGGCTCGGCGGCATAGAGATGGTTTAGATCCGAGATCAGACTTTGAACGCCGCGGTGCGAGTCGTATTGAAGCAGGTGCCAATCCAAGCTTCGGGATTCGCTGAATTCTTCACCTTGCGCGAACTCCTGTCCCATGAAAAGCAGCTTCTTTCCCGGATGTCCGTACTGATAGCCGTAGAGCATCCGCAGGCTGGCGAACTGCTGCCAGGAATCTCCCGGCATCTTGTGCAGCAGGGATTTCTTGCCATGGACAACCTCATCATGGGAGAAGGGGAGCACGAAATTTTCCGTGAAGGCGTACAGGAGCGAAAAGGTGAGCTTGTTTTGCTCGTACCGACGGTAGATCGGGTCGGCTGAGAAATATCTCAGGGTGTCGTTCATCCAACCCATATTCCACTTGAAGCTGAATCCCAGCCCGCCAAGATAGGTGGGCCGCGAGACCGCCGGCCAGGAGGTCGATTCCTCCGCGATGGTAAGCAAGCCCGGAAAGCGCTCGTAAGCGACTTCGTTGAGGCGTTTGAAGAAAGCGATTGCCGGCAGGTTTTCCCGCCCACCAAACTCGTTCGGCACCCATTCGCCCTGTTTTCGCGAATAGTCCAGATACAGCATGGACGCCACGGCATCCACTCGCAGTCCGTCAATGTGGTACTTGTCCAGCCAGAAAAGAGCGTTGGAGATGAGGTAGTTCTGCACCTCGTTGCGCCCGTAGTTGTAAACCAGCGTGCCCCAGTCCGGCTGGGTGCCCTGCCGCGGGTCGGAGTGCTCGTAAAGATGAGTGCCATCGAATTCCGCGAGACCATGAGTGTCCCGCGGAAAGTGCGCTGGAGTCCAGTCCAGCAGGACACCGATACCCGCAGCGTGGCAGCGATCGATGAATTCCATGAATTCCGCTGGCGTGCCGTAGCGGCTGGTTGCCGCGTAATATCCTATGGTCTGATAGCCCCAGGAGCCGTCGAAGGGATGCTCCATAATGGGCAAAAGCTCGATGTGGGTATAGCCGAGTTCCTTAACGTACGGGATGAGCTGGTCCGCGAGCTCGCGGTAGGTGAGCCAGCGATTCCCGTCTTCTGGCACGCGACGCCAGCCGCCCAAATGCACCTCGTAAATAGTGATGGCTCTCTCGAACCAGTCGGTTTCCTTGCGATGCTTCATCCAACCAGAATCTTTCCAGGCGTAGGTATCGAGGCGGGTGACGATGGATCCGGTTTGCGGGCGGAGCTCGGAGCGGAACGCATAGGGGTCGGCTTTCAGCGGCAGCAAGTCACCCCGCGGGCCCACGATTTCGTACTTGTAGACGGTCCCATCTTTGAGTTCAGGCACGAACAGTTCCCACACGCCCGAGGATCCACGGGCCCGCATCGGATTGACGCGACCGTCCCAATGATTGAAGTCACCCACCACGCTGACGCGTCTGGCGCTCGGAGCCCACACCGCAAAATTAACGCCCTGCACACCGCCGACCGTGGTCACGTGAGCGCCTAACTTTTCGTAGGTGTCATAATGACGTCCCTCGCCCATCAGGTACAGGTCGAATTCACTCAGCAGGTAAGGGAACGCGTAGGTGTCGTAGCGCTCGAAAGTTTCGCCAGAATCGGTGCGGAAAATCAGTCGATAATTGGCAGCGTCGGGCCGATCCTTGTAAGTTCCAGGAAGCTCCGCTTCAAAAACACCTTCAGGGCGAATTTTCTTGGCTTCGATGCCCTTGTCGAGTCCGGCGAGACGCACACTGGCGGCGGCAATTCCCGGGTGAAAGAATCGAATCACCCAACGGCGCCCGCCTTCGGTATCAACCGGTTGCGGACCCAGCAGCGCAAAAGGATCGGAATTTCGACCCGCAAGTAACGCGTCGATCTGGAAATTGGGCTGCGGCTGCACCAGTATAGACTGCCCTGAGGTCGAGCTTTCGGCGCGTTGGTCCGGCACGGTAAGTTTCTCCTGATGCAAACGAGGTTCCGACGGGTGGGGCGTCGTTTGGATGCTAGAAAACGATGATTCGATTCCAGGCTTGATTCTAGGACGTTCGCGGGAAAAGTCCAATGATGCGTGCTAAAGGTGACCGATGAACGTAGTTCTTTTTGGAGCGACGGGCATGGTGGGCCAAGGTGTGCTGCGGGAGTGCTTGCTCGATCCCGCTGTGAACCGCGTCTTAGGTGTCGGCAGAAGGTCTACTGGGGTGGAGAATCCGAAGCTGAAGGAGGTCGTTCACTCGCAACTTACTGACTTTTCTGCGATTAAGTCGGAGTTGGCGGGGTTGGACGCGTGCTTCTTTTGCCTCGGCGTTTCATCGGCGGGAATGAAGGAGGCCGATTACTCCCAGGTGACCTAGGAACTCACCATGGCCGCGGCGCAGGCGCTGGTCCGTCAAAATCCCGGTATGATCTTCCTCTACGTTTCTGGTATGGGCACGGATAGCGGCACGCAAGGCCGCATCATGTGGGCTCGGGTCAAAGGGAGGACCGAAAATGCGTTGCTGCGTATGCCTTTCCGCTCCGCGTACATGTTCCGGCCGGGCCTCATCGTCCCGTTGCACGGTGTCAAATCCGCCACCAGGCTCTATCGCTTCTTCTATACGCTTCTTGGTCCCCTTTTTCGCACCATCGAGCCGCTGTTTCCAAAGTACGCAACCACCTCCGAGAAACTGGGTCGCGCCATGCTCAACGCCGCGAAGCACGGAGCGCCCAAACGTGTTCTCGATAGCGCCGATATCAACCGTCTGGCCAAGGCCGCCGAGCGCTAGCGAAACATTTGTGGAGCAAGGTAAGCTTATTCCAGAAATGCGATGCAGGCCGTTCCACGACGAGAGGGTCGATGAGAAATGTGTCTTTGGCGGCGGCTGAAGTCGTCTTGGGCCGATCAGAATGGAGGTAGCGGAGAATGTGCCGAAATATCAAAAACTTATTCAATTTCGATCCGCCAGTAACTCCCGAAGAGGTTCGCGCGGCATCTCTACAGTTCGTCCGAAAAATCAGCGGTTTTAGTAAGCCGTCGAAGGCCAACGAACCGGCCTTTTTGGCCGCGCTCGACGAAGTGGCTGAGGCTTCGAGCCGTCTGCTCGGATCACTGGAGACCAACGCCCCGCCGAAAAATCGCGAGGAAGAAGCCGCCAAGGCCAAAGCGCGAGCGGCCGAGCGGTTCGCGAACTGAAGGGCATTCTATTGATAATCGCAGGTGGATAGGCGCTGCTGTAAAATTGTCCTTCCATGGGATTGCGCGCAAGACTTAGCGCTTCGCGGAAATGCTCTCGGGCGCTCTGGTGCCTTCCGATCGGTAGTTCCAGTTCACCAAGCGCTGCGGAATGGAAAGGATACGCTGCCAGCCGGTCGCCGTCCGCGATTCCACAGAGCCCCTCCAGGCCGCGCTGCGGACCTTCGTGTTGCGCAACAGCCATGGCGCGATTAAGTGCAACTACGGGAGAGGGAATCGTCAACAAAAGATCGTAAAGCGAAACGATTTTCCCCCAGTCCAGTTGCACCGTGCGTGGCGCACTGGTGTGAATGGCAGCGATGCCGGCCTCGACGTGGTACTCCGTCAGCGCTTGGCCCGTCGCGGAGAGATTCAGAAGTCGTTGTCCTTCCGAAATAAGCTGAGCGTCCCAGCTGCTGGCCTCGTTCCGGCGACGAATTGGGATTCCCGCTGCGATATAAGAATACGAATTCACTCATGACCTTCCTCCTGGTTTGGCAATTGAGCACGTACGTTTCGTGCCGCTGACCCTTAAGACGTTTCAGGCCGACAGCGCCAGACAGGGTTCTTGAGCTGTATGGGGATCATCCTCACCCTTGGGCGTTTCTCGAGGGCTGCGATCCGGTGACGATCATCGGAAAGATGGTGTACGTATTCATCCCGGCTTTGATGGTCGGATCACCTTGCGCGAACCGCTCGGCCTCGGCTAGATCGTTCATCTCCAACAGGCCAATACCGAATGGTCCTGCCGAATCCAAAACTGGTCCATAGCCCAGCACGCTACCAGACTCGAAGAACATCTTCATGTACGTCGCATGCTCGGCCATTAGAGCCCGTTCATATTCGGTCATGTCTTGAACAAAGGTGGGGCGCGCTGGTATCAAGCGGAAAAAGAAATGCTGCCTGGTCATTCGGCGCTCCTGGCTTGGGCAGCTCCCAAGGCCGCCCGCAAACTGAGTATCAACAGCACGATGGTGATGGTGGCTTGGATTACAACCCGAAAGTCCAGCAGGTTACCGATCAATCGTCCAAAGACGTACACGAAAACCAGCCACACCAAATTGCCCCCGACGCAGACCCCAATAAGGGGTCGATCTGCGGGCCGGCCTGCCCGAAGCAGGTTGAGCGCGGCGAGAAGAATTCCCGCGATGCTTGCTGATAAGGCCCAAAGCAGCGTCATTGGTTGGCCCTTGTAGGCATTGTAGGAACCCATGGAATGTCCGCAAGCGCCGACAATCAGCAGCCATCCGCAGATACGATCGAGGATTTTCATTTCGCACCATCCGCATAGGCTTGGTATTTCGCCAGAACACCCACCCAACCGTTGTCTAGCATCGCGTGCAGCGGTTGCCAGCCTTTTCCATGGCGCTCGATGTGGCGGTGCTCAAGCTGTACACGGGTGCGTAAGGAATCGATCGGCAAGAAACGGATTTCCAGTTCGCTGGCCAGAGACATCAGAGGATCAAATTGCCAGTTGGCGCCGATATTCCAGGAGAGCACCAGCCGGGCGGGAGGTTCCCATGCCAGGACGCGGCCCCAATCGCACTGCGAACCATCCGTGGCGATTTCAAACCAGTGGCCTCCGACGCGCGGCTCGATCACCGAAGTGGCGTAAGGTTGTTTGCCAATGTTGTGATCGGTGGGCCACCATGCGGCAAACTGGGACGTGAACACTTGGAAGGCGCGCTGCTGGGTAGCCTCAACGATCACTTCTTTTTGGATAGGCACGACGCCGATTTCTTCCACGCTGATTCTCCTTTTTGGGTTTGGAAATGCCTTCCACAGAATTCTTGTATGAGGCCAGCGCATCGGACCACATCCGTTCGAAGTGCGCGCGAAGTTCGGCCAATCCTTTGGGATCGGCGCGATAAACGGTGCGGCGCCCCTCACGCGTACCCACGATTAGGCCGGCGTTCTTGAGCACCCGCAGGTGCTGGGAGACCGCCGGGCGGCTAACCGGGAAACGCCGGGCCAGATCCACCACGGCCTGCGGGGAGTGCGCTAGCGACTCGAGGATGGCGAAGCGAGTGGGATCGCCGGTCGCTTCCAGGCTGATCTGAAGGTTAGCCATGACTTACGGTAAGCTACGACTTACCACAAATGGAATCAAGTGTAATTGAACGACCAAGCCCTGCTACAGCGCGCTTAACCCTTCCCGACTCGGTCTGGCAGCTCTTAGCAGTCCCTCAATCCTTTCTTGGTATGCTTCCGCTGGAGCAAACCCATGAATCCGACGAAAGTGCAATGCTGCGTCGCAGGCGGCGGTCCGGCCGGCATGATGCTCGGATATTTGATGGCCAGAGCCGGAGTTGAAACCGCCGTGCTCGAGAAACACAAGGACTTTCTGCGCGATTTTCGCGGCGACACCGTACATCCCTCCACGACCCAAATCATGCAGGACCTCGGACTGCTGGATGAATTCCTGAAGCTTCCGCATCAGAACGTGGCGGAAATGAAAGCGGTGTTCGGCGACAAGCAGGTGACCATTGCCAATTTTTCAAACCTGAAGACGCCGTGCCCATACATCGCATTCATGCCCCAGTGGGACTTCCTGAATTTTCTGGCGGCCAAAGCAAAATTGCTGCCTAAATTTCACCTGCTCATGGAGGCGGAGGTCACCGAACTGATCAAGGAAGGAGACCGCGTGGTGGGCGTCCGTGCCACTACTCCTCAGGGACCGATAGAAATGCGCGCTGACCTGGTGGTCGGCGCCGATGGACGACATTCGACGGTGAGCACTAGCGCCGGCCTGAAGCTCGAAGACCTGCACGCCGCTATAGACGTCTTCTGGTTTCGCCTCGGAGGTACTTCGAGAGGCATGGAAGGTGTGGCCATGCACGCCAACCGTGGCCGCTTCGTCTTCACCATCAATCGTGCCGATTACTTGCAGTGCGCGTACGTTTTGCAAAAGGGAGGAGCGGATCGAGTACGAGCTCGTGGACTGGATGCCTTTCGCCGCGACCTGCTGATCGCCGCGCCCGAACTCTCCGAGTGTGTTGGGGATCTGCGCTCGTGGGACGACGTCAAACTGTTGACCGTCTCGGTCGCTCGATTGCTGAAGTGGAACGCGCCGGGAATACTGTGCATTGGCGACGCCGCGCACACCATGTCCCCGGTCGGCGGGGTGGGCGTCAACCTTGCCGTGCAAGACGCGGTCGCGACGGCGAACCTGCTCGCCAGGTCTCTGCGTAACGGGACCCTTGCGGACTCGGATGTTGAGAAAGTGCAAGCCCGCCGGCTCTGGCCGGCCAAAGTGGTGCAAGCATTTCAGGGCCTGGTGCAGCGCCGGGTGCTTGCCCCGGTTCTAAGCGGCGAAGCGCCACAGACCGAATTGCCGATGCTTTTGCGTTTCATGTCTGGCTCAAAGTGGGCGCAAGGACTCGCGGCGAGGTTCATTGGCTTGGGTGTGCGTCAGGAGCGCGTGGCGTCAGGATTGCTGAACTGACCAGATGATTTTGCTCGCCCTCCGCTACCTAGAGCCGCTGGGAAGCCACCGTCCCGCTGCCATCGAGACGACGCCCGCAAGTACAAAATCAGTATTCTCCAGTATCGCCTGACCGTCATTAAAACCGGGTAACTATGAATTGTGGGCGATGCTGCGCTCTTTCCGCTCTATCGTCACGGCTCACATTCTCGAGAAGTCTCCTGAGCAGCTATGGCGAATAAAGAGAACGACCGAAACCCAGAAAATCCTGAGCTGTCTTGCGGCACGGCTTCGCTGGACCGTCGCAAATTCCTGGGCAGTACCTCAGCCATCTTGCTATCGGCGGCTCTTGCGGCCCGCACGCAAGCGCAAGGAGCACAGGACATCCAAAAAGATTGCCCAGGCCCAACACGACAAGAGCGCGACCAATGTCGGACCCGAAAATCAGCTACTTTAAGGATGCCAACCCTAACACTTTCATGCCTCCTCCAACCGATCACGGGGAGGTCGCCACCTTCTGGAGTTCCTTCTCAGTGGCTCACCGCCGGGTTCAGGAGGGCGGATGGTCGCGGCAGGTGACCGTCGAGGATTTCCCACTCTCAAAAGACATCGCCGGAGTCAATATGCGATTGACCGCGGGGGGTATCCGCGAATTGCATCGGCATGCCGCCGCCGAGTGGGCACTGATGCTCAGCGGCAATGCGCGCATCACCGCCATTGACAACGATGGAAAAAGTTTCGTCAAGGACGTTTCGAAGGACGACCTCTGGTTCTTTCCTACGGGCACACCGCACTCCATTCAAGGCTTGCAACCCGACGGTTGCGAATTCCTTCTGGTCTTTGATGACGGGAAGTTTTCAGAAGGCACACCACGCTGATTTCCGACTGGACCCGGCACACCCCGCCCGAGGTGCTGTCGAAAAATTGGGGCGTGCCGGAGAGCGCCATCGAGAGTATTTACCAAGTCCCTCCCGATGGGCACTACATTTTCCAGGCCGCCGCCCAGGCTCTGTTGAGGAAGATCTTCGAGCTGCAAGCAAGTTCAGTGGTGCGTCTCCGCTGGCTTTTGATTTTGCGATGCACAAAATGCCGCCTTCCCGAAAAACGCACTTCGGGGAAGTGCGCATCATCGACTCCCGGAATTTCCCGGTCGCGAATACCATTGCCGCCGCTCACGTGATCGTGAAACCGGGGGGGGTACGCGAATTACATCGGCACCAGAATGCCGACGAGTAGCGGTACTATGTTGCGGGCCAGGGACGCATGACCGTATTTTCCAACGCAAGCAAGGCCCGTACCGCGGACTTTAATGCTGGGGACGTCGGCTACGTCCCCAAGACTTTGGGTCACTACATTGAGAACATCGGGGATACCGACCTGGTGTTTGTGGAGATGTTCAAAGCGGATCGCTTCATGGATTTGTCGCTTTCGGAACGGATATCGAGCACTCCGCCGGAGTTGATCATTCAGCACCTCGGACCGAGCAAGGGAACGCTGGACGCGCTCCCCAAGACCAAGCCCCTGATCACGCCAGTCTAGAGCGAATCGAACAGACTACAGGGTTGTACCGATTCCCCGGTCGGATTCTCGGCCCCAGGCTTGCTTTGGTCTGCCTCCCGGCGCAAGACGAAAACTGTACAATTGGAGACTGGATGTCGAGAAAAGCCTCAGAACACCACAGCAAGGCAGCAGAGCACCACGAGAGCGCTTCGCGACATCACAAGGAGGCCGCGAAACATCACGATGCCGGCAACCACGAAAGGCCGCCCATCACGCTCAAGTGGCCCACGGCCATAATCAACACGCCGCGCATCACGGCTCAGAAGCAGCCAAGGCCCCACCGAAGAACACGGCAAAAAGCAGCGGAAATTCGATGAACAGGTTAGCGGCGGTTCGGGAACGAAATCCCGAGCCGTTTTTCTTAGCAACGAGCTTTATCGAGGGAGGTTGAATATGGCCCACGCCGGTTGGAAGGGGTACATCTCATTCGGGCTGGTATCCGTGCCCATTCGACTGTTTTCCGCAGCACGATCTGCCCATATTCATTTCCATGAGATCCACAGGACCTGCGGGACGCGTGTGCACCAGCAGCTGTATTGCCCGCACGACGAGCGGGTGGTCCCACGAGACGAAATTGCCATGGGTTACGAGATCGAGAAGGACAAGTACGTGCTGGTCGACCCGGCCGAATTGAAAAACCTCCAGCCTCGGTCCTCAAAAGCGATGGACATTCTGCAATTCGTCAAGCTCAGCGATGTGGATCCGATTTACTTCGAGACCTCTTACTTCTGCGTACCCGAGGAGGCCGGCAGGCGCGCCTACGCCTTGTTGCTCGATACCATGGAGGGGCTATCGGTCGCAGCCATCGCGAAAGTGACCATGTATCAGCGCGAGCGCACCGTCATCATTCGCCCCTACGAAAAAGGTCTTACTCTCCATACCATCTATTATCCGAACGAGATTCACACAGCTGCAGGCTACGGAGAAGACAACGTGAAGGACGTCAAGAAACAGGAAATCGCACTTGCCGAGCAATTCGCGAAAGCGCTGATCAAGCCTTTCCGGCCCGAGCAATTCCACGATGAGTATCAGCAGCGCGTCGAACAATTGATTGAGAGCAAGGAAAAAGGGGGGACCGCGCCGAAACCCGCAGAGGGCAGGCGGCTCGCTCCGGTCATCAATTTGATGGAAGCCCTCAAAAAAAGCATCGCCCAAGGCAAGACCAACGAACCAACCGCTGCGCGAAAGCCTAAAAAGCTCAAGAAAACTGCGTAAAGGAAAGCGACTTTTCCCGAGGAAGAATGCTAGCTGCCGACATCGAGTCACTCTACAAGAATCATCCCTTGCGCAAGGCCACCATCCTTGAACGGGTACGCAGGATGCGGGACTCGCTCGATGCTATCAGTGAGTTAGACCTGGCATTCGATCCGGCCGCTGCCACCACCGACCAGAATCATGTCGGCGGAATCGATTTCACGGTGGCTTTGGCTCAAGCGGTCGCGCTCAGCCCGTCCAAACACGTCTTAGATCTCGGATGCGGACTTGGCGGTTCGATTCGATGTCTTGCCTACCTCTATGGCTGCAAGGGAACTGGCTACGACGTTAGCGCGGATCGAATCGCGGAGGCCGACGAACTCACTCGCCTCGTACATCTGGAGAATCTGGTTGATTTCAAACACGTCGATTTAGTGGACCGGGATGCTCCTGCTCGAACCTTCGACGTGATTTGGGGACAAAGTTCATGGACCCACATCGAAAACAAGGAGCCGTTCATGAAAAAGTGGTCCGCGTCGCTGGATCGGCGAGGCACGATTGCTTTTGAAGATGTTTATCTTCGCCGAAACACTGAAGGATCGGCGGAGCGGTCCGCTCTGGAGCAATTTGAGTCGGATTCGTTGAGTAAGGTCATTGGTTTGAAGGAATGGAAGCGCATCCTGTCTGCGTGTTCTTTCGCACCTACGCTGGAACAGGACGTAAGCGAGCAAATGATCGATGAAGAGCGCCGGCTGATTCAGAAATCCCAAACTGGCAAGGACGCAAACGAAAATGAAAAGGCCAACTTGTTGCTCAACCTGGCCGAGAAGGGCATCCTCGGATATATCCGAGTAGTCGCCAGACGCGATTAATTTGGAACCGCCTCAGGCAGCAAGCGTTTCCCCCAAAGCTGCTCGATGCGACTGTGATCAGGATCGCCCGGTCGGCGCAAGCCGGTGCGCAAAGGCGATTCCCAAGTTCAGAAAATGAATCCAACGAATATGGTTGGGGCCAAACGTGAAGGCCATACGGCTGATCATGTACCGATGGTAAACAGATGGCGGGGAACCACAGTTGGATCAGGAGATTCGAAAAAGGGAACCGACGAAAGCGGGGCGCCCACCATCTCGCCGTATACATGTAGCTGTGAGCCCGCCTCCTGTCAGCCCTACTACAATCGGACTATTTCGACGGGCAGCGAAAGATCACTTTAGCGATTTCCAGCCGCCGCTGGTCCACCTGGGATTCCTGCATCTCGGCCCGCGATGTGAGTTTCCCGAAGTCCAAGCCCTGCAACCTCGCGTCGCTCGGGGCCACCACTGCCAGGGTCCGCCACAGCGCCACTTTACCGTGGATACCAAGAACCAGAAACTCCAGAGCTTCGAAACTTCCGAAACTCACCGCATCCTGGTCGCTCAGTTTCATCCGGGTGAGCTTTTCGCTGATCCAGGCGCCCAGCTCTTTCACTCCGCTCGAACCCATGCCGGTGCGCTCCGCAAGATCGCGCAGCACCAACCGGTCCGCTTCGATCTCGATGAGCAATCCCGCTGCGAACCCGCCTAAGGGATCGTCCGCGTGCCGTTTCTTCATCGCCTCCAGCAACTCAATGGCATGAACGGCCCCAGCAAGGTGATCGTGCAAGTAAGTCACGAGCGGATCGCTCATCGTGAAAATCCTGACTTAGCTTCGAGCAGCTGTGGTTTGGATGCTGGTACCGCCAACCAGGACGCGATCAGCTCGGCGTGGATGTGTCTCCGGCAACTTTTCACCAATGCCAAAAGTCTTTCGGCCGGGACACAACTTCTTCGGCTTGCGGCAGCTCAGCCGAAAAGCGTTCTGAACTGGCGGCTCTGGACGAAGATTGCTCTCGTAGATAGAACTTGGGATCGAGGGCCGATCATAGGTTCTGGAACCGGAAAGGCTGAATCTGGAAGAACCACCATACAGATCGCGATGCGAACTCTTTATCTGTTCGGTCGTACATGGTTCGAGTCAGAGCGATCTCCATGACCGCCAGCCGCGAGACACTGCTCGGAAAGTCCAGCGCCATCCGGTGCGCCACGCGCCCGCCTCAATCGTGACCTGTCACCGCGAATCGCTCGAAACCCAGGCTTTTCATTAGTGCGATTTGGTCCAGAGCCATAGCTACTCACAGCAATCATGTCCGACGTGAAGCCCAGCTCAAGTGCACTTCTGGAAGGGGCCGGAGGCGGCAAAGTTGGAAACGCGCCGAACGGGGAATAGGCACTCTTTTCCTGAGAACCTAAGCCATTCAAAAATGACCCTCCCGCCGTTGCCCCAATGAACCTTCCACGATTCGTATCGCCCAAACTCTGGTCTGCGTCTTCGATCCCTAAGAAGTTCTATCGGTTATGCAGATCGAACAAATCGACCGGGTCATCCTTCGCAGCGCACACTTAAATTCGAATGAGCGCGATCCCCAATTCCGGGTCGACTGTCTTCTGCAGCTCCTCCGAACTCTCCGTCAGGATCAATTCGCAGGTGGGTCTCACCTGCGCCTCCAGCAAATGCCCGCCGTGAGCAGTTCCGTCGGACCGCCCGACCACGACGTGCGCATGCACTTGTGGCTCGCCATCTTTCATGGCTACATCTCCGATCAGCGAAAGAAGTTCCACCTGTTCCTTAAGATGAACCGCTACTTGGTATTTTTTGGTCTCCCAGTTGAACCAGCCCAGCTTCGCGGAGGAGAGCGCCCCGATCGCTTTGAAGCTGCTTGCCCTGATTTCCTGCTCGCTTGCGAACTTCTTTAGAACCGCCGCAATCTCATCGCCGGTATCGAAAATCAGCACAAACGTCTTCGGCTCTTTTTCTATTTGTTTGAAGCGCATGGAATCTCCTGGCTATCAGATGCCGGGGTCGCAAGCTTTGGCGCACTGCTCGCTTTCACTGGTAGAGTTATGCTCCGCACCATGACCAATGTCCCGAAAGTCGACGTCGTCGGCGTTGGCCTGAATGCCACCGACACGCAAATCCCGGTGCCGTATTTCCCGCAGAGCGGCTCGAAGGTGGAGATTCGTTTGGCAAATACGCTATTGGGCGGACAGGTGGCCACTGCGATCGCGGCATGCCAGCAGTGGGGCTTACGCACCCGCTATGTCGGGAAAGTCGGCCAGGATCAATTCGCTCAGCTTCACCGCGCCGAATTCGAGCGCCTCGGAGTGGAAACTCACCTATTCACCGCCCGGGACTGCACCAGCCAGCAAGCGTTCATCCTCGTCGAACCTACCGGCGAGCGCACTGTCCTTTGGAAACGCGATCACCGCCTTACCCTTCTTCCCGAAGAATTACAGCGGGAATGGGTGGTGAACGCGCGCATCCTCCATCTCGACGGACACGATACCGCCGCCGCAACCCAGGCGGCCCAGTGGGCGCAAAGCGCGGGCGTTCCGGTGGTTGCCGATCTCGACGATCTGTACCCCGGGTATGAAGCACTCTTACCAAACATCGATTTTCTGGTCACCAGCCGGGACATCCCGGCCCGCTTGACGGGCGATCATGACTTGCATAATTCGCTTGCCCAAGTCGCGCGCCGCTACGGCTGTCGCGTGGCTGCGGCGACCCTGGGTCAGGAAGGTGTTCTCGCGTGGGACGGTCAGCGATTTCACTACACGTCCGCCTATTGCGTGGACGTTGTGGATACCACCGGCGCAGGTGATATTTTTCACGCCGGCTTCATTTATGGTTTTGTGCAAAGCTGGCCCCTCCAGAGACAGTTGGAATTTGCCTGTGCTGCAGCCGCGCTCAATTGCGCCGCCACCGGAGCCCGCGGCGGCATCCACTCCATTCAGGAAATTCAGCGCTTGATGACCACCGGAAAGCATCATCGCGCCGCCTTCGAATCATCACCATGATATTCGTTGAAACGCGGTTGCTTTGACGTTCGGTTGAGAACGGGTGTAGTCCAGCAAGATTGATAACCGCGCTCAGACCTTAAAATGCTAGAAGTTGGAGGAGATTATATGAAGCGAGTGTATTGGATTGCAGGTGTTGCAGCGGCCTGTCTCAGCTTTTCAGATAGTGACGCCGGCCCCGACGAATCCACGGTAGGAACCGGGACCCTCAAGGTCGCAAAATCGGATTTGTCGGAGTGCCGGGGCCAAAAAACTTAACTCGCACTGTGTATGGCTTCACCGTCAAATACCACGGCAACGACAACCCTATCACCGGTAATGTCTTTTGGCCGACACCATCAGCTTCAAACGCGCTGGTTCGGAAAGGGGGCGTTTCAACTCTTAAAAAACTGGCACAGTTGCTGCCTAGGCGAGAATCAAAGTGTCCGCCGAAGGAAAAATTCTGAAGTTTGTGCATCTGGACACCAGTGGGAAACGACTAGCACCGTAATCGTATACGAGAAGCAATAATTCCAGTTTACGCGGGTGGCACTGATCGCGGCCAGAGGTGACGGATTGGTGTGGGATGCAACCAGCAGAGGCCAAGGATAGGGATCATCCGAATCCCTACCGTCTATCGTCATTGCGCTCTATAGTGTTCGCTATGCGCTCCCAGTTGCTTGCATGCCTGGTACTCTTTGGTATCAGTATCCCTTTATCCGCCCAGGCGCCGCCCTCCATCCATCGACTTGACGGCACGACCATCACCGCTGACCAAGCGAAAAACATCGCCGACGCCGAACTCGACAGCAATCATGTCATGGGAGCGCAACTGGCCATCTTGAACGGCGGCCACATGGTCTGGATCTACACCTCTGGCCAAAGAAATGCCGAAATGCGTTTGCCGATGACCGATGGCACCACCATCTGGGCAGCGTCCATCACCAAGGGTGTTTTCGCTACCTGGGTGATGCATCTCGCCGAACAACATCGCATTGATCTTGACCAGCCCATCGCGCAGATGCTTTCGCATCCCCTGAACCAATACCCGATTTACCGCGACTCCGCCGCTGATCTAGTGCGCGATCCGCAGTGGCAGCAGGTCACGCCACGGATTGTGCTGTCGCATACCTCGGGTCTCGCGAACATGTTAATGATGGAGCCCGGCAAGAAGCTTCGCCTACACTTTGCCCCGGGCACGCGCTTTGCCTATTCCGGAGAGGGGCTCGACATTCTCCAATTCACGCTCGAAAAGAAGCTCAACGAACCACTCGACGTGGCCATGCAGCGGGATATCTTCGCACCCCTGGGCATGACCCGGACGAGCATGATCTGGCGCCCGGACTTCTTCGACAACACTGCGTTACGTTATTCCGCGAACGGCCGCTACCTCGATACTTCCCATAAGGACCATCCACGCGCCGCCGGTTCGATGCTCACCACCATCCGCGACCTCGGTGTGTTCACCGAGGCATTGGTCGCCAACAAAATCTTGAAGCCAGAGACCACCGCCAAAATGCTTTCACCGCAGATCGCCATCCACTCCGCCCACCAATTTCCCACCTTCGCACCGGACACCAGCAGCGAAGGCGAAAAAATTGGCTTGGCCTATGGTCTCGGCTGGGGCCTGCTTACTAAGACGCCCTACGGCCCGGCGTTTTTTAAAGAGGGCCACGGAGATGGTTCCGAAAATTACCTGGTGTGCTTCACGCAAAGTGGTACCTGCATGATTCTGCTGACCAATAGCGAAAATGGCGATCTTGCTTTTCGTCCGCTTCTGGAAAAGCTAATCGGGGACAACGTCACCCCTTTGGAATGGGAGGGCTATACAAGGGAAGGCATTCCGCAAAAGGGAGATCCCGCCACGCCCAAGTAGCTGCAGCGTTTCCGTTTAACCGGTCCGGTTATTGGTTCGGCCCGTCGCTTTCGGTGAAGGGTAACAAGCCGAGAAGAATTCGGAACTTACGCTTCTCCCAGTGCGTAGAGATCCATGGAAAGAAACGATTGGCCAGGGGGTGGTGTACATGGCGTCGACGACCGCGGAGCACAGCCTGTACCACACCAAGATCTCCTCTCGCGCCGACACCGTGATACTGCTGGCGATCGCCGCAACGGTAGCGCTCGTCCACATGCTCACCAACAGCCGCTACGGTTTTCATCGCGATGAGCTTCAGTTTCTGAGCGATGCCTTGCATCTGGACTGGGGCTTCGTACCGTATCCGCCGTTGACACCTTTTCTCGAGCGCATCGGCCTTGCAAGCTTCGGCGTCTCACTGGTTGGCCTGCGACTCTTCTCCGTCCTGGCCCAAGCCCTGGCGATTTTCATTTCCGGCTTGATGGCGCGCGAGCTCGGTGGCCGACGACTGGCTCAGGTCTGCGCTGCCCTTACCGTCGCGCTTTCTCCGCTTCCTCTTTTTGAGGGGACCGAGTTTCAGTACAGCTCCTTCGATTATTTGTGGTGGGTGTTGATTGCCTACTTTGTGATTCTCCTGCTAACCCGGGAGAATCCGCGGTGGTGGTTGGCGATCGGCGCGACCGCCGGCGTCGGCCTACAGACCAAGTACACCATCTGTTTCCTGATCGCTGGAATACTGGGCGGTCTGCTGCTGACCCGCGAACGCCGGTTCTTCAAGAGCCCCTGGTTCTGGGCCGGGAGTGCGCTGGCCTTGGTGATTTTTCTTCCGAACCTGGTGTGGCAGCTGCGCCATGGATGCATCTCGTTCCACTTCCTTCAGCACATTCACGCGCGCGACGTGGGCCAGGGCCGTGCAGACGGATTTGTCCGGCAGCAGTTCCTGATCTGCACCAATCTATTCGCGACGCCGCTGTGGATTGCGGGCTTGCTCTTTTCGTTGCGGGACCGCCGATATCGTCTGCTGGCGTACCTGTATCTAATCCCGTTCGCGCTCTTCTTGTTGGGCAAAGGACGCAGCTATTATTTGGCACCCGCTTACCCAATGCTGATGGCCATGGGCGCGGTCGCAGGCGAGCGCTGGGTAGCTTCACTGTTACCTTGGTGGCGGCGGACAACCGAAGCAGTGTACTTCGCAGGGCTGGCGGCCTGCGGGTTGTACATCTGCGCTTTGATTCTGCCGCTGGCGGCTGACGGTCCGCTGAGGGATTTCGCGCTTAAGAACAACGGTGATCTGCGTGAGGAGATCGGTTGGAACGAATTGGCCCAGACCGTCGCAGGCATCCGAGATTCCCTGTCTGCCGAGCAGCGCGCCAACGTGAGAGTCTTGGTCGGAAATTACGGTGAGCAGGGCGCCATCGAGATTCTTGGCCCTGCCTACCATCTTCCTCCGCCCATCAGCATGACCAATTCCGCCTGGTTACGCGGGTATCCGGTGCCGCCTCCTGCTACCCTCATAGTGCTGGGCTTCTCCCGGGAATCCGCCGAGAATGCATTCCAGTCCTGCCAGTTGGCTGGACACATCAGCAATCCTTACGGAATTGAGAACGAGGAGACCCGCAACCATCCTGACGTTTTCGTGTGCGGTGGCCCGCGCCTGTCCTGGCCTGATTTCTGGAAGGAGTACCAGGCTTTTGGTTGATGTATCCGCAATCGACCGAACTCGCCGAACTGCGAGCTCCTAAGCGGGCCAGAGGATCGTGGCAAGTGCCCGGTACCATTGTTGTCCAAAATGTAGAAGGCAAGCTTGCAAGCATGACTTGCAAGCCTAACTGTTGACCCTGTACGCTGTTCTCGCCATGTCCCGAAGGACTTTCGACGCCTCGCTAGCCGACTTTACCCAGGCGATTGGGCTGCTGATGCGGCGCCTGCGCGCGGAGTGTGCCTCCCAGGGCCTCTCATGGACTGAATCGATCGTCATGGCGCGACTCGCCAAACATGGCCCTGCAACCACCGCGGATTTGGCGCGCGCGGAAAGCATGAAACCTCAGTCGATGGGAGCCACCATCGCGGCGCTGGAAGAAATGGGCATCGTCGAGCGCAAGCCGCATCCGTCCGATGGACGCCAGGTGAATATCGAATTGACCGCCAAGGGCGCCGCGGTGGGCAACAATAGTAAGGATGCTAAGCGCACGTGGCTGGCGCAGGCCATCGCCCAGCTCGATGAGCACGAACGCGGAACACTGTTCGAGGCCGGCGAGATTGTCAAGCGCCTGGTGGAGTCGTAACCCGCAAAAGGGGACGATGCCACACGCCGAGTCCGCTTCCTGGCACTCGCGCTGCGCTGCCTAGCAACCCAGTCCATCGGACCAGAGTCGACTTACATCCCACTCGAAGGAATTGGAAGGGTCAGAGATGCCGGTCACAAAACTCGACACCACCGCTGCCTTAATCGTGATCGATCTGCAAAATGGCATCGTCACTTTGCCTACCGTGCACCCAATCGGCGAAGTCGTGAAGCACGCCCGCACATTGGCTGATGCTTTCCGCCAGCGTCGCTTGCCCGTCGTGCTCGTCAACGTTACTGGCGGAGCACCGGGGCGAACGGAACAACCTCGCCACCGTGGGGAAATCCCCGCCGGCTGGTCCGATTTCATCCCGGAACTCAACCACCAGCTGGGGGACCAGGTGGTCACCAAGCGGACCTGGGGAGCATTTACGAAGACGGGCCTGGAGGAGTACCTGAAGACTCTGGGTGTCACGCAGGTCGTGATCGCCGGCGTCTCCACCAGCGCGGGTGTCGAGTCGACCGCGCGCCAGGCTCACGAGAGCGGCTTCAACGTAACCCTTGCCCTGGATGCTATGACCGACACAAACGCCGATGCTCACATCAACAGCATCAGGCGGATCTTCCCCCGGTTGGGGGAAACCGGCACCACCCAGGAGATCCTTGATCTCCTCAAGGGCGTTGATACGTGAAGGTATCGCCCGCGGGGCGAATCCGTTGGGAGCTGTTGGTGGCCGCGGTAACCGTGCAACGCCGGTACCGCGCGAAGATTTGGTGCGACTGCTTAACGAAGGAAGGAGCGCCTGACGATGCAATGGATTCGCTATGTCTCGTACTTCTTTGGCGGGGCCTTTCTCACAAACGCTCTTCCGCATTTTGTTAGTGGTTTGATGGGACGTCCATTTCAAAGTCCATTTGCCAAACCGCCTGGCCAAGGGCTTTCTTCTTCGACCGTAAACGTGCTTTGGGGATTTTTCAACCTGGTTATCGGTTACGTTCTCCTATGCCGGGTCGGAAAGTTTGATTTGCGTTCGACCGATCATGCTGTTGCTTTGGCACTCGGCGTTGTTCTTACCGGCACGATGTTAGCGCAAGGTTTCGGACGGTTGCACGGTGGCAATATTTCGGAAGCTCGTGAGCGATCCGATTAAACGCAGTGTCGGTCGAATGGGTGCAGCCGCGGGACGCGCGACGAGCTCCCTGCTCGGAGGTTCGATGTCGCACGCCTGGCGAGCGCTGCGGCACCGCAACTTCAAGCTCTTCTTTTTTGGTCAGAGCATCTCGGTGATCGGCAACTGGATGACGCGGTTGGCGACCAGTTGGCTGGTCTATCGGTTGACCCGTTCGGTGCTGCTGCTCGGCATCGTTAGCTTCGCCGGGCAGATTGTTTCGTTTGCCCTTGGGCCGTTTGCGGGCGTGTGGGTCGAGCGTCTCAATCGCCGCAAGATGCTGGTGTGGACCCAAGCAGCGGCGGCGGTGCAATCCCTGGCCATGGCTGCGCTCACCCTGGCACATGTCATCACCCTCTGGGAAATTATTGCCCTCACAGCTTTTCAGGGCCTGATCAATGCGTTCGACATGCCTGGGCGGCAATCCTTCCTGGTACAGATGGTCGAGGATCGCAACGACCTCAGTAACGCCATCGCGATTAACTCCTCGATGGCGAACGGCGCGCGGCTCATCGGCCCGGCGATCGCCGGCTTGGTAATCGGAGTTCTCGGCGAGGGATGGTGCTTCCTCATCGACGCCATCAGTTACCTTGCGGTAATCGCATCCCTAGCGCTGATGCGTATCAAGCTCCTGGAGATCCGCCGTAGTGCCAACGGCATGCTCGAACAAATGCGCGAAGGTTGGGATTACGTCCGGACCTTTCGTCCCGTCCGCACCATCCTTCTCCTTTTTGCGCTAATCAGTCTGATGGGCTACTCCTACGCGGTACTGCTGCCGGTCTTTGCTGGCCAAGTGCTGCACGGCGGCGCGCCTACCCTCGGCTGGCTGACGGGAGCCTCGGGAATTGGTGCGCTGGCGTCGGCATTTTCCCTTGCGGTCCGCAAGTCGGTGCTAGGGCTTACCCGTATGCTGCAAATCTCGGCCGTGATACTGGGCGGTGCGCTGATTCTGTTCGGCGTGTCGCATACTTTATGGTTGTCGCTTGCGCTGATGGTCTTGGTCGGCTTCGGCTTGATGCAGTGCGCGTCGGCCAGCAATACGATCATTCAGTCGTTGGTAGCCGACGACAAGCGCGCTCGCGCGATGAGTTATTACACCATGGCTTTTTTCGGTGGAGCGCCGTTCGGAAGCCTATTGGCTGGCGCTCTGGCTCACCGCATAGGAGCACCGCACACCGTGATGGTTACCGGCGCATTCTGCATCGCAGGCTCATTATGGTTCACGCTGGAGCTGCCGAAAGTTAGAGTGCTTATGCGACCGGTCTACCAGGAAATGGGCCTGCTGCCCGATCTCGAGGCAAGGTAAGGGACTGCAGCCAGCATTTTCTAACACCGTCCGAGTTCGGAACTTCCCAAGCCAGACGACCCCAAGTCCAACCCACAAAACCCTTGACAAGAGGTATGGTGTTATAGTTAGCTATAACACTGTCGGTGGAACATCGTTCCACGATCTACGCAGGTGATGCCTGGGTCGCAAAGAAATCAAAGGAGAATTGAACATGAAATCCCTAGGTCTGCTAGTTTCCGCATTTGTTCTGATGTCCCTCTCGGCCGTCGCTTTCGCGCAGTCCGACTCGGAAAAGTCCTTCGACAAACTGAAAACGCTGGCGGGTTCCTGGGAAGGCCAGCTTACAACCGTGCCCGCCGAGCCCGAGGTAGAAGGCAAGCTCGCGCACGTCTCACTTCGCACGACCTCCATGGGTCATGCCCTTATGCACGAGGCGACGATGGTTGGAAGACCCGACGATCCCATCACCATGCTTTATGTCGACGGAGACCGCCTGCTGCTGACCCATTACTGTGACGCAGGAAACCGCCCGCGCATGGTGGGCAAGCTTATGCCCGACGGAAAAACGGTGGAATTCGATTTTCTCGACGTTGCCGGCGCCACGACATACGGACACATGCACCATGCGGTCTTCACGGTGATTGACGCCAACCATCACACTGAGGACTGGACGTACATGAATCCTGGGGACAAGCCGGTTCACGCGCACTTCGACCTGCAACGCACAAAGTGATGGGGTATTCCCGGGAAGGACTATCTGGAAAACCGGATGGATCATGAGTGGAATGACAGTCAGCCGATTTATCGCCAACTTCGCGACCGTGTGGTCGCGATGATACTCGATGGCTTGTTGAAGGAGGGCGATCCCCTGCCGTCGGTACGCACGGTCGCGGCGGAGTATCGGGTCAATCCGCTTACGGTTCTGAAGGGCTATCAACAACTGGTCGACGAGCAACTGGTCGAGAGCCGGCGAGGTCGCGGCATGTTTATCAATGCTGGCGCGCGCAACCTGCTGTTGCAGGGAGAGCGCCAGAGATTTTTGGCGGAACAATGGCCCCGGGTCTACGCAACCATTCAGCGACTCGGCCTGACCCCGGCAGAATTGATCGAGGCTGCCCGCAACGGCGGATCGTCGGTGCAGGACGCAGAGGAGAAGCCATGACCGTCATAGCAGCACGCGGCCTCCGCAAGGCCTTCGGCGCGACCATTGCGGTGGACGGCATCAATTTGCATGTCGAGGAGGGCCGCATCCTTGGGCTGATCGGTCCCAACGGGGCGGGGAAGAGCACCGCGCTCAACGCAATTCTCGGCCTCACCCAATATCAAGGAGAGTTGAAGGTGCTTGGACGCGACCCTTGGACCGAGCGCGATCAGCTGATGAAAGACGTGTGCTTCATAGCCGATGTCGCGGTACTGCCGCGCTGGATAAAGGTTTCTCAAGCGCTCGACTACGTTGCCGGCGTGCATCCGCGATTCGATCGTGCGAAGGCGGAAGGATTCCTCGCGAAGACCACCATAAAGTGCAAGAGCAAGGTTAGAGAATTGTCGAAGGGCATGGTGACTCAGCTGCACCTGGCGCTGGTAATGGCGATCGACGCTAAATTGTTGGTTCTGGACGAGCCGACGCTGGGCCTGGACATCCTGTATCGCAAACAATTCTACGATTCACTGCTGAACGACTACTTCGATCGCAGCCGCACCATCGTGGTGACGACCCATCAAGTGGAAGAGGTCCAGCATGTCCTCACCGATCTCATGTTCATCAACCGCGGCCGTACTGTGCTGAATTGCAGCATGGAAGAGTTCGAATCGCGCTACCTGGAAGTAATGGTGCGTCCGGAGCATCTCGCCGCGGCACGGGCGTTCAAGCCGATTCTCGAACGCCAGGTGTTTGGTCGCAGCATGCTGCTTTTCGATCATCTCGATCGTCAACAAGCCGCCGGCCTTGGCGAGGTGCGCACACCCAGCATCACCGATGTATTCGTTGCGGTCATGGGTAACGTGATGGGAAATTCCAGCGGCGATGCGCAGGCGGCAGCTCGATGAGTATTCCTCCGCGCGCGGTGCCCGAGTCCTCGCTTGATCCAGGGGCAGTTGCACCTCCGGCGATATCGGCGACCCGGCTTCTGTACTGGTCGGTGCGACGCGAATTGTGGGAGAACCGCTCGCTCTATATTGCGCCGCTGGCCGCCGCCACTGTCTACTTGGTCGGCTTTTTGATTAGCCTGGCTGGCCTGCCAGACAAGATGCGTACCGTTTCGGCGCTCGACCCGGCGAAGCGGAGCATCGCGCTTATCATGCCCTACAGCCATGCCGCACTTCTGCTCATCGTGATCGGCTTCGTCGTCGCGATCTTCTATTGTATGGACGCGTTGCATGGCGAACGTCGCGATCGCACCGTCCTGTTCTGGAAATCGCTGCCGGTTTCCGATTTTACGACCGTGCTTTCGAAGGCGAGCATTCCGCTGCTGGTTCTGCCGCTGCTCCTCTTCGTAGTCATCGTTGTCCTGGAGTTGCTCATGCTGCTGTTGAGTAGTGTGGTCCTGTTGGTGAGCGGGGTGGGTGCCGCGACGCTGTGGGCTCAGTTGCCGCTGTTCCAGATGGAATTGGTGCTGCTCTACATCCTGATCGTGCTCGCGCTCTGGTATGCCCCACTCTACGGTTGGCTGCTGCTGGTCTCTGGGTGGGCGCGCCGCGCGATATTTCTATGGGTGGTGTTACCGCCGCTGGTGATCGGCGCCTTCGAGAGAATTGCCTTCCGCACTTCACATTTCAGCTCGTTGATGAAAGACCTCTTGGTGGGATTCGCGGCGAACGCTTTTGCCTTCAGGACGCCAGATGGCGCTCTAATCGATCCGCATTTTATTCCGCTGGCGCAACTGACTCCCGGCAAATTCATGAGCAGCCCAGGTCTGTGGATCGGCCTGATGTTCGCCGTAATATTCCTCACCGCAGCGGTGCGGATGCGCCGCTATCGTGAACCGATCTGATCGCTTGGAGACTTGCTTTTTAGATGTTCAATTCGATGTTTAGGAGGGTGTATGGAACCCGTCATTAATCTCGAGAGTTCGCTTTCCGCTGAATGTACTTCCCACGCTCTCAACGCCCCGATTTGGCGAGACGTCCTGGCGCAGGCGATGACTGGAGAACTCGTTGCCGCGATGAATTACACCGCCCTATCGGAAATTTGTGATCACCCCGCAGAAGTAGCCGACGCGCTGGAGCACGCGGAGGGCGAACAGGGGCATGCTGCTGCGTTCGCTGCCGAGGGCCGCCGAATTGGAGTAAATGTCGCCAATAACATCGACGCAAAGTATTGGAAACGGCTCCGTGAAGCATTCATGCGATGCATAGCGGACCGCGACTTCATTGGTTGCCTGATCGTCCAAGAAATCATGCTGGAATCCTTCGCGGTCGCAAGTTATGCACGCGTCGGCAAGGTGGCACCGGGGAGTCTAGGCAAGACCTTCGCGGCCATCGCGGAGGAGGAAGAGGGACACGTTGAACACGCGATGGCCATTCTTAAAACGGAGCGAGCCCTGGACGCCCCGCGCTTCGATGACAAGGTCCATCGGCTTCACCTGGAAGTGATGACCACCCTCGCGGAGATGCTAACCAAGGAATGCAAGCATGGACATTGCGAAGTGTGTCACGACAACTGCGTGAAGCCGTCGCTGCCCGAGGTCAACTTGACTCCAGCCGAGCTTCGGGGCGCGTCGCTGCAACAATACCTGAAGACCCTCGACATGCTGGGGCTACCCGGGGAGGTAACGCTTGCATGGGTGAGTCAATTGCCAGTGTAGTTGCGCGAGAGCGGACAAACGGGGCTGATTTCGCCTTGATCGGCCATCAGGAAACCTGGAGAGCGGCTGCAGACGTCCTCGCAGTCCTGCGCGGACCGGCGTACCCGCCGCTGCCGGACGAAGAAATTAAGGACATCCTCCCGTGGATTCCGCCCAGAGCAGTGTGTCACGTCGATCTGGGATCGATCGCCGGCGCGAAGGCACGTGGCCTCTACATCGACTCCTTCATTCCTCCCGACCGTCTAGAGCCCGCCTACATGCGAGAGAACCTCGCCCGCGTTCGGGGGGCGGCTGCTTACGCGATCAAAGTAGGGGCGAAGATCGTAAGTCTCGGTGGATTCAGTTCGATTCTGATTGAGGGCAACTTCGATCAGCTTCCCGAAAGACACGATACGACTTTTACGACCGGCAATACTTTGACGGTTGCTCTCATCGTTCAGGGCATCAACAAGATGTGCGCGCTGGAAGGCCGAAACCTCCGAAAATCCACGGTACTCATCGTTGGAGCCACCGGAGACGTGGGCTCCGGTTGCGCCCGCTGTTTGGCGCCTGCGGTGAGCCGCGTCCTGCTTACCGCCCGCAACGTGGAGCGACTACGCAAGCTCGCCGCGGAGCTGGAAGCCGATGGCGCTCGCGTGGAGCTCGCGACCGGTTGCCAGCCGTTCTCCGAAGGGGCCGACATCGTGATCTGTGCCGCGAGCCTCGCGTCCCCTTCGCTTCTGTTGGGCCGGATCGCGCCCGACGCCATCGTTTGCGATGCAGGCTACCCGAAGAACTTGTCCTCGAGCGCGGAGATGCCTGGCGCGAAAATTTTCTTCGGCGGTCTAGGACAGGTCAATGGCGGAATGACGTTCACGCCGGACTTCCATGGAATTCTGAATCGGCATCCGTTCCCTGATGTGGTCCAGGGATGTCTACTGGAAGGCATGGCGCTTGCTCTCGAAGGCCGATTCGAACCCTTCTCTCAGGGGAGAGGGTTCATCACTCCGGAGCGGGTTGAGGAGATGGGGACGATTGCTGCGAGGCATGGGATCTGTCTAGCACCACTCTACAACTCCGATGGACCGGTGGAGGAAAAGACTTCATGCTGAGGGCGTCTTTCGTCGGACCCTGAGAGAAGAGAACAGTATGATTCAGACTGTCTGCAATGTTCCGAAGCGCTTCGAAAGACTTCTGAAATCGGCGGTCCCCAATCGTAGCGTCCAATCGCTGGAGGTTCTTCAGGGCGGATCCAGCAATCTGAACATCCTGGTCCGCCTGCAAGGCGAGACGACGGCACTCGTTTTGCGAGTTTATGTTCGTAATCCCTCCGCGGCCGTAACGGAGTTCCCTGTTCTGCGATCCTTGCGCGGACTCCTCCCGGTCCCCGAGGTGGTCAAGGCCGATACCACCGGCAGCGAAGCGGGAGAGCCGTACGTCCTCTACCGGTATTTGGAGGGCGTAACCTTTCAGTCTCTCAAGAAGGAGGGTTCTTCTCTTGATTTGGCTCAGGCTGCTCACGCTTTGGGCCGAGTACTGGCTTTACTTCAGCGGGCTGGGATCGAATTCTGCACGGCTCATGGACTTTCTCCACGGCCCCAGGTCGGCGAGAGCACCATGAACCAAGCCCTGCTCGGGCAGCGGTTGGGCCCTCACGATGTGACCTTGTTATGCAATTTATTCCGCACTTGGTCTCCACGGATAGGCGAGTTATATCAGGCAAAAACTCTTGTCCATGGGGATTTCAACAGTCGCAATGCACTCTTCCAACGGAAAAATGGCGGTTGGGAAGTGGCTGGCATACTGGATTGGGAACTCGCATGTTTCGGATCGCCGTTGTGGGACGCCGCCAGGTTTATATGCTATGAGCACAAGGATCGTTCGTGTCGCGAGCCCCACTTCTCGAACGGCTTCCGTGCCAATGGAGGGGAACTCCCGAAGGATTGGACAACTTTTTCGCGGGTGATCAATGCGATCAGTGCGGCAGAGGCCCTGAATCGCTCCGAGGTTCAGGCGCAGTTCATACCCGACCTGCGCCACGTGGTTCATGACGCCTTCCACAGCTTAGTTCAGTGAGTGCAACTGCAACGATGGGGTTCCGGCCAGGATATTCACAAACGGTCGTGAAGTAAATCTGAGAGCTGATCGGCCTGCAAGAATTATCCGGAGATAGATCTGCTACGTTGCTGGATGATCACCTATCTGTCGCTTCGACTCCAAGGCCCTCGCTTAGATATGCCTTGCTCCCGAGGGGACGATGGAAGTCCCAAGTCCCGTTGAGGGTTCTTGTCCGTGAATCCCACGACCGGGGGACAGGTCGAGGTAGGTTTATAAGAGGGAGTGCTGAGAGTCCTAGCAATTGCCTGTGGGAAATGAGGCGTCCTGCCGATTTTCCCGCTGAAACATCGCTCGCCAAGGAACAATTTAATTCACTCCTCAATAGTCCGAGGTGTATAAGTGTCCTCAATCTTTCCTCGCAGGAGCGGTCCGATGCGCTCATACACGGACCCCATCAAGGAGAATGATCGTGACAGCAAACAAAATCAAAGGCCTTTTCCTCTCGCGCCCTTTGGGCCGAATCTGGATGGCGCTCGCGGCCTTCCTCATTCTGGCTTGTGCGGGTTTTTATTTGCCGACCAGAGGGCTGGCTTCCGACCACCGGGATTCGCCAACAGCGGACGCCAACGGAGAGGGGGATATTACCGACATTTTTGCGTTTCTGGATCCGAATGACTCTTCGCAACTCGTCTTGATTATGGACGTCAATCCCTTCGCAGTTCCCGCAGAGACACCTACGTATCGGTTTTCACCGAATTTTCTCTACCAGTTCAAGATTGCCAACGACCATCACGCTGTTGAGGACTACGTCATTCAGGCGGTTTTCGAAGACGTTGCTAGCACCACCTGCGCTTCCGGCCAAATCGTCAAAATCTACGGGCCCACCCGACCGCAGGTTACCGGCACGACGAATATTGTTTTGGAAGAGCACTCTAGCGTGAAAGGCTGCACTGGACAAACACTCCAGGAAGGCAACATGCAAGTCTTCACCGGCCTTCGTGACGATCCATTCGTTACCGATGTCGGGCAGCTGAATCGGATTCTCTCGAACAAGCAAGACTTGTTCCGCGACTTTCCGGGTTTTGCTCTCGGAGCCCTTCGCGGCAGGCCGGTTCGCGCCGATCAAACCAGCGGTGTTGACGGTTTTGGCGGGTTCAATGTGACCTCGATCGCAGTGGAGCTCCCCAAGAGCAAGATCGCGGGCCAAGGTTTTCTGGGTACCAACGGGCTCGTCGGTATCTGGGGTACCACCAGCATGAAAGGAAAGAAAGCCGACCCTGACCACGATCATGACCTGGATCAGACCTTCCAGCAGTTCCAGCGCGTCGGACAACAGCTTTTCAAGACCGTTTTCGTGCCCTCAACCATGCGCGAAGCATTCAATGCCTCGAAGCCCGTCGACGACAACCAGAACTGGTCGTCGCTGGTTCCCGACGCGTTGACCACCACCGACAACGATGGAACCGGTAACACCATTTCCGGCCGCGCCGGATTGCTCGCCGCTTTGGGATTTACCGACGCCAGTGCCTCGACTCCTGGCGCTGGCCATGGTGCACCACTACTGCTGCCCGCAAGCTTCAACAACACCAACAAGAACCTGCTCAGGGTTGCGTTGCTGCCAGATGTCCTGAGGCTCGATCTAGACCTGCTGCCCAACGGAATTCTTCCCGGCGCAGCAGCTGGTGGGGGCAATGGCGATCCCCAACTGGGTTTGGGAGCTTTCGGCCTCCAGAACGGAAGGCGGCCGGCGGATACCGTTACCGACATCCTTCTGCAGCTGGCGCGCCAGCTGGCTGATGTCAATTTCCCGTCAAGCCTCAAGGTACCCGGCAGCGGGGCGCCGCGTCCCGGCGCGTTGAACTTCGCAACTGACCGGCGCGTTTTGGCAGTGCTGCAAGGAACCGATTGGATCAAACCGGACGCTCAAGTAGGAAATGTTTCAGGCAACACGGCTCCTTATGGCGGCAATGACCGGCCCCTGATGGCCACTTTCCCATTTCTTGCTGCACCGCACCCGCTACCCGGAGAGCCAGGTACTGTGGGCTTCCCGGCACAGCAGTAACTTCAGGGAAGGCCTGCGGCCGAGACCTGCATCAACCTGAATTCAGGATGGAGACATCGACGAAAGAAACAACGATGCCAAACAGGATCGTTCGAACGATTATCGCTGCGAGTGCTGCGGTGTCTTTTCTGTTTCTTCTTGCGACCAATCGAGCGCAGGCTCGGCAGCACGAAACTGACAACCAGATCCATTTCTTCCAGTGGAAGGTCTCGCAGGATCCCGATGACTTCTTCAACTACGATCGCTTGGGAGTTGCCTATCTGCAGAAGGCTCGCGAGACCGGCGACATCACTTATTACAATCTCGCTGGCAAAGCGCTAGAGAAATCCATCGATCTGGAATCTACCCAGCCCGAAGCTTCATCAGCGACCAAGCATCTTGCGACCGTCTATTACGCCGAGCATCGCTTCGCCGAATCGCTGGCCCTGGCGCAAAGAGCGATCAACCTGAATCCGCGCGACATCACTCCGTATGCCTTGATCGGTGATGCCCGAAGCGAAATGGGGGACTACGAAAAGGCTTGGGACGCCTACGCGCAGTTACAAAGTCCCGGGGGCGCGCAATCCGAGACGAACGCTGTTCGATACCTAGAACAAAGTCGGGAGTCCGCTGAAAGCTTCCTCAAAGGCGACACCAAGTCTGCGATCGACCACATGCGGCGTGCCGTGAACCTCTCCGTTGAGTCGCGCATGGCTAAGGAAAGCATCGCCTGGACCCAGTTCACCCTGGGTGAGAATTATTTTCAATCGGGAGATCTCGCGAACGCGGAGACCGCCTACGCTGACGCGTTGAAGACCTATCCTGACTATCATCGCGCGCTTGCAGGATTGGCGAAGGTGTCTTGCGCGGCCGGTCATCTGAGCCAGGCCATCGAGCTCTACAAGAAAGCGATCAACGTAATTCCACTCCCGGTTTACGTAAGTGCTCTCGGAGACGTGTACGCAAGAGACGGAGACGCCGCCGAAGCGAAGAAGCAGTACGACGTAGTCCAATACATTGCTCGTCTGAATGCTTTCAATCAGACCGTATATAACCGGGAGCTGTCTGTCTTCTACTCCGACCATGACCTTCATCTCCCAGATGCTCTTCAGCTGGCGCGCAAAGAGTTTGAGATTCGCCACGACATCTACACCTGGGACGCCTTGGCCTGGGCGCTCTACAAGAATTCTCAGCCGCAGCAGGCCGCTCAGGCGATCAAGGAAGCTCTCCGTCTCGAAACGAACGACCCGCTCCTACTCTTTCACGCGGGCATGATCTATAAGCGTCTCGGGGACAACGAAAAGGCCGGGGATTATCTGCGGCGCGCGATCGCCGTCAATCCGAAATTCCACGTGTTCTATGCCGATCTCGCCAGAACCACCTTGCAAGGACCTTCGAACCGCTCGCTTGCCGTGAGGAGCCAAGAGACAATCGATGCGCGACCATAAAATCGCGAGAACTTTGCTTCTATTGATGCTGCTGATGTCCTGGCTCGCGAATCCGCTGGCGATTGATGCGCATCCCATGGGCAATTTCAGTATCAGCCATTACGCCGGGATTCATGTCGGGTCGGGATTCATCGAGCTGCACTACATAATAGATATGGCGGAAATCCCTACTTATCAGGAAATGCAAAATACCGGCATCACTGCCGAGGAGGAGGATCCACGTCTCGGCGCATATCTTGCGGAGAAGGCCCACGCCTTCACGGATCGCCTTTATCTTGAATTGAACGGTCGACCTCTGCCGCTGCAGCCCACGTCTGAGGACGTCATCTTTCCCCCTGGTGCGGGCGGTTTGCCGACGATGAAGCTTCGATTCGTGTACCGAGCTCCGTTGGAAGATCCCACGCCGGGGTTGACGTACACAGTGCATTATCGCGACGACAACTTTACAGGGCGCGCGGGGTGGAAAGAGATCGTGGTCGCGGCGGAGCCCACGTTCGCGTTGGTCACCAGCTCCGCTCCTGCACATGATCGCAGTGCGCAACTCTCGAACTATCCCACGGACCTCCTGAACAGCCCGCCGCAGGATCTGGAAGCCAGCTTTAGCTTTAGCCCATCCTTTTCGACCGGAAACAACCCCGCGCCGGCGGGTGCTGTGCATCCGAAGCAAATCACGCCGCCAAGCTCGGTACCTGGCAGCATGCGCGGCTTGCGAGGCCACTCTTCAGGAGTTGTGGACGCCCAAGTTTCCTCAACCAAGTCCACGCAAGCCGGAGCACCCAACGAAACCCTCGTAACGAAATCGCCTAACAGCGTCGATGCTTACTCGTTACGCGCGAACCAGCAAGGTACTCCGCGGAACAAGTTCACTGAACTGGTATCCGCAAGGAACTTGAGTTTTTGGTTTTTATTCACGGCGGCCCTGATTGCTGCGGGGCTGGGCGCATTGCACGCCCTCGAGCCTGGTCACGGCAAAACCATCGTGGCCGCGTACCTGGTAGGCTCACATGGCACGGCGCGGCACGCGATTCTCCTCGGTTTGATCGTCACCGCCGGGCACACCGCCGGCGTATATCTTCTTGGGGCTATTACGCTTTACGCCTCAAAATATATTGTCCCGGAACAGCTCTATCCTTGGCTCGGGATGATCTCCGGAATCATCATCGCGGTTTTTGCTTCGTATCTTTTGATTCACGCCTGGACCGTTGAAAATGGGGAGAAGCTGCACGATAGGGGCACTCCCCATAGCCATTGGTTTGCTTCTCTTGGAAGGCGCGGCACCAGGGAGCGCATTCTGTCGAAGGACCATTCGCAAAGCTTGAGCCATGAAGGAACCCCATCTCGGGCTACGCCAAAAAACGTTTCCGTTGCGCAGCTCCTGACCCTGGGAATCACAGGTGGAATTATTCCGTGTCCGGCAGCCCTGGTGGTCCTGCTTGGCGCATTTTCCCTGCATCGTATCGGCTTCGGTCTCTTTCTTATCGTGGCTTTTAGTTTGGGACTGGCGGCGGTCCTGATCGCCATCGGCTTGTTGATGGTTTACGCCAAACAGTTCCTTGCACGCTGGAAGAGCAATGAGTCGGTTACGCAGCGTTGGCTTCCGATTGCCTCTGCGGGCTTCATGCTTATCCTGGGCTTGGCCATTGCTAGCCGAGCACTATTGAGCACCGGAGTCGCCTCCGGCTTCTTCGCACACGCAAGAGTGTCGTCGTTCGTCGGTGTCGTGCTTCTCGGCCTGTTCCTGGGTATGCGCCACTCTACAGATGCCGATCACGTGGTTGCCGTGTCCACCATAACCGCTCGAGAACATTCGGTCGGTCAGGGGGCATTGATCGGGGTGCTGTGGGGCGTGGGTCACACCCTCACGATTTTCCTGGTAGGCTCCGCGATCATCTTGTTCGGCTTGGTCATTCCGCCAAGAGTGGGACTCTCGATGGAGTTTTCCGTGGCCGTGATGCTGATTCTGCTCGGGGTTCTGAATTTAACCGGGGCGCTTCGCTGGTTGACCGAACGATTTGGACCGGCCGAACGCCGTACGACTCCGGTGACTATGAATCCCGCCGCACCCGGGAATACCGCGGAGAATTTTCTCGAGAGACTACGAAGACGCTACGGCTCTTATCAAATTTTTCGCCCACTGGTTATTGGTCTCGTTCACGGTCTTGCTGGATCCGCGGCTGTAGCTCTATTGGTGCTGTCAACCATTCGAAGCCCGCTGTGGGCCATTGCCTACTTGCTGATCTTCGGCATCGGAACGATTATTGGCATGATGTTGATGACTTCAGCGATGGCCCTACCCATCGCCTACAGCGATAAACACTTCGAGATTGGCAGGTATCTAGCTCCGATTTCCGGAATCCTCAGCACCGGATTCGGCCTATTTCTGATGTATCAAATTGGTTTTGTGGATGGCCTTTTCAAAGTAAACGTGCACTGGACGCCCCAGTAGGGAGCCGCCTTTACACAGACGGGGGCTTGATTCTAGCTCCCATTGCAGTCCACCAATCAAAATGGGCCGTTGCAGCAATCGATTGCTTAGAACAAACCAGATCTGAGAAGTGAGGACGGTCAGGTACCGGGCGGTAGCGGCGATCTCGGACCCTTACTGGACCTGCGGGCTACGCCGTCTAACGGCAGTTCTTATCACCGCAGCAATCTGGCGAATTCCGCTTAGGTGTTGATCGGTGTCGCCAGTGGATTTCTCGTGGAGACGCTAATCAAACTTATGTCGACACTTTGCTTATGCCTACCAACGCCGTCTTGACTCGGGACCGCGAAACCTCGTTCCTGTCACCGGCCAGACACCACCTATGTTTTTGCTGCAGGCGGACAACGACCACGTGGACAAGGGGTTCCCAAGTCTCCGTGCGGGGTGAATATGAATATTAGAGACAATGCAGCCGGTTCAGTTCGCAATCACGTTGGGTTGCTATTACTCTGACTGTTCTGATAAAGACGATTATGCAGCAGATCCTCGTATACTCCGATTCGTTGACCTGGGGCATCATTCCCAATACCCGTAGAAGGTTGTCTTTTGACAAGCGTTGGCCGGGTGTTCTCGAAAATAACTTGAATGCTTCTGGCCAGCGGGCACGAATGATCGAGGATTGTCTAAATGGCCGCCGCACAGTGTGGGAAGATCCATTCAAACCTGGTCGAAATGGCTTGCACGGACTCGCACAACGCATCGAGATTCATTCGCCCCTGGCGCTCGTCATTTTAATGCTCGGTACGAACGATTTTCAGTTCTGCCACCCATACAACAACGCTTGGTCGGCAGCCCAAGGAGTAGCTGCACTTGTGAATGAGATTAGGACAGCGCCAATCGAGCCAGGTATGCCGGTGCCTCCGGTTTTGATCGTCTCCCCCCCACAGATTCGCACTCCGCGAGGAAATATCGCAGCGAAGTTTCAAGCCGCCGAGCAGCGAGGCGAAGGTCTGGCGGCAGCATATGCTCAAGTGGCCTCGGATCTCAAATGCCACCACTTTGATGCGGAGACTGTCACGAGTGCCAGTACAATTGATGGCGTACATCTCGACTCCGATCAGCACCTGAAACTCGGGGTTGCACTAGTTGGAGTCGTGGAGTCGATCATCACGGTGTAAAGATCCGCTGTGCTATACACCGGATTACCCGACATCTCTCCGAGTAGAGGAGAACTCGGCGTGCTGTAGGTCGTCCTTGGCTGTATCCGCCGTTTCCAGCTTCGTGCCCGTGTAGGTTGACCATGGCAGCACCACCGCTCTCCCCCCTCACAGATCCCACCGTGCAGATTTCCACGCAGCGGG
>Ga0302177_10000097_pt1 | contig 73198 bp, 58 predicted proteins | sample I_Palsa_E1_2_FD_198780 | JGI IMG/M metagenome (GOLD analysis project Ga0302177, IMG submission 198780) | Peat permafrost microbial communities from Stordalen Mire near Abisko, Sweden - I_Palsa_E1_2 | ecosystem: Environmental > Terrestrial > Soil > Palsa > Peat permafrost | place: Sweden... | reverse complement strand
GCCGGGGTGCGCGCTGACGGAGCCTTGGAGGCCGGGGCCACCGTCCCCGCATTCTCATCCTTGATCAAATTCGCCTTCCGGGTGGTCTTGAGCGTACTAACCAACGACTTCTTCTGGATCGACATGGTTTGGGTAATCCCCTCGAGTTTGAATTTTGTTTGCTGCTTCGCCGCTTACACCACACTCTATTGCAAGGAAAGCGCCAAACCCCCGACCTCACTTTACGAAAATTCACACTTACTATTTTCAACCACTTAGCGTGCCCCAGCACCCATGGCAGAGTTGCTCTCAGCCAAAAGCGATATGGAAAATTTCAGCCATAGGTTAAATTTTAACCCTTTGAGGGTAAGAATTTAACCCTTTTGGATCTTCAGCTTCCGGCACAAGTACTTCATGCGCTGGTTGTCGATACGCAGTAGCCTCGCCGCCGCTGACTTATTCCCGCCTGTCCGCCGCAGCGCCGCATTCAGGTACGCGAGCTCCAGACGTTCCATCTCGGCATCGAAGTCCACCCCCTCTTCCGGGATCAGAATTGCTTCCTGGCTGGCTGCACTGGACTGCAGCAGCATCTGTGGTAGGTGCTCCGCGGTTACCACCGGACTTTCGTTCATCACTACTAACCGCTGCATGACGTTCTCCAACTCCCGTACGTTACCCGGCCACCCGTACTCCTCCAAAATCTCCATCACGTCCGGATGGATCTGCTTCATCGGTTTCTTCGCCGAAGCGCAGTAAATCCGCAAGAAATGATTAACCAGCAGGGGCACGTCGCCGGTACGCTCCCGCAAAGGCGGAACAAATAGGGGCACTACATTAATGCGGTAGTACAGATCTTCGCGGAACCGTCCTTTGCGCACCAGATCATCCAGATCGTCATTGGTCGCGCATAACAATCGGAAATCGATCTTCTTGGCCGCGCGCCCCCCGAGCCTTTGCACGCTATGCTCCTGCAGCACCCTCAGGAGCTTGCTTTGTAAATTGGGATTGAGCGTCGTGATTTCATCAAGAAACAGTGTTCCACCCTGGCAGGTTTCAATCAGACCGGGCTTGGCTGTATCCGCTCCGGTAAAGGCCCCTCGTTCGTAACCGAACAGCTCGGATTCCAGCAGGGATTCCGGTAGCGCCGAGCAATTCAGGCAAACATAGGGCTTGTCCGCCCGGTTTCCAGACTCCACGATGGCTCGGGCGATCAGTTCCTTACCGGTACCGCTTTCGCCGCGCAAAACCACTGTCGCGTTGCTATCCGCCAGCGCCCGCACCGCGTGATAAACCTTTTGCATCAACGCGCTTCCACCGATCATTCCGCGGAAGGCTGATTTGTCTTCCGCCTGCCGGAGCAGCCGGCGGCCTTCGCTGGCCAGCGCTCGCTTCTCGATTGCGCGAACGAAGCCCATTCCCAGCTCGCTGTAGTCCACCGGCGCCAGAAGAAAATCGTCCGCCCCAGTCTGGCTCGCCAGCACCGGAATGCTGGGATCTGTAGATTTGGTGAGCGCCAGGATCGCTATGTCCTCACGCAGCGCGCGAATCTCCCTCAGGATCTCCACGCCATCCTCCGGGCCGCCATCCAGGCAATCCAGATCAAACAGGATGCCGTGAAGGCCGTCGTCATCTACCAGTGCCGCAATCTGCCTTTCGGTGCAGGCCAGGGTGATTTGGAAGGCTGGTGTCAGAAAGCGGCGCATTTCCGGGAAAGCGTCCTCGTTCGAGGTGATGAGTGCTACCGAGTATTGGTTCGCTCGCGGTGCGTTTCGGTCAGCTGGCATAGAGAATAGGGGCAATGAGGGCGGGATTATAGGAGAACGCTTCTCCAATTCCAAGGAAATGCGTGGGTTTGCCTCCTCAAACCAGGATTCAAACCGGGACTAACCAGCTGGAATGGTGGCAGCCTTCAATGCAGTGGTAGCGCGGCGGGCGATAATCGTGTTATGCCTTGACTTGATTTCGGTGAAGAAGCCCTCAACGTGGCTTTTGTTCCCCATTCTGGGCTGGCATTTCGCCAGCGATACAGGAGTTGCAATGACCTGGACCCAAGTCTACGACCCGCTCGGCCATTGGTGGCTCTCCACGCTTGTCGCGGCGCTGCCGATCGTCGTGCTCCTCGGTTTGCTGGCCGGATTCAAGGTCCAAGCTCATCTATGCGCGGTAGCTGGCGCAGCCACCGCGCTCCTGTGCGCCATTTTTGTGTTCGGCATGCCCACCCGTCTAGCGTTGGCCAGCTTTGTGTACGGCACCGGCTTCGGCTTGCTGAAAATCGTTTGGATCGTAGTGGCCGCGGTCTTTCTGTACGACATCTCCGTAGCCACCGGGCAATTCGAAATCATGAAGCAGTCGGTCGCCGCCATCACTCCCGATCGCAGGCTGCAGTTGCTCCTCGTCGCCTTCTGCTTTGGTTCTTTCATTGAAGGAGCCGCGGGATTCGGCGCTCCCGTCGCCATCGCCGGCGCCTTCATGATCGGACTGGGATTCAAGCCGTTTCAGGCCGCGGCCCTGAATCTCATCGCCAATACGGCGCCGGTCGCCTGGGGCGCCATCGGCGTCCCGGTGCATACTCTGGCGGCGGTAACCGCTCTCCCGGAAAGCGATTTGAGCGCGATGATTGGGCGCATCCTTCCCATCACTGCGGTCATTGTTCCCTTTTGGCTGGTGCGCACCATGGTCAGTTGGGCCGAAACGATCGAAGTTCTGCCGGCAATTCTGGTTGTCGGTTTGTCCTTCGCTGGCACCCAATGGTTTTGGTCCAATCACATGGACAGCAACCTCGTGGACATCGCCGCCGGCCTCGTCTCCATGGGCATCACCCTGTTCTTCTTGCGCATTTGGAAGCCCAAGCGCATCTGGCTGTTCGAAGACGAACGAACCGGCGAATCCGCGGCAGCAGCGCAGGTGAAATCCGCCAAGCGCTATACCACCGGGCAGACCGCGCGCGCCTGGATGCCCTTCGCCATCCTCTCCATCTTCGTATTGCTGTGGGGATTGCCGTCGATCAAAACCGCGATGGGTAAGGCCACCACTCCGGCCTTCAAAACCGGCGGGTGGGAAATGCCCTACCTGCATAGGGCAGTCTCCAGGGCTCAGCCTGTCGTCGCAAAGACCACGCCGGAAAACGCCAAGTTCGATTTCAACTGGCTAACCGCCACGGGAACCGGCTGCTTTCTGGCGGCACTTCTGGCTGGCACCATCTTGGGATTGAACCTGCAGCGCATGCTCCAGATTTTTGGTCACACCGTTTACCGAATGCGCTTCGCTATTATCGCCATGTCCTGCATGCTCGGCCTCGGCTACGTGACTCGGTACTCTGGCATGGACGCAGTCTTAGGTCTCGCCTTTACCCGTACCGGCTGGTTGTTTCCCTTCTTCGGCACGTACATTGGTTGGCTGGGCGTGGCGCTAACCGGTAGTGACACCTCCTCCAACGCCCTCTTCGGCGGCTTGCAGCGCATTACCGCTCAACAATTGAATTTGAGCCCGATCCTGATGTGTGCCACCAACAGCGCCGGCGGCGTGATGGGCAAGATGATCGATGCCCAATCGATTTGCATCGCTACGGCGGCAACCGGTCAGGTTGGCCAGGAGGGCAGGATCTTCCGGTTCGTGTTCTGGCACTCCGTCTCCCTGGCCGCGATTGTCGGCGTGATCGTAATGCTCTACGCCTACGTTTTCCCGCAATACATTCCCAGCGGTCTAAGCTTCATTCACTGAGTTCCAGGCCGCGCATTGGCAGTCCCGGAAGGCTCACGGCTCATGCTTTGCTTGCGGGTGCTTTCGCGCTTTCGCGGCCCCGGCGCGAGTATGCTTTTTTCGGCCGGACCAGTAAACTGAGTCTGTTACCAGCCGAGAAAGGGTTTTGTGGATTCCCGCGTCTTTCAGGAATTGCGTACCATCGTCGGCCCATCCGGCCTAATCACTTCGTCGGAAGAGCTACGCACCTACGAGTCCGACGCCCTGACCAATTTTCGCGTGGTTCCTTTCGCCGTCCTGCTGCCGCAGACCACCGCGGAAGTTCAGGCCATCATCCGTGTGTGCCACCGCGAAAAGATGCCTTTCGTGGCTCGCGGCTCCGGAACCGGGCTCAGTGGCGGCGCCTTGCCGGTCGAAAATGGTGTAGTCATCGCCCTGACCCGCATGAACAAAATCCTTGAGGTGGATTTCGCCAACGCGCGCGTAGTGGTCGAACCCGGCGTCATCAACCTGGATGTGAGCTCCCGCGTCCAGCCGCAGGATTTCTTTTACGCCCCGGACCCTTCCTCACAATCAGTGTGCAGTATCGGAGGCAATGTCGCAGAAAATTCCGGCGGCGCGCATTGCTTGAAATATGGATTCACCACCACCCACGTCATCGGCTTGGAAGTGGTCTTGCCCGATGGAACTCTGGTGCACTTTGGCTCCAAGACCCTGGACATGCCCGGGTACGACCTCGCAGGAGTGTTCGTCGGATCCGAAGGAACCTTGGGAATCGCCACCAAGGTGATTCTCCGTATCGTCAAGCGCCCCGCCTGTGTGCGCACCCTGCTGGCAGCCTTTCCCTCTCCCAACGAAGCGGGTGCCGCGGTGAGCGACATCATCGCCGCCGGAATGCTTCCCGCCGCCATGGAGATGATGGACAATCTGTCGATCCAGGCCGCTGAAGCCGCAGTCCACGCCAACTATCCGAATTGTGGTGGCCTGCTGCTGGTAGAGCTGGATGGCCCGGTCGCCGAAGTGGAAGCGCTGACCATCCGCGTGGACCAAATCTTCAAAAAGAATGGCGCCTCGGAAATTCGCGTAGCGCAATCCGACGTTGAGCGCGCGTTGGTTTGGAAAGGCCGCAAGTCCGCGTTCGCCGCCATGGGACGTATTTCGCCGAATTACATCGTGCAAGATGGCGTCATTCCTCGCACCGCGCTTCCCAAAGTGCTCAGCGAGATGGGCATCCTCAGCGCCAAAGCGGGGTTGCGGGTCGCCAACGTTTTTCACGCCGGCGATGGCAATCTTCACCCGCTCGTGCTCTATGATCGTCGCATCGAGGGCCAGGAAGCCGCCGCTGAAGCCCTGTCGTACCAAATCCTCGAATTGTGCATCGCCGCAGGTGGTTCGATCACCGGTGAGCACGGTGTCGGCGAAGACAAAAAGCACGCCATGTCGAAAATGTTCGCCGAACCCGACCTGGAAACCATGCAGCGCGTCCGCTGCGCTTTCGACCCACTGCAGCTTGCTAATCCCACAAAAATCTTTCCGCGTCCGCGCATGTGCGGCGAAAAACCCGGCAAGTATGTTCCTCACGCCTTGGAGACCGCGGAAGTCGCGGAGCGCTTCTGATCATGACTGTGGCCTCTCCCGCCGGCACGGCATCCATCCGTGCCTTCAAAGTCGCTGCGCACAACGTGGTGACCCCAGACCACGTCCACTCCGCTCAGCCCTCCGACGTCGCTGCTGGCGTCCCGCCGGAAGTGGTCGTGGAGCCCGGCACCGAACAGGAACTGGCCCAGGTGCTGAAAATTGCCAATGATTCCCGCATCGCGGTGATTCCCCGGGGCGGAGGCACCAAGCTCACCTGGGGAAATCCGCCGTCGCGCCTCGACGCCATCATTTCCACCGCGCGCCTAACTCGCATTATCGAACACGCCTGGGCCGACCTGACCGTGAGCGTCGAAGCGGGCTGCACTGTGCAGAAACTCCAGGAGGCCCTCGCGCTCCACAATCAGCGCTTGGCCCTCGATCCGCTTTGGCCAGATCGCGCCACCATCGGCGGCGTCCTTTCCACCAACGACACCGGCACGCTTCGGCTGCGTTTTGGCGGTCTGCGCGACCTGATCATCGGCGCGACTCTCGCCTTACCCGACGGCACTCTGGCCAGCAGTGGCGGCAAAGTCGTCAAGAATGTCGCCGGCTATGACCTTCCCAAACTCGCCACCGGCGCCTTCGGAACTCTCGGTGTGATCACCCGTGCGGTCTTCCGGCTTCATCCGCTCCCGCAGAATTCTTTGCATCTCACCATTCTCGCCAGCGACCTGCATGAGACTCAGCGGATCATCTTGGCGATCCAAAATTCCAAGCTCGCCCACGCCGCGTTGCAAGCACGCGTCTGGGCTGAAGCGCCGCCGGAAGTAAATATTCTCTTCGAGGGCACCGAGGCTGGTATCGCCGCGCAGCGTACCGATCTAACCAAACTGATGGGCACCGCAAAAATGAAGGAGTGTTCCCCCGACGTTTGGAAAGTGCGCCAGGAGCTTTGGCCCCTCTCCAGCGGCTCGGCCATGCAAACCGGATTCCCTACGTCGGCCATCGTAAAAATCAGTATCCTGCCTTCCACCGTCGCCCTGACCGTTCAGCGCATTTCGCAGGCTACCAATCCGCAGCATTTCGGTTGGCGGGCCGTTCTCCAGGCAACGGGTATCGGCTGGCTGCGCCTCGACGGTCAGCCCGATGCGGTTCACGAGGCGCTCCAGGGGCTCCGCACGGATTTGGAAGCTGCCGGCGGCTCTCTGGTGGCTCTGGAGCACTCTGAAGACTTGGCGCCCTTTGATGCCTGGGGCCAGCCCGGCGACGCCCTTCCGGTCATGCGTGCTCTGAAGCAACAATTCGATCCGCGCGGCACGCTCAATGCCGGCCGTTTCGTCGGAGGCATCTAAATGCCCGAGGCCACCATCAGCTCTCCATCCAACGGCGCGTTCGATTCGCATCATCCGCCATCGAAAAAAATCATCGAGACCTGCGTGCATTGTGGCTTTTGTCTTCCGGTCTGCCCCACTTACGTTTTGTGGCACGAAGAAATGGATTCGCCGCGCGGCCGCATTCAACTCATTAAGCTCGCCAGCGAAGGCAAGGCCACCCTCAATCCCACCTGGGTCGAGCATTTCGATCGCTGCCTCGGCTGTATGGCCTGTATGACCGCATGCCCATCCGGCGTGGACTACGGCAAGCTGCTCGAGGCCACCCGCGCGCAGATCGAGCGCCAACACAAACGTCCCACGCTCGAACGATGGTATCGGGAATTTATCTTCAGTCTGTTTGCGCAACCCAGCCGCTTGCGCCTCTTGCGACTACCGTTGCTGATCTATCAGAAACTGGGCTTGCAGTCGCTCGTTCGTAGCTCCGGCCTGCTGAAATGGATGCCCCGGCAATTGCAAACCCTGGAAGCGCTGATGCCGCCGGCTCAGCCGCGCGAAATTGTTCGCAGCGTCACCCCGCCCACAGGTACCAAGCGGCACCGCGTCGGCCTGCTGTTGGGATGTGTGCAGCGCGAATTCTTTCCGGTGGTCAACGCCGCCACCGCGCGCGTCCTGGCTGCTGAAGGTTGCGAAGTGGTTGCGCCACCCGATCAGCCCTGCTGCGGTGCGTTGCTCATTCATGCCGGCGAAGAAGATCGTGCCATGGAACTCGCCCGGCGCACCATCGATGCGTTCGATCGAGTCGGCGTGGATACCATCATCACCAATGCCGCCGGCTGTGGTTCCAATGTGAAGCAGTACGGCCATCTGCTTCGCGACGATCGCGAATACGCGACGCGCGCGCAGAAATTCTCGGCCAAGTGCAGGGATGTCACCGAATTCCTCGCCGACCTGCAACCCCACGCCAGGCGTCATCCTCTCGCTGTCCGCGTGGCCTACCACGACGCTTGCCACTTGCAGCATGCCCAGGGCATTCGCGTGCAGCCGCGCGCTCTTTTAGCTGGGATACCCAACTTGACGATCGCGGAAATTCCCGAGGCAGCCGTCTGTTGTGGCTCCGCTGGAATCTACAACTTGGTGCAACCCGCCGCTGCTAACGAATTGGGCGACCGCAAAGCCCAACTTATTGCTCCGCTGGACGTCGACTTCGTGGCCACGGGCAATCCTGGCTGTCTTCTGCAACTGCAGTCCGCGCTGGCCCGTAGGGGCCGCAAAACAAGAGTTGTTCACACCATCCAGCTCCTGGACGCCTCCATCCGCAACCGCAAACTCGACTCCGGCTAATTGCAGTCATCCGCCCGCGTGTACGCTGGTCTCTAACCTTTCAAAATCATGCCCAGCAACTCAATCGGATGCAGTGCCTGCCGTCCCATCCCCGCCTGAAATTGTTCGGTGCAGGAAGTCCCGGCCGCAATCAACGCCCGCGGCCCGGCATCTCGTTCTCCCTGCGCAACCTGCGCAAATAAGTCCGCGCCCACGGCCATGCTCAGTTCGTAAAAATCTTTCTTGTAGCCGAAGCTCCCCGCCATCCCGCAACACTCCACCTTGGAGACCTCCACATCGAACCCAATGTGTCGCAACAACGTTTCCGCGGGGTCCGCGGCTCCCACCGTCTTCTGCTGGCAATGCCCGTGAAAGAAAAGTTTTTGTCCCACCGGTGAGCGCGCTGCGTCAAAAACGTCTAACGGCTTGCGCTTGGTCTTCGCCATCAGCTTCACTACATATTCTACCGGATCGTACGTGCGCGTCCGAAACCGCTCGAACCTCTCGTTGCTTTCCAGCAGATGGCGAAAATCCCGCCGAAACATCGCCAGCGAACTGGGCTCAACCACCACGATATCGCGCCCTTCGCTCAGATATTTATCCAGCGCCGCGGTCGTCCGCCGTGCATGCTCCTTAGCCGTCGCGATCAGCCCCTGTGACAAGGCCGCACGGCCGTCCGGCACGGTTTCACTGACGGTCACGTCAACCCCCAAAGCGCGCAGCAGCTCGATCGTCGCCAAACCGCGGTGCACCATTCCGTAGTTCGTAAATACGTCCGCGAAAACAACCACCTTCTCCGGTGATACCTGAAGCTCCGTCACTTTTCCCTTGCTCGATGTCTTGGTCTCTGCCGATGCCCTCGCCTCTCCCGGCGTTTTAACCTCTGGCGATACCTCCGCCTCGGGGCCCTCAAACACTGTTGCGTTTGGCAACGCCTTTGCGTCCGACGACCCCTTCGTATTCGGCAATGCTTTTACCTCCAACCCTCTTACACTCGGCGACGCCTTTGCGTTCGGCAACACTTTGCGCGCCGCCTGTACCAGCGTCTGTTTGCTGAATGCTGGAAGCTGTCTCCGGTGGTCCAATCCAACCCAGCGCTCCATTGCCATCCGCAATGGTTTTGCATTCGCGAAGCTGTCCGACCATCCCGCCGGCGCAGGTCCTTTGCTTCCACCCAGTGCGCTGGAAATCGAAGCGAACCGGCCCCCCCACTTCGCGAAGTAGTGATAATTTCCAAAGAAAATTTTTGACGCTGAAACCTTGCGATCGTCCGCCGCTGCGCCGCTGAAAGCCGCCAGCGCTGCGCTGAGCGCCGTGGATTCCACGGTGCGATTCAAGCGCGCCCCTAGATTGGCGTTCAACCACGGAATATCGATGCGTACCGGACACTGATTCACGCAGCGCGTGCATCCCGTACAAAGCTCGGAGAACCGCGCGTTCGTAAGCGCCCCAGTTCCCGCCTCCCACGCGCCCCCGATCCCTCCCGAGTAGGTCTCGCCGCCGAAGGCATGTCCTCCCACGGTCTGGAAATTTGCGCAGGAATTCAGGCACGCGCTGCATCGAATGCAGTACAGTGCCTCGCTCAGCACCGGGTCTTCGCGCATCTGCAAACGCCCGTTGTCGATCAGCACCAAGTGAAATTCCCGCGACTTCGCCGCTTTGCCGGGAAGGGCAAACACCGGATCTTCCAGAGGTGGGCATAGAAAACTGGTATACGAGGAAAGGCTTTGTCCCGTCGCGCTGCGCGCCAGCAGCTCCAGAAACGGCGCCATCTCCCGGCGCGTGGGAACAATCTTCTCGATGCCTACGACGGCAATATGCACGGGTGGAAGAAAGCTGGTCATGCGAATGTTTCCTTCGCTTTCGACCAGCATCAGCGTGCCGCTGTCGGCGGCCAGAAGATTCCCCCCGGTGATGCCCACATCCGCGTACAGGAATTTCTCGCGCAGCTTCTCCCGCGCGAACTTGGTCAGCGCTTCACAGGTATCCAGTGGGAGCTCGCTCTTGAATTTGCGCTTGAACAGCGTGGTGATGCGCTCGCGGCTGTAGTGAATAGCTGGAGCGATAATGTGCGATGGCTGCTCATCTGCCAGCTGCAAAATAAATTCCGCCAGATCGCTTTCCACCACCTCCATTCCTTCCGCTTCCAAAACCGGATTGAGCCTTATTTCCTCCGTGGTGATGCTTTTCCCTTTCACGATCAGCTTGGCCGCTCGCCGCCGGCAAATTTCCAGGATATGACCACTGGCCTCCGCACCATTTGCGGCAACGAAGAAGTGCCCCCCGCGAGCCCGCACGGCGGATTTTAGTTGCTGGATCAACTCCGGCAAATTCGCGATCGATTTTTCTTTGATGCCACGCGCTTCGTCCTTCAGCACTTCGTAATCCGCAAGAATGGCCGTGGCCTGGTAGCGCCCGGCGTTAAAAATCTGGGTGTTCTGGCGCACCGCCGGACTCTGAATATCCAGCGCCATGCGGATGGCCCGCAGCAGGTGGCTGCGATCGCTCTTGTTGGCGATCTCCCGAGGCACTTCGAAAGCAGACGTTTTCTGGGTGGCTTCGGCCATCGCGCCTCAATTACTCCAACAACAAAATGTGCAGGTTACGCGGACCGTGCGCGCCGTACACCAGCAAGCCCATATCGGCCGTGGCGCTCGGACCGGTAATAAACACCAAATTGCGCCAGGAAGCCGTTCCGTTCAGGCACTCCGGATCGAAAAGATCGCGCGGACGCGCCACAATTCTTTCCATCTGCAATAACACGATGTGAACGGGCATCAGCAGACTGCTGGCTCCAACCAGCGGACGACCCAGCGAAATGCACACCGAGCCCGAACTCGCTACCCCTGCAAAAGCTTCGGTCACTCCCACATCCGCTTTGATCAGCTGCTGATCGGTGGGCTTGGGTAGCACGCAGGCCAGCCCGCGAAGTCCATCCATGATCTGGGGCGGCAGAAACTCCGTTTCGCACAGCACGATGCCGCGTTCCAGTTCCACAATTTGTTCCACGGCCAGGCGTACCGCGATCGGAGTACATGCACACCGCCACACTTCGGCCGCTGCGGCGGCAGCGTTCTCCTCGAATATCGAAGCGAGATCGGGCATAGGTGGCGACCATCAATTGTCTCCCACCCAGCGGCAAGAAATCTATCCGCGCGGGTCAGAACGGTGGAGCCCTCGTGGAGTCCTAGCGATAAGCTCGCACAAAAAAGTATACGGTCATGCTCACACCCACCAAGATCACGAACCTACGGATCCAGGACTGCGGGAGTTTCTGCGCATAATGCGCCGCAAAATATCCCCCTAGAACCGCACCCGAAGTCATCACCAGCGCCTGCGGCCAAACAATCGCGCCACTGGCCACGAAGGTAATCGTCGCTACTCCGTTGATCACGAACCCCAGGAGCACCTTTAAAGCGTTCATGGCGTGAATGTCGGCCATGCCCATCGCCGAAAACATCGCCAAGTTCATGATTCCAACCCCGCCGCCAAAATAGCCGCCATAAACCGCAACAATCAGTTCAAAAACAGACGCTCCGGCCACGGCTGCGTTGCTGGAGTCTCGCTCGATCCCGGCGGCGATGCGCCCGGTGAGGTGCTTCCCGAACGCAAACAGCAGCGTCGCACCCAACAGCAGCCACGGTAAAACCCGCAGAAACGTTTGTGCCGGCGTCTTGACCAGCAGAATCGCCCCGCCCAGCCCGCCTACAATGCTGGTGGCCACCAGCGGCACCAAGACCCGTGCTGAGATATCCAGCCGTTTTCGATACGCCCCGCCACTGGCCGAAACGCCCACCCACAGCGCCAAGGTGTTGGTAGCATTCGCAGAAACCGCCGGCACTCCAGTGAACAGCAGCGCCGGAAACGCAACAAAGCTTCCGCCCCCGGCCACCGCGTTGATGGCCCCGCCCAACCCACCCGCGAAAAAAAGAAATACCGCCTGCTGTAGGTTCAAGCCAATGTTTTACCACGAACGCGTGACTCTGCCCTATTCCACCCAATCGGCAGGCTCCGCCTTCGCTCTTCTAGAAACGAGTTCTTGCCCTGCTTATCCTCCGCTTCAAAGGAACCCTCGAAGGGTACCGCGCCAACTCGCCTGTTCTGGCAGCGCCAACCTCAAGGTTGACAACGTCCTCCGCTCCATATAAAACGTAGCGATTCCCGGGGCGTTCCGGGCAGATCGCCTCTCATCAACGGGTCTTAACAGCCTATTCACATATTCGTAGTAACTACTCTATGCAGTTTCCAGCCCTGCAGGCGCACCTAACGAGTGTGAAGTGGTCTTTTGTCCCACGGAGGGGTCCATGGCCAGTCGTGCGGCGGTAGTGGGCAGTTCCAGCGAGTACAGCATTTGGCGGGTCATTTTCGCCTCTGCCGTCGGCACCATGATCGAGTGGTACGACTTTTACATTTTTGGCAGCCTCGCCGCGATTCTCGCCCTCAAGTTCTATCCCCCTGGCAACGACACTTTTGCTTACATCGCTTACCTGGCCACCTTCGCGGTCGGTTTTCTGGTACGGCCTTTTGGGGCACTGTTTTTCGGGCGCATCGGAGACCTGGTCGGCCGCAAATACGCGTTCATCGTCACCCTCAGCATCATGGGCGGAGCCACCGCGGTCATCGGCTTGCTTCCAACCTTCAAAACCGCTGGCTGGTTCGCGCCTGTCCTTCTGATTTTCATTCGCGTCTTACAGGGACTCGCGTTGGGCGGCGAGTACGGCGGTGCCGCGGTGTACGTGGCCGAGCACGTACCGGACAAAAAGCGCGGCTTCTACACCAGCTTTATTCAGATCACCGCCACGCTCGGTCTTTTTGTGTCCCTCATCGTCATTCTGGTAACTCAGAATTCCATGAGCAAGGAGGATTTCGCCAACTGGGGCTGGCGCATTCCTTTTCTGATCTCTATCGTCCTGGTCACCGTATCCCTATACATCCGCGTCAAGATGAAAGAGTCTCCGATCTTTGCGCAGATCAAATCGACGGGCATGACATCGACGCAGCCTTTGAAAGACGCTTTTGGCAAATGGGAAAACCTGAAGCGTGTTTTGATTTCTCTATTCGGGGCTACCGCCGGCCAAGGCGTGATCTGGTACACCGGCCAGTTCTACGCACTGTTCTATCTTCAAACTATCTTGAAGGTGAACACCAAGACCGCGAGCATCATTATCGCGATCGCGTTGCTCTGCGCCATGCCATTTTTCACCGTGTTCGGCGCCATCTCTGACCGCGTAGGTCGCAAATGGCTGATGATGGCCGCCTGCCTCTTGGCCATCCTCACGTATATTCCCATCTATCACGCCATGCAGAGCGCCGCCGGCAACAACGTGGTCACCGTGAAATCCACCAAAAACAAAGTCACCGGTGCGATCGCACTGACCTCCATGACCATCGACCCAGCTACCGGCGCGCAAGTTCCCGCGAAGGAAGCTCCCAGCCCGAACGTCCCGAAATTAGTTCTGCTGGTGTTCCTCCAGGTCATCTACGTTTGCATGATCTATGGGCCGATCGCCGCCTACCTGGTGGAAGCCTTTCCCGCAAAAATCCGCTATACCTCGTTGTCCCTGCCCTATCACATTGGGAATGGCGTCTTCGGCGGGCTGCTGCCATTGATCGGACTATCGCTGTGTGCGGAAACCGGAAATATCTACGCCGGCTTGTACTACCCGATGATCGTCGCCGCCATCACCTTGATCTTCGGCAGCATTTTGCTGCGTGAAACCCATGGCACCAAGATTTGGGATGAAGTCGGCGGCATGCACCCTAGCCGCAACGCACCGTTCGCCGGCGATTGACTCTCGTGCTTTTGCGGGAGCATGATCGGTTCGTAGATGCGGCGCTTCGGCGCTGAGCTTGCCTCGATGTACCTGACGCGGCGTTCTGCTCGGTTTGTTTCTCGCCGCACCCATCCTTGCCCGCAGCTTTCCAAGGGGAGTTATCGACGTGGCCAAATCTCGCGAACCCAACAAGAAGAAGGCTTCCGAACCAAAGCGCAAAGATCCTGCGCCGCCGGCAGTTCCAGTGCCGCGTCGCGATCAGAATCACCACACCGTCTCAACTAAGGCCGAAGCTCCCGCCGCGCCCAAACAAAACGAAGCGCAGATTGCCGTGCATTGGAAGGAAGAAGAATATCTTTTCCCGTCCGCCAAATTCATCGGCCAGGCAAATCTGAGCGATCCAGCCTTTGTTGCGCGTTTCAACGAGGAAAATTTTCCGGAATGCTTCCGGGAATACGCCGACCTCTTGGACTGGGATCAGTATTGGCATACCACTCTGGACGCCAACGATCCGCCGTTCTGGAAGTGGTTTGTGGGAGGCAAGCTTAACGCTTGCTACAACTGCGTCGATCGACATCTTGCCCAGCACAAAAACAAAGCGGCGTTGATCTTCGTTCCTGAACCGGAAGCGGAAGCCGCCACGGTCATCACCTACCAGGAACTGTATCGGCGCGTGAATGAAACCGCCGCGGTGCTCCGCGATTTTGCTGGGCTGCGTAGCGGCGACCGCGTCACCATTCACATGCCCATGATCCCGGAGCTGCCCGTCACCATGCTGGCGTGCGCCCGGCTCGGCATCATTCATTCCGTCGTCTTCGGCGGATTCAGCGGGGAGGCTTGCGGATTGCGCGCTGCGGATTCCGGCAGCCGCGTCCTGATTTATAGCGACGGCTATCACCGCAACGGCAAATGGGTCGATCACAAAGGAAATGCCGATATAGCCGTGGAGACCGCAAAAAAAGAAGGACAGACCGTCGACAAAGTCTTGGTCTGGAAGCGCTACCCCGGCCACTTCCGCTCCGAAGCGCCCATGATTATGGGCCGCGATTTTTTCATGGACGATGTTTTGGCGGACTATCGCAATCGCCTGGTTTCCCCGGTGTCGTTGGACGCGGAAGCGCCGCTGTTCCTGATGTACACCAGCGGGACCACCGGAAAGCCGAAGGGCTGCCAGCATCGCACCGGCGGATACCTGGCGTATGTGGCGGGTACCTCGAAGTATTACCAGGACATTCACACCACCGACGTGTACTGGTGCATGGCCGACATCGGATGGATCACCGGCCACTCGTACATTGTGTACGGCCCGCTGGCATTGGCCGCCACCAGCGTGCTGTACGAAGGTGTTCCGCAATTCCCGGATGCCGGGCGGCCGTGGCGCATCGCGGAGCGCCTCGACGTCAATATCTTCCACACTTCTCCGACCGCGATACGTATGTTGCGCAAAGCCGGCGGCGACGAGCCCAAGAAATACAACTTCCACTTCAAGCATATGACCACCGTCGGCGAGCCTATTGAGCCGGAGGTGTGGCGCTGGTATTACGAAGTGGTTGGCAAGGGCGAAGCCGCGATTGTGGACACCTGGTGGCAGACCGAGACCGGCGGTTTCCTGGTAACCACGAAACCTGCGCTCGATCCCATGAAGCCGGGCAGCGCTGGGCCGCCGGCGCTGGGAATCTATCCAATCATTTGGGATGAGGAACGCAAGGAAGTAAAGGCTGGAGCGGGCGCCGCGGGAAATATCTGCATTCGGAATCCGTGGCCGGGAATTATGCAGACGATCTGGGGCAGTCCGGAACGTTTCGTGAGCCAGTATTACAAGAAATACTGTAAGGATCCTAACAGCAAGGACTGGCGCGACTGGCCGTATTACGCCGCCGATGGCGCGATGCTGCCGGCGGACGGCTATTTTCGCATTCTGGGGCGAGTCGACGATGTGATCAATGTGGCCGGCCACCGGCTGGGTACCAAGGAAGTGGAGTCGGCGTGTTTGAGTATTCCGGAAATTGCGGAAGCGGCGGTGGTGCCGGCGGTGGACGAAGTGAAAGGGCGCGTGCCAGTCGTGTACATCTCGTTGCGGCCGGGAGTTTTAGCCAGCAAGCAAATACAAGACAAAGTGACCTCCACGATCGAAACCATAATCGGCAAAATCGCGCGGCCCAAGACCATTCATATCGTTCCGGACATGCCCAAGACCCGTTCGGGAAAAATCATGCGGCGCGTTCTGGCGGCGATTTCCAATCACATGGATACTGGCGATATCACTACGCTGGCCAATCCCGACATCGTGGAGCAAATCCGCGAGCAAGTCCAAGGCCGCACGCGCGGCCCGGTGCAGGATGGCCCCGCAGACATCAAATTATTTGGCGAAGAAGGCTAATCCGCCGAGCTGCGAAGGCGAAAATCGAACCGCATCATCTACGGATGACACTGAGCTTGTACGGCGGCTTGCAAGTCGTCGTCTAAGAGCGCGCCACCCCAATGGGCAGAGCAAATTTGTGAAGTGGTCAGTCCGGTGGCTTCGCGAAGGTCGGCGCCGGCAAGATTGGCGCCGGTGATGTCCGCCCCACGCAAGAGAGCGCCGCTTAGCACCGCGCTGCCTAGATCTGCATTTTTCAAGTCGGCATCCAGAAGAATGGTGCCCTTCATAATCGCGCCAGCAAGATTGGCGCGCCCAAGTTTTGCCGAGGACAAATCCGCTTGTTGTAAATTGGCAAAGGAGAGAATGCTCTGCTCCAGCTTGGTATCGCGCAGATCAGTGTGCGAAAGGTCGGTACGCAGAAGCTGTGCGCGTCGCAGATTCGCGCCGTACAAGGATGCCCCCGACAATTTCGCATTCGATAGCGATGCATTCTCAAAATTTCCGTAGGAGAGGTCGGCGCTATGGAGATCCGCTGAAGCCAGATTAGCGTTGGTTGCGTCCACCGAAACCAGCGTCGCGTGGCCGAGTTGCGCGCGATCCAAAACCGCATCGCGAAGAACTACCTCACGGAGGTTTGCGCCATGCAAGTCGGCCTCGGAAAGGTAAGCGCCTTCTAGGTTGGCGCGCCATAGCCGTGCATTGACCAGAAAAGCGCGATATCCACGCACAAACCGCAGATCCACCTGATTCAGACGAGCGCCCTGCACCGTCGATAGTCCTTCTTCGCTCCAGTTCCCGCCGTTTGGCAACGGTGAAAGAGTGGTTTCGGTGAGGTCGGCGTAAGGCCGATATCCCACCGCCTGGAAAACTCCCGCAGCCCAGCGCCGCATGCTGGCCGAAGAACGCTCCGGCACGGCGTCTCGATCGGCGGGTAAACCGCGGATCACACCAATGGAGAGAAGCAGCAAGACGCAACCGGCAACCAGCGCGGCGCGCGTGGCTTTGAACCCGGCGCGCATTAGGTTCTTGGAACTCTGGCGTAACAAGTCTCCCGGCCGAAGTACCCGCGCCACGATCGTAGGCACACTGGTGGCAGCCGCGCTGGCCAGGGTCAGCAGCACGGCCTGCAGCAGCGTACCGCGGAAATCCTGCACTACAAGATACCGAAGCCAGAACAAGAACAGCGTCGCTGGAACCACCCAATACGCCAGCGCAGTCGCTATCACCGCCTCCAGCACGCCGATGGAAGAGCGACTATCTCTGGACCAGCGGAAATGTTTGCGAACCATGCCCATCAGATACCACGGTCCGTCCTTCTCGAGGGTCTGGCCGTCCTGAAATGTCGCGGGTAACGCGGCCATGCTGCCCCACAGTCTGAGCAGTAGGAAATGAAAGCGCAGATAAATCGCGAACAGCACCAATGGTCCACCCAGATAAAAACCTGCCATCGGCAGCAGATTGCCGAGCCGCGGTATCGGAATCGCGGAAGCATTCATGATCAAACGCGTGTCCGACGTGAATACAATCAAAAGCGTGCACAAGGCGCTGGCAGAAATCATCAGGAAGTAAAACCAGCGGGCCGCTTGGGTAGCGTGACCGATGGCTTTCGAGCTGTCGAAAGATGCCACGGTCTCCGGCAGGATGGCGTCGAACAGATTGGTTCCGCCAAGACGTCCGACCCACACCCCGTCGGCACCGTAAAGGTTGGCGCCCATCAGATTGGCGCCGCTGAGTTCCGTGCCCAGCAAAATGGTTTCGCGCAAGTCGGCTTGCACCAGGCTGGCGCCCCGCAAATTCGCCATGGACAGATCGGCACCGCTGAGATTGGTGCGGTGCATGGCGGCGCCCTGTAAATTCACACCGGTGAGATCGGCTTTGCAGAGATTCGCGCCGCTCAAATCAGCTCGGCTACCGGCTTCGCCGCAGGTCTCCACCCAGGTGCGGTGTAAATCCAGCACCTCCGCCAAATCCAGAAGCGAAAGACTGGCCGCGGGTCCCGCGGGTTCGGAATCCTGCAATTCCTGTTGCCCATTTACTTCCGCAGCCAATTCCTTAAGGCGCTGTTCCACTTCGGCAGCTTGCCGGGACAACATGTCCTCTCGGCTTTCTGCGTGAAGTTCGCTTTCGGGTGCGGCATCCTCATTTCCGACTTCGCTTGGCTGCTCCGAAAAATTGTTTTCAGTCGCCGGGGCCGCGACGGTGGCGGCACCCTCCAGCGAAGCATCTGCCGGCGGCTCGGCTTGGACGGTGGCAACTTCCGGCACGAGTTGGTCTGCCGCCAGCAACCCGCTGTCGTCCACGTCGGGCACGACTCCGGTTTGTACTTCCCTATACAAGTGAAACTCCTCGCGGTTCGCAGATCCCGCGTTGCACGCGGGCAACCCAAGAGACCGTGCGGCTCGGGGCCATCGCCTTGCCGCGGATTATGGGTTTTTGGCTTTGGCGCTTAAGGGACGCGCCGATACCCAACCATCGTCGCGTAGAAGCGCCGGGAAAATCGCCTGCTCGGAAGTACAGGCAGGTGCGAAGAGATAACATCTCGTTGCAGAACCGGTGAGGCGTTATCGTTTGCTGGGGGCGGCAAGGCGAGGGCGGTAGGAGTGGTTAAGACCCGGCTAGAGCCGAAAATAAAGCAGCCGGAGCGCTTCGCTGAGGGGCCAAGGCACTCCGGCTAATCTTGCCCGCCTCCGCAGTGAGCGAGCAAGAAACTTGTAACAAACCTTTAACGAAAACTAGTTGGATCGCCCGTTAACGCTGCGATCCCCCGTTACCACTCGGTCCGCGAAGGAATTCATACCGCTCGATCGCCGCCACCACGCCGAGCGAGCCTTCCTCACGGGTTTCGGTGCGCTGGACACGGCCTAGACAACGAACCCGCACGGGTCCGGCCAGGGTGATCTCGTTGGGCAGAGTTAGAAGAATCTCGATTGCCGAGCCTTCTTTCACATCCTTGGAGAGGAAGAAATACACACCGCGGGAGCTTACATCCCTCGATTCGGTGCTTGTTTCGCCTGCCGCCGCTCCCGTGGTCCATCGCACGGTGAGTGGCAGCCGCATGTTAAAGCGTTGAGTATTACGGCGTTCGGACCCGGTCAAGGCAGAGCCTCCTGATCGAAGAATGAGTGTAGCCGTGATACGTCCAAAGAGCCAATAGGACTGCAGGTACAAAGACGAGTAGGCCGAAAAGAAACGGATGTACTACAACCGAGAACCGGGGACAGGAAGCGAAAACGTCGGGTCGTCTAGCAGGCCGCAAGAATCGCGAGGTTCTGTCACAAAAGCCAAGACACCGAGGCTGGTTAGACTACCACGAGTGTCAAATGGTTTGGCACAGCGCAGATGGGCCAAACCCTCTCGCCGCGCTGAACCGACTGGTCGGCCGCCCATGTAGCCTAGACATGCCCATTGAATGACTAAGTCCAACTAGAATAACTACTTACGAAAAACAACAAGAAAGTCCTGATCGTTTGGTCATCAGCGATCGGCATCGCGGTCTGCCGGTACCGACGGCCACGAATAGGGACGGCCGCTATTTCTGGGAGAGAATGGTTAGTACCTCGAACCGGGTCAAATGGAGTTTTGCAGAACGGACATTGGTACGGCACCTTTCGCTCAACGCCTTGGTTCCGAGATCTACACGGCAGTCCGGGCACATGGCTAGTCCCACTTTAAACCCAGGAAAATCCTCTAACGAAATAGACGACGGAAAGCACAACAAAGATGGTGCCAATACCGATCAGCCATGCCCGGTCTTACCATCGCTTCGTCAACCGTTTCTTTGTGAAAAATGAATGGCGGCGCTTGAACTCCCGAGCCGTAGCCGCATGGAAAATTTGCCCTGTTCAAGGGTAACGTGCCAGGTCGGGAGCTTCCACAAGCTCGCCCCTAAACTCTCGGCACCATCTCTTGTCGGATTAGGTTTGATCGATGAGGCGGTGGTGAATGGCGTACAGCGCTAGCTCCAACCGGTCGGACACGCCGAGCTTGTCAAAGATGTTGTGGAGATGGTTTTTTACAGTTTGCTCGCTGATGAACAGCTTTTCGCCGATCTCCTTATTGCGGAAACCCTGAGCGACCAGCTGCACGATTTCTTTTTCGCGATCGCTGAGCAGCGGCTTCTCTCGGCGCGGCCCCGACTCCGAAGACTTGGAGAAAGCCTTCATGACCTCGGCGGTCATGCGATTGTCCAGCCAGATTTCTCCAGCGTAGACGCGGTGAATACTCTTTACCAGAAGATCGGTCGCGGATTGTTTTAGCACCACGCCACGGGCGCCCAAACGCATGGCGCGAACTACGTCGCGGTCGTCTTCGGCAGCGGTGAGCACCACGACACGCGTCGGCAACGTATCGAAATTGACTTCCTCCAGCACTGCCAGGCCGTCTTTATCGGGCATGCGCAAATCGAGCAGCAAGATGTCGGGCTTGAGCTTGGCGAGCAGCTTGATGCATTCCGCGCCATTCTGGGCTTCGCCCACAATGATGATGTCGTCATCCGAACCCAGCAATTTACGCAGACCGTCGCGGAAAATTGCATGGTCATCCGCGAGGAGGACCCTGATTTGTGGTTTTGTTTTGGCCATTTTTAGCCGAGCGGAATCTCGATGGTCAGACGCGCTCCATGGCCCGGATTGGACTCGACGGTCAACACGCCACCCACAGTACGCGTTCGCTCCTTGATGGAGATAGGTCCCAGACGAAGGCGGTCCAGCTCATCCCCAGTGAACCGTCCGGCGAAACTAAACCCTTCACCGTTATCGTCAACCACCAGAAAAAGGCTGGAATCGTCCTGCGACAGTTTTACCACGACATGGGAAGCCTTCGCATGCTTTTTTATGTTGTTGAGTGCTTCCCGGTAAATCTGGAACAGCTCCCGGCACACGCGATCCGGGGCGTGAAGCTCGACCGATTCGAATATTAGGTCGAGGGCCAGCTTCGATTCGTTGCGGTAGCGCTCGCCAAAACCAGTCATCAGGTCCATCAGATCGGCACTTTGCACCCGGACCGGCCGCATGTCCGTGACCATCCGGCGGAGCTCCGCGGATTCGGTCTTAACCGTGTGCTGCAGGCTGGCCAGGCTGGCTTCGGCTTGCTGCGGCGCGCTCGCTGCTTCACGCCGCAGCACGTCCATTTGAATCTCAATACTGAGCAGCGATTGCAGGATACCGTCGTGAAGATCGCGGGAAATGCGGCTCCGTTCGGCTTCGACCGCGCGCGCGCGCATATGTCGCAGCAGGAAAATATTTTCCAGTGCCGGGCCAACATGGCGGGAGACCCGTTCGAACCAGGCCAGATCCTCTCGCGTGAAAGGTCGCCGGCCGTTGAGCAGGAACATCCGTCCGGCCGGCTGGCCGGATTGGTCGAAGGTTACGGACATGAAGGACCGCAGAGAAAGAGTCTGCTGGGTGAAACTTGGCAGCCGTGGCAGGGAGCGCAGGGTTTTTCCGTCGCGGCGGTCCCAGCCAAAACCGGAGCCGGCCCCGACCAGAGAGTTCCAGCATACGGTGGCATCATTGTCGTCGAGAAGGAACCCGTCGGCGCGCATCAGCGGCAGGCTCTCCGGGATGAGCCGTTCGATGTCCCCGGATTTGAGCCGCCACAGAAAGATACGCTCCAGGTCGGTATCCCGGAAGACCAGCAAAGCTTCTTCGGCGCGAAACGCGCGAGTGAGTTCGTCCAGCATCAGGCGCAAGCATTCAGCTAGCCCGCGGTCGACCTGCAAGGCGGCAGAGAGGCGAGAGAAGAACTCGTTCTGGATACCGAAACGGCGGCTAAGATCACCAAGGAAGGCGACGCCAGCGCCGGCGGCAAGCGTTGCACCGACCAGACCCAGCCAGCCGAAGACGCGCATCCACTGAATTTCGCCGCGCACCGCGGTAAGCAACACCAGCTCCAGAGAGAGCAGGCCCGCCAAGGGGAAGGCTGAGGCCAGCCCCCAGCGGATGCCCGCGACGTAGCACACGAAAAGGTATGGGAACCATGCGGGCACCATGGAAGGGGTGATCACCATGAACACGCCCAAAGCGAGCAGGTCGCACACCAGCGGCAGGTGCCACGAAAAATTCTTGAAGATCCGTTCGATGGCCAGCGAGAGCAGCGCCACCACCAGATATGCGACTAAGAAATAGATCGGGCGGCGAGTGACCGGCAGGGCCGCAGCTTGCTGCAACAGAGCGATCAGCGCCAGCAGCACCATGATCGGCCGCGCGTAGGTGATCTGGCGTTCGAGGTGGCGGCGATCGGTCTCGTGGGGGTTCATGATGGGGACGAGAGTCCTGTGGAGGTAAGTCTACAAAGGAGTGGGGCCGGGAGCGGCGCTGGTTTTGCCGCGTGTGCTAGGCGCGAAACATCGGAGCTGTGGAGACCACAGGGGATTGCGCTAGGTGGCGGGGGCGGAGGGCGGGAAGCGCCCGGTGCGGCCGGCAAAGATCGCTGTGGGGCAGGAGCCGGCGGCCGGTGAGCCCGGGGCCAGCACTTCGCGGCGGGTGATGGCGATGCGGATCTGGGCCCAGGGCGCGTTGTCGTCCAGGTGCACGGTGCGGCCCTCAGGTTCCACGCCGAGTTGTTTCCACAGAGCGGGCAGATCGACAGGCATAGGCTGCTCTTTCATTTTGCCGTAGAGGTCCATGAGGACGTGCGTGCCGGTGGCGCGATCCCCGGTGGACAGCGCATCTTCGAGGCGCCAGTCCTGCCGAATGTCACCGCCAGAATTAAGAATGCTGCGCAGGGCGTCCTGCAGACCCTTGTGATTGTCGGTTTGCGTTCGAATCTGGACATCCGCGAGGAAACAGAAAAGTGCGCCGCCCCAGTAGGTGCTGGCCCAACTGTGGGTGTGGTCGAGTCCTTTGTCATCCGGCTTGGGGACACCCTTGGGCATGTCGCGCACCAGGTCCGACCACATGCTGGCGGCGTTCATCTGGCCGGCTTGGATGCGGGCGATGGGCTCGACGTAAGTGGCAATGCCTTCTTCGATCCAGTGGTGCTCGTCGGCGACCGAAGGAAAAGAAAGGTGCACCATTTCGTGGGTGAGCATCCAGTCATCGGCAAGCTCGGAGGCGGGCGTGTGGCTGCCGATGTGAATTTCGATCAGACCACCGCCGCGACCCCAGGTCATGCCGTGGCTGACACCCTCCCGGCCGGAAGGGGAAATTTGAAGAGTAAGATGCGGGACCGGATATTTGCCGTAGTAGGTGGCGACGGCTTCGCCGGCGGATTTCACCCATTTCAGAACTTGGTTATGAGAGACCTTGAGATCGCCGGATTCCAGTGTAACGTCGATGCGGGAACCTTGGATGAGCAGGGTGGAAGTCATGTCGTCAGCGGCACTTCGAGTATGCAGCGGCTGCCATGCGATAGCGATAACCATCGCGCTGAAAATCAAAAACAGGAATGCGGTGCGAGCCATGGGAACCCCGAGGAAAACGAAAAAGCCTGCATTTGTTGATGTTGCTGCAAATACCCAGGTATACGTTACGTCTGGGAAGAGTGCCCTGGTGCGGCGTTCGGATCTGGGAAAAGACTGTTGAGCAGCGTGTCCAAGGCGATTTTGCCGGGTCCGAAAATCAGGATGATCAACGAAGCGATCAAGAAAGTGTACGGAGCGGCAGCATAGAACTTGTCGGGGTCCGAGAACACCGACAGGAGCGCTTCGCGATCAGCGGTGATGTACGCAGCGATCATGTTCACGGTGAGAACCAGGGCGGTGAATCTCGACAATAGACCCAGGGCGAGAAAGATTCCGCCGAAAAACTCCACACAAGAAATGCATACGGCGGTCTGCGCCGGCATGGGCAAGTTTAGACTGGCGAAAAACTGCGTCACGTTCGCAAGATGATGAAGCTTGCCCCACCCGCTTTGGATCGGCTGCCAGCCCCAGTACAGGCGCACCGCCAGCAGAAACGGGGACCGCAGCCAAGCCATAAGATCAAAGAGAAGTTTGTAGTAGTGGCGGAGTCGAACGATCAGATTTTTCATGAGGAGATCGGAGTGCTTTCGTCGAGTGCTTCGGTTCTACGAGGTTTCGCGAACCCACGAGTTCATTGACGGCTGGCCGGTTACGACTTCAACTGGCTGCAACGGGATCCTCCAGGCGGCAGAACCACCCCATAGCGGACCAGTTTTGGAACCATTCCTGCACCGAGGCCGCTTGCTGGTCCGGTGGAATTTTGCTTTTCCTCATGGCCAGCTCAATCGCTTTGCCAAGCGGCTTGCCCTTGCGGATTTGGGAAAGAACCGCGAATTCTTCCGCTTCAATTCGCCGGAAGTACACGGAGTTGTCGATACGATGCACTACTAGGAAGATGCGACTGGGCTTGAGCCGGGCTACCGCACGAACTTTCTTGCGTTTGCGGCCTTCGCGAAAAGCGTTGCTGGCAACTTCGGTGTCTTGGTCCGTGCGCACGTCCAGCAATAGATCGTCGACCGGGTAGCGGAGACTGAGCAACCGCACATAGGGCTGAAGACGCAGCCGCAACGTGTCGCCAGGCTGATTGGCGAGATCCTCGGCGCGAAGAGCCAGCTCGATTTTTCCGTCAAATGCTTCGATATCCGCCCATTCCAGTCGAATGATGTCCAGCGCCAGGGCCTGGTTAGCGCCGGCAAAACCTGGGTGAGATTCCAGCCAAAACTCCAGCTGCGACCCAAGATTCCGCAGGGTGAAGGACCGCGACGGACAATCCACCAGATAGGCTTTGCACATGGCGTCAAAGCGGCGTTCCCCGAGCACGCTGCGCAGGCCTGGAAAATCTTCGGACAGGCTGGAAAGGAGCCGGAACCAGTATTGACGGTTGTAGATTTCCAGGCGTTCAAACGAAGTCAGACGGTCATTGGGCTTGATAAAACGCGCGGCATAGGCGCGCATGGGGGTACCACCCGGCGAGGTGTTACGCATTTGCTCGGACGAGGTGAGCGGCTGCATCACCGCACGAGCCATGGTGCGCTGGAGCTCGAGAAGTTTCATACCGCCTTGGCCAGTAGAGTGTCCGCCAGAAATTTGTTGGCTTTGAGGGCTTCGTCGTGAACTTCCTTGAAGGACGGGATGCTGTCGTCCCATTCCAAAAGCGTGGCGGTGTGGCCGGCGCGTTGCACCGCGCGCTCGTACAATTTCCAAACCGGATCGATGACCGGGTGATCGTGGGTGTCCAAAATATATTTGCGATATTTCGAATGACCGGCGATGTGAATCTGCGCAACACGCTTCGCCGGGATGCTGTTCACGTAAGTGAACGGATCGAAGCTGTGATTCTGCGACGAGACGTAAATGTTATTGACGTCCAGGAGAATGCCGCAATCGGCGCGCTCCACCACTTCGTTTAGGAATTCCCACTCGGTCATTTCCGACACGTGAAATTCCGCGTAGCTGCTCACATTTTCAACGGCGATAGGAATTTCCAGGAAGTCGCGCACCTGGCGAACTTTTTCAGCGGTGAGCTTGGCGGCTTCGAATGTGTAGGGCATAGGCAGCAGGTCGTGGGTATAGCGGCCGTCGACGCTGCCCCAGCAGAGATGGTCGGATAGCCAGGGCGTTTTGGTGCGCTTGACTAAATCCTTAAGCCGCCGGAGATGCTCGCGGTTGGGCCTTTCCGCCGAGCCGAAATACATCGACACACCGTGTTGAACGACCTTGTATTGATCGAGGATGCTGTCCAGAATTTGTAGCGGGCGGCCGCCATCGATCATAAAATTTTCAGAAATAATTTCGAACCAGTCGACCACCGGCTGGCGAGTGAGAATATGGTCGTAATGGGTCGCGCGCAGGCCGATGCCAATCCCGTAGTCCGTAAATCCGTTGAATTCATTCCCAGGCATACTTGTTTCTCCGAAGCGGGCCGTGCGTACTTCTGTGATCAGGATGCCTGAACGAGGGCCAGCAGGGGTCCGCGGGCCCTCGTACAGCGCACTCTCAACTCAGCAACTAGCTTACGAGGGGTTGGAAGGCATCTTGCTGCCGTCGGTGGCGCAGCCGCCTTTGCCCTTGCAAGAATTCTTACCCTTGCAGCCGTTGTCGCTGGACTTGCAACCGCCGTTGCCCTTGCAAGAGTTTTGGCCCTTACAAGCGTGCTTTTCTTTGACCTTCTTCGTGCTCTGATCGTCTTGCGCAGCCGTGCTGGCCTTGGCGCCTGGAACCAGATTCGAAGCCTTAAGACTGACGCTGCTGCCTGCGAGCAAGCCCGCGACCGCCGCGCCAGTGAGTAGGAACTTATTCGACTTTGTCATTTTATCCCCATCCTCCTGTAATGAAATTACACTGCCCTTCCTTCTGGCAGACGTTCTGCCCGAAGACCGTTGGCACCGAGTGAGCCTTTCGGTGCAGAAAACGAGCTAAAAGATGCGCCGGGGCCCAGGCTCAAATGGCGTTCAGGGCGGTTACACACTACGCCCGCAGCTTTAGACGCGCCATAAAAAGTTCTGTTGAGGAAAAGATTGTCAAATTTACAGGCTCCCCCACGGGGTTCCATTTGGGCATTACGGCTGCTAACGCTAACTGGATTCGAGCGGGGCTGGCTTTGCAGGCGATTCGAGACCGCCGAGTTGCCCTGCAAGCCCAAAACTCGGCGCACTTTAATGGCAACCTCCGCGGCCTTGTAGATCGGCGGAGAACAAGTGCGCTCGGTGCAAACATAGGCCGCCGATTTTTGCACCGCCGGGTACTGCACATCCGGGTTGGGCAGCTTCCCTTCCCGGGTGTCCCACCATTCCAGGCGCTTATACAGCGCAGGGTACCGGAGTGCTGCGAGGAACAGATCCTTCGCAGCGGGGTCGTCTTTAGGGCCGACCACCGTGAGGTGCAGCGGGGGGCGCCCGACTTCGTAGTCAGCCAAAAGCACGCTAGCCACCGGGAGGCGCTGTGCGATGGCCGGCGCCGCGAGATAGCGCATGGCTTGTTCGCTCATCTGGTGATAGGTGGAATCGCCGGAGTAGTGCGAGAGCAAATTGGCGACCCGGGCGACCGCAACATTTTCGTCGCGCTGCGGATGCGGCCGATAGGCGTGATCGGTGGGAGCGACGGTGGTGAGGAAGCCCGCACCTGCCTTGGCCTGGAAATTGTGTGCCACGAACTGCATGGAGATTTCGGCCCGGCGCAGCCATTTGCGATCGCCAGTGACGGCATAGAGGGTTAGAAAAGCTCGGGACATCGAGAGAGAATCGCCGAGGAACGGACCGCCGACGTCAGTTGTGCCGTGGCGGAAACCCCCGTTGGGCAGCGCCCGGTGTTGGGTAATGTAATCGGCGGCGCGAGTGGCGCGGTCTAGAGCGTCCTGCTCGCCGGTGACCGCGTATAGCGTGGCAAATGCGGTGATCGCCCAACCGTTCTCGCGCGAGTAAATATGCTTGTCCACGCGGGGAATTCCTTGCGCTCGGCGCTGCTGATCGTTCAGCGCAAAATATTCAGCGCTGTGCTTCCCTTCGACCACGTCGGCATCCTCGCTGGTGTAGAACGCGCCTTCGGGACTGGTGAGAAAATCCTTGAGAAAATTCCGGATGGATTCCGCGGCCTGCTGATACTTGGGATCGTTGAACTGCGCGTAGGCGTCGGCGTAGATGCGCAGATTTTCCGCCTGCATCGCCATGATTTTTTCAAAGTGCGGCTTGGTCCAGACGCCGTCGGTGGAATATTGGTAGACGCCGCCCCACACCGGATCAATCAACTGCAATTGAGCATCGAGCGTTTGCCGGGCCATGTGTTCGGCACGAGCGTCGCCATGCGCGGCAAGCTCCATGGCATATTCGACGGAATCCCAGTCCAGGAATTTCTGATCGGTGCCCCAACTTCCCAGCTTGCCGTCGTAGCCGGCGAAGTAATCCTGATCTAAAGTCTTGCGAAGATCGGCGGCCAGCAGCGGGTTCGCGGGAAACTCAATTTTTCCTTCAGGTTGCACCGACGGCCCGGGGCTGGGGTCGTCAATGATGGCCTGGAGCATGCTGGCCATTTCTTCGGGACTGAGGTACCCCTGGCGCTTGACGATTTCGTGGCCGTCGCCGTCGAACACCACCGTGGCGGGCCATCCGTAATCTTCATAACGGTTGGAAAGATCGGGGCGAGAATCCTGGTCCACTTTGACTGTAAGGTATTTCTTATTAAGGAGTGCGATAACTTTTGGATCACGGTAGGTGGTCGCGTCCATAACGTGACACCAGTGACACCAGATGGCTTCCAGATCGAGTAACACAAACTTTTGCTGGTGCTTGGCTTGAGCGAAAACTCCATCCGACCACGGAAGCCAATTGAGTGCGACGGTTGGCGTATCGGCTTTCGCTGATCGTAAAGTGAAAGACAACAAAATCGAAAGCAGTAGTGCGCTAGGTTTCACAATTGCCTCAGTCAGCTATACGTAATCCTTTTGATATTGGATTGTCCTCGACGGCTGACGCGCGAAGGCGGAATCGCCCGAATTTGTTGGGTAACTATGCCCCAAGAGGGCGTCCGGGGACAACAGATTTGTAGTGTAAAGAGGGCGGCGCGTAGTGGAGCACTGGTGGTGTGCCGCGGGATCATCCTTGTCACGGCGGCACAAGCTGCGGGGCCAACGGCTGGGCCAACTGTTGGAGAAGGGGAGATCAGATCGGGCGCGCGGCTACGCCGATTCAGTCTTGTTGGGCGGGTTGATCGCTGGGACCGTCCGGAGGACACGGCAGTTGTAATTCCCTTCCGGTTTCCTGGTTGAAGACGAAATAGTTGCCCGGGTGGGTCAGGCACAGTTCGTCAATCTTAGCCTTCGCGGAAGCAGGCGTATCCGCGGCCGCAACCCACATGACCTCCCCTTGGGGGTCTTTGCGGAAGATATCCAGGCTCATCTTCACCGGATGCATATACCACAGCTGTCCGGAATGCACCAGTTTCAAAATTTCCGGTGTCGGTAGCCCAGGATATGTGTGGAGTCGCGCCTTGCAAATTGTGAGGGAGTGCGGGAGGCCTGCACGTAGCTTGATTGGCAGGGACCCGCACGGTATATTCGCCGTCGAAAAGTATGCAGAACATTCCCCTTTGCAAAATTCACAACGTTCCGCTACTAGAGTGCGCCAACAGTCCGGTATCGATCGACGACAACTGGGGTGCCGTAAGAGGGACCATGCGCACGTGGTTTTGCCCCGCGATCGATTGCGACATTTTGTACTCCCGCGAAAAAGGCTTCTTTGTTCGAACCGATCACGGAGCGATTGAGCCGCGCCCCTAGCCGCTTCATACTTTCCCAATGGGATATCACGGTGTTGCCCAAGGCATCCCCCCACCTACTTGTGGGTTGTGGCCACAGCCGAGGAAAGCGCCTTCCCCGTTAAGGATTATCATTGCCAATGATATCCGACGATTCTGCGCATGGTTCGTCAAATTCTAAACGACCATCCACATTTAAAGGTTGTCGGAGAAGCTCCCGACGGAGCTCATGCGATTATTCTGGCTGAAGAGCTAAGACCGGATGTAGTCGTAGTCGTCCTGAATGTCGTAAGGCCCAAAATGACCGGATTCGGCAGCGCGCCGGATCCACGCTCAATTGCCTTCGGTCTCTATCGTTATCCTCTCAACGCACAAAGACGCACAATTCATTGCAATGGCGCGAGAGTGTGGCGCTAGCGCCTATATTCATAAGCAAGACTGCGGAAACGTTGGTGGATACGATTCAAAAAACTAGCAACAGCGAAATGTCTTTCATTGAATAAGGTTGATGGGCCGGGCGCACCGGAGCGGTTCATGGCGGACCCGGGCACTAATCACAAATTGCGGTGGGAACCGTACATGGCCGACACCCGTGAAAAGGAGTTCCCCGCTAGACTGGCCTGGACGTAACCATACCGCGATAGCCGGCCCTCGCTGCGGTACGCAGCATACATGCACGAAGGGACGAGTGTTCTAAGAAAATCAGGCTCGGATTTCGCCGGGAGGGCACGGAAACTGCAACTGAGTTCCAGTCTCCTGATTAAATATCACATATTCGCCGGGGAACTCTCGGCACAGTTCGTTAATCGCCGCTTTTGCGGAAGCAGCGTTCTCCACAGCCGCAATCCACACCGGACCTTTCGGTTCCTTGCGAAAAATATCCAACGGTCTTTTCATGGGCGCTCACTGGGCCCAATTCGAGTTGCGCAAGGCACCCAAAGCACCTTCAGTTTGAGCCAGCGCCAACTTTTCTTGATGTCGCAACGCGCTTCGCTTCAATTCGTTCTGCCGTAACTTTACAGCCCATTCTGCTTCTGCAATTCTCTGCATGAGAAATGCGGGGTTGGTCTCTAAAACCGCGATGTTATAAAGCTCTCGCCAGATAGGACTTTCTGATTCACGTTCTAGCTCGGTGGGACTCATAGGGCTCCTCGCGCCGGGAGGGCGGAGGGCAAGCCGCTCTAAAACGAGGTCGAAGGTAAGGAGCAGCGTTGCCTTTGACAAGGTCTCGCGGCTCCATTCAAGGCTGGGCTTGACGGGAACTTGACGCTTGCAAGGTACTCGATCGGGGCGGCCATTACTGTTCAATATTGACCAGCGCCTTTTTTATTCTTCCGTACGGGAGAAACACGCCATGGTCTTCCCTTATATGGTTGACAATTGTTCGTTCAAGTCTAGAATCCCGTTCAGGAGACTCAAATGAGCGACCAACTGAAAAAAGATACGCAAAACCCGGGGGCAGAGGGTCAGGAACTACCGAGTGAAGATTTGGACAAGGCGGTTGGGGGCACATCTTTCCCGGTTCAGGACACTCTTGCGGAAGTAGAATCGTTGGGAACACCGGGTTGGGACAAAGCACAGAACAAAGCTACGTAGAGTTCCGTCGGCCTAGTAGAGCACGGAATCAAAAAAGTACGCACTGCGTGCGCCTGAACCCTCTCGCTGCAGAACATGACCAGAGCAGCCCCTTCCACAGGCCCACACGTTCAATTGCCATGCGACTCAAGCCGCTAAAAGCTGGCTCCCCGGTGATGGCACGGCTCGAAAATGGCGGCGTCATTCAAGGTCAGGTTAAGGCCGTGGTCGCGCTCACGAACGGCCACAGATAGCAAGTGAGCTGGGGACACGAAACGGCGCGTGTGAGCGAGCGAATATCCTCGAAAAAGTCGAATAGTGGAACAACAGGTTTGTCGTATACCCGCGCCAGGAAGCGATATGGTAGAACGAAGAAAAGCCCCGAGAAAACCGAAGGAAATAAGCCATCATCGGAATTCGCTCTTGATAAAGTTTCTGCGGGGATGGGCAAGTCTGGTGGAGGAGATTCACCAGCAGTCACTCTGCCTTCAAGTCCCGCGGCGAGCGAACTGACGTAGTGCGCTCACATTCGTGGGAAGCGAAACTGCACGAATTAGCGAGCGCCAGATTATTGAGGAATTCGAGTAGCTTTTACGCCTATTCAATCTCTCCCTTGTGCTTGTCGTCCTGAGATTCGCCATCAATACCGTCAAGTTTCAGCAAGATGTCCACTGCGCCGCCGTTGACTTTCTTCAAATCCTCTTCTGACAGTTCGTTTTTTTTCCTTCACGCCCTGTATTTCTTCTGGCTTTGGGTTTTCCATAGGCTCCTTTGCCTCACGAACGTTCGTAACGATCGAAAGCCTGGCAGCTGGCGATTGCGAGGGTCAAGCAGTCGCTTTCCAGTGGCCTTGGTAGATTGCTGCACGAAGAAGTCCGGGCTGCTGACGGTCCTCAAGAAAGAAATTCAGCGTCACAATCTCTCAACTTTTATTGATTCTGGGGAGTGGCTATGACCGGGTGCCGGTGCCGCAAACAATTCGGGACAATCGCTCAGTTCAGTGAACATCTGACGGATGACGTGTTGCCGGCACGCTGGTTTGGCGCGATGGCTGCGGAAGCTGTCACCCTGGGAATGCGTAGACAAGTGGGTCAAAATTCTGCCCACTTTAAAAACGCAGACACTCAAGGCTCTGGTAGCGATTCTACAGCCAGTTCTTGGCGTTCGATTCGGCAAAGGGAAAGTTAAATATCCCTCTACTATCGAAGCCGAGAGCGATGACCGCGCTGCTTTTCTCAAACCGAGGTGGCGGCGATTGTGTCCAGGGCGAGAGCGAAAGGCCGCGAGATGTACGCGGTTATGTTTGCTCTGGCAGCTGGAACGGGCTTGCGAGCCGGCGAACTGTATCTCCTGAATGCGTCGGAGATAGACCTTGTTGAACGTAGAATTGTGAGCGTCTGGCGTTCTTCATTTGACGGTGAGTTTCAGACGACGAAAAACGAAGAATAGCCGGCGCAATGTCGCTATCGATGAGTCTCTGGCAGTACTACTCCGTAATTATCTGAGCGGAAGGACCGACGGTCTGCTTTTCCCTTGCAGGAATGGCCGGCCGCCACGGAATTCCAATGTTCTGTCCGTGCTCCATCGAATATTGGCTGAGCTAAAACGCGAACGCGGTGGAATGCCTGCTTTCCGTCATCATCGAGTCAGCGAGCTGGTGATGGGCGGCGTTTCCGTGGGCATGGTCCGTAGCTGGATTGGTCACGGCTCTGATAGAATGATCGCGCGGTACACGCACTCAGACAGGACAACGAGGCCGAACTGGCGAAAGTGCCTGAGTTCGACCTTAACCTGTTTTGGCAAATGCCGCGTAATCACGGTGGTGGGAGTAGCTCAGCTGGTAGAGCGTCGGTCTGTGGCACCGAATGTCGCGGGTTCAAGCCCCGTCTCCCACCCCACATTCCCTAATGTTTATCAGCAATCTTTCGGATCGACGTGGTGCCCGCAAAGTCGTACGGAAAACGCAAGCGCCGCCCCTCCGCGGCTCCCCCAAAAGACCGTGTTCCATTTCTTTGGTTTGTAAACGTAGGTCACAAAAACATATCCCCAGGGCACAGCAACGATGGGTAATAGCACCCACAAGAACGCCGAGGTGATGCCTTCCGCTGGCGAACCCGCCAAAGTGCCCTTTGACCACAGCGGGTACGCCACAACCACAAGCCACAAGACTTTGTAGAATATTTCCAGCAGCAGGATCAGCAGCATTTTCAAAGGGCGGATGATCCCCAAGCCCGCCAACGTCGCGAAGGCCGTCCAGATGCACCACGCCACGGCATCGGTTGGATCCCATACTCCCTGGTGAGTAAGGATGTGCGTCCAAGTATCCTTACCGAGCACGAAGAACATTAAGATAAAGACCAGTCGCAAGAGGTAAATACTAATCCTGTGGACACCTTCGTATCGCTCGCTCCGTCGGAAAATGGCTTTGGGGCTGAAGGTCATGGAATATCCTTGAAGTCATGGTTGCCTGGATTCTCTAAGGGAACAATTATTGATCAGCTCGAACAGGACTGTCGGAGTTGTCCGACCCCCGCGGAACGCCAAAGGGCCCGATCACGGTTGACCGGGTTTTCGATAGAATCATCTCTATGAAAATTGAATGCGGCGGATTGCTGTTCGATCTGGATGGAGTGCTAGTGGATTCAACGCCCGCGGTGGCGCGAGCTTGGTCGGCGTGGGCCGCCCGGCACGGATTTGAAGCGGCCGAGGTGGTGCGCAAAGCGCACGGACGGCCGAGCATGACCACCATCCGGGAGCTGCTACCGGACGGCGATCATGAGACCGAAAATCGCGAGATGGAACGCTGCGAGATCGGCGACGTGGAAGGCGTAGTAGCGTTGCCAGGTGCGATGGAACTGCTGGAGGCGCTTCCGCCGGGTCGATGGACGATTGTCACGTCTTGCACCCGGCCACTGGCCAAGGTGCGCATTGCGGCGGCACGTTTGCTGGTACCAGACAAGCTGGTGACCTCGTCCGACGTGAATCGGGGTAAACCCGACCCGGAGCCGTACCTGGCGGGAGCGGCGCGGTTGGAACTCGCCCCGGGGGACTGTGTGGTGGTGGAAGACGCGCCGGCAGGGATTCGCGCCGGAAAAGCCGCAGGAATGCGCGTGCTGGCGCTGCGAACCACCGCGGCCGATGCGGAGCTGGCCGAGGCTGGCGCCGACTGGATCGTTACGGATCTCGTTTCCGTACATCTGGAGCGTGGTCCGTCGGATGGGCGCCTGCGGTTAACGCTTGGGGCGTGACCCATGCGCCCGCGGTACAGGTAATCCTCACGGCACTGGGCTGGCGGACGCATCTGCGTCGCGCAGGAACATCCTTTAGACTGAAGCGAGAGTAAAGACGGGGAAGAAACTTCTCCAGAAGTCCGACCAACGCGACCCAGGTGATCCCATGGCCACCAGTGCAGCACCACCATTGCCGGATATTTCCGTTGTTCCTGAGGCGACGGCTCCTCCAGCTGGCGCAGCAAATGCACCACAGCGGGTGATCCACACCGCGCAGCTCATTACCGCAATGCTGAAATCGCGCGGACACGTGAGCGATCTGATCTTTTCGCCGGGGCGGGCGCCGCAGATTGAAGTGAGCGGCGAATTGGTGGAGCTCAAGTTTAAAGGTCTGGAGTGTCTGACGCCGGAAGACACCAAGCTGATCGCCAACGACTTGATCGGCAAAGCAGAGCATCCGCAGCGGAAACTGGAGCAGGACGGGTCCGCCGATTTGTCCTATGGATTGCCGGGAATCGGGCGCTTCCGCGTGAACATATTCCGCCAGCGCGGCACCAATGCCATCGTGATGCGCGTGATTCCCAACGGCATTCCCAGTTTCGACGACTTGAAGCTTCCCAAGCAGTTGCAGGACATTGTTTCGCTCAGAAACGGCATCGTACTGGTGACCGGCCCGACCGGGTCGGGAAAATCGTCCACGCTGGCGGCCATTATCGACAGGATCAATGAGCAGAAGGCCTTTCACATACTGACCATCGAAGATCCCATCGAGTTTTTGCACAACCACAAGAAGTGCACCATCCATCAGCGCGAGCTGCACAGCGACACGCCGACGTTCGCCCTGGCTCTGCGCGCGGCCTTGCGTCAGGCACCAAAAGTCATCCTGGTCGGGGAAATGCGCGACCGCGAGACCATTGAAATTGCCTTGGAAGCCGCCGAGACCGGGCACTTGGTATTGTCGACGCTGCACACCATCGACGCCTCCAAGACCGTCGAACGCATCGTCGGAGTATTTCCGTTGGGCGATCAGCAAGCCATACGCACCCGGCTGGGCAAAGCCTTCCGCTACATCATTTCGCAACGGCTGATGCCCAAGAAAGACGGCGTGGGACGAATTGCCGCGATCGAGATTCTGAAGTCGACTATGCGCACCCGCGATTACGTCGAGAAAGGCGAAGGCGAGGGCAAAACTCTGGTGGACGCGATGCGCGATGGGGACACCGAAGGGATGCAGCACTTCGATGGGGAGATCGAAAAGCTCATCCGCGAGGGCATCGTGGATGTCGAAATGGCCATGGGCTTTGCCACCAATCCCGGCAACTTGCAATTGGAGATTGCCGATTATATGGAAGCGCAGCGTAACTCGCTTGGAAAGACAGACACGAACTCCGCTCGTCAGCCGGCCGCCGAGCCCGAGCTGGAGCCCTAGCGCGGTTCCACCTCACCAGACTTCCAATCGGGCGTGACCGGCGTTTCCTCGCCGTGGTCTTTGCTACACTCTCTGACTTCATGACCGGCCTCGCCGACGCCACCACCCTTCGAACGCTCACATCTCTGGCAATATCTGCTGGATTCACTCTGCTGGTCGCATTGCTGGCATTGCTGTTTTCACGACATTGGCAAGGCCTGTTTCTCGCGCTGGAAACCGTCTTGTCGCATTTTGCGCGACGCAAAGGCTTGGCGTCCGTGGTGGTGTTTGTAGCCGTGATCGCCCTGCGCCTCGCGGTGCTTCCGCTGCTGCACGTACCGATTCCCGGAATACATGACGAGTTCAGTTACCTGTTACTCGGCGACACCCTGGCGCACGGACGGCTGGCAAATCCCACCCATCCGCTGTGGGTGAGTTTCGAAACATTTCATGTGAATTGGCAGCCGACCTATGCCTCCATGTATCCACCGGCGCAGGGCGTGGCGCTGGCGGTCGGACAAATTCTCGGACATCCGTGGATCGGGGTGCTGCTGAGCGATGCCGCGATGTGTGCGGTGATGGTGTGGATGCTGCAGGGGTGGTTGCCGGCACGATGGGCCTTCCTGGGAGGCGCGCTGGTGGCGTTGAAATTCGGCGTTGCCAGCTATTGGATGAACAGCTACTGGGGCGGCGCCGTAGCGGCGACCGGAGGGGCGCTGGTGCTGGGGGCTTTGCCGCGGATCAAGAAACGCCCGGCGGTCCGCTATGCGCTGGCCGCCGGAGTGGGAATTGCGATTCTGGCGAATAGCCGGCCCTACGAAGGCGCTCTGTTCTGCGCGCCGTCGGCGACTTGGCTGCTGTGGTGGCTGGGGAGCGAAAGCAAATTGAGAGTGCCGCTGGTAACACGGTTGGGCAAGGTCGCGATTCCCTTGTGCCTGATGTTGGCGGTTACCGCTGGGGCCATGGGTTACTACAACTGGCGAGTCACCGGCAATCCACTACTTCTGCCCCATGTACTGAACACCCGGACCTATCATACTGCGCCGCTTTTCTTGTGGGAGCGAAGCAAAGCACCGATGCATTACCGCAACGCTCAATTCGAAGACTTCTACAATGGGTGGGAGCGCAACAATTACGAAGGAGATTGGGCCGGCGTGGCTCGCGTTTCGTGGGAAAAACTATTTCGTTGCGGAGTCACTTATTTTTGGCCGGGACTCTTACTGGCTCTTCCGGCACTGCCCTTCGCGTTGCGCGACGGAAAAATGAGGCTGCCCCTGGTGAGCGTGATCTTGGCCCTTCTTGGTGTAGGGGTGGTGATCTGGTCCAACGCGCATTACGCGGCGCCCATGACCTGCGCGATATATCTTTTGATCGTGCAAACCATGCGGCATCTGCGAACGATGCGGATCGGAGCGCGCCCGGTGGGGTTGGCCCTTTCCCGCGCAATTGTTCTCCTGCTCATTTTGGACACCGGGATCAACGTTGGGCGCCGCGTGTGCGATACGTTGATCTGGCCTTGCGAGGGAGATGTGAGCCGGCAGGCCATAGCCGACAAACTGGCGGCCACTCCGGGTAAACATTTGGTCGTAGTTCGCTACGATCCCGGTCCGGACATTCACAACATTCACGATGAGTGGGTTTTCAATGGCGCCGAGATCGACTCGGCCAAGGTGCTATGGGCCCGAGAGCTGGGCGCGGAGCAAAATGCCAAACTGTTTCTATATTTCAGGGACCGAACTATTTGGCTGGTCACGCCCGACACCGACAACACCTATCTGCAAACGTACAGGCCGCCCGGACAATGAGCCGGAAGCCGCGAACGTTCGCGATTCCCGCTGTGCTCGCTCAAGCAATATATACTCTGGCAAAACTTCCGTAACTGATTGTTGGGCCGTGAATTAAAATGCTTCCGTTTAAGGAGAGAAAATGTTCTCGCGACGCCTGTTGTTCGTTGTGCTTATTCTCGCCACCGCTTTACCCTTCCTTGCTCGCACGGCTGAGGGGCAGAAAGTATCGAAACAGGATGCAATCTTAAAAGCTGGCGAGATCACTCCAAATATTTTTCCGGATAAGGTATTTTACCGCGGAAAAGTTGCTACTGTTCAGATGCGCAACACCGCCGCAATCCACTTCGGGGACGGTTTCTACGCCATGGCTGGTGCGGTTGATAACACCGGTTACGCCAGCGGGATTCGCGAAAAATATCAGGCTTACTTTTTGTCGGAGGTACCCCTGCAGGTTGGCGGCGAAGCCCTTAAGCCGGGAGCCTATGGTGTTGGTTTTGTGTCCGGCTCGAAATTCGTCGTCACAGATTTGGGCGCGAACGATGTGCTGCAAGTTGCAGGTTCCCGGGACGCCGCATTGAAGCGTCCGGTCCCATTGCAAATTGTGGGCGCGCCGGAGGCTGGTTCGTACCGATTGTACTTGGGGCGCGACTACGTCACGCTGCAGCGCTGACGGTAACTTGGCCAGGCGACGCCCTGGTTACCCTGGACTTCAGCGCCTTGCGACCAATAAGTGATTTAGCCCGAGCTCGAAATACCGGTGGGTGAACTCCCGAAAACCAATTTGCCGGAGCATTTGCTGTAGCACCGGCACCGGAATTCGCTTTTGATGCTGATCGCTTTCCATCTCCGCGCTGATCAGTCGCAAACTCCGCAATACCGTTAAGATCGGGTCGACCAGCAATGCTGGCCAAGTGAGGATTAACGAGCCGCTGGGCGCCAAGACCCGGTAGGCCTCCCGCAATACTGCCTCGGGCTCAAGCAGATGCTCGAGCACCGCCAACATCACCACGTGATCGTAGGCGCCGGTGGCCAGCGGTAGCGGGTGAAGAATATTCGACCTGACACACAGCCAGCGCCCTTGGTGGCCGTCCTGAACCTGATCGTCTACACCCACGCCATCGGTGATGCGATCGTCGGCATAATCCAAAAACGCGGCGTGCAAGCCGCAGCCCAGATCACAGACCCGCGATCCTGCGCGGATATAGGTGTATGCGGCGTAAAATCTTTGACGCGCAATAAAGCGGTCGAAGGAGGTGTAGGCCATTCGGTTATTTCAAGTCGTAATCGCCGATGTAAGTTCCCCGGCTGATGCCCAGCATGCTGAGAAAAAAGGAATCGAAAATGATCTGAATGCCGATGAACAGCCACATCGACCAGAACAGCACCTGGCGTACTTCATGAATTGGACCGAATCCGCTGGCCGCCCAGTTCCAGGTGATCCAAGCACATCCCGCAAAACCCACAACGAACAGGCCCGCACCGAGCAGCAAGCCGGACTCCAGGGTGACATGCCGCAGCGCGCGCTGGAGCGAGACATTGCCGCGATCGAAGCGCTCCGCATAACTGAAAACTTTAGCGAATGCACCAATGGACAAAATCTGCAGACCCAGCAGCGTAAATATCACGCCGAAAATCATGGTGTGCACGTCCAGAGTGATGCGCGGCGTGAGGCTCCGTGGCCCCGGCATAAGCCAAATGACCAGAAATAATCCCAGCGCAGTCAGCGACGCGCCCGGGAAGAAGAATAGCCAGTTCGGGGCGTACAACAGCATAAATCGCAAGTGCCGCCAGCCATCGCGAAAACTACGCAAGTGTGGCGGGCGCCCGCGTTTGTCGGGCCACAGCGTGATCGGAATTTCAGTGATGTTCGCCCCCAGTTGCGCGGCCTTGATGACGAATTCGGATGCAAATTCCATGCCGGAGCTGCGCAGGTCCATGCGATCGTAAATCGCGCGGGTAAAGCCGCGCATGCCGCAGTGACTGTCGCCGATGCCGGCGCGGAAAAAAAGATTCAAGAGCGTGGAGAGGCCCGGGTTACCAATGTAGCGGTGGTGCCATGGCATGGCTCCAGGTTTAATTTCCCCGCGAAACCGATTGCCCATGACCACGTCATAACCCTGCTTCCAGCTTTCGACGAAGCGCGGCACGTCGCCGAAATCGTAGCTGTCGTCGGCGTCGCCCATGATGACGAAGGCGCCGGTGGCTGCGGCGATCCCAGCGCGCAGCGCAGCACCGTAACCCTGCTGATCGACTCGAACCACCTGAGCGCCCAGATTTTCGGCGATGTCGACGGAGCCGTCAGTCGAACCATTGTCGGCCACCACAACTTCGCCGCTAAGGCCCGCCGCCTGCAACGCTGCAAGGGCTTTGGCGACGCAGATGCCGATGGAATTGGCTTCGTTGAGGCAAGGAATCACGACCGAGACGCGTGCGGCTTCTACTCGCGGGTCGGTGGGTGCACTCGTGGAAATTCCGGCCAGCCGTTGCGGCGGAATCGCATCCGTTTTCACTTCTCGCGCCGCACCGCTCAAGCCACAATCCTCCGAATCAATCCCGGAAATCCAGATGAACAATCCCTGACGAACATCCAACCTGCAACGCCGGCAGTTCCAGCTTGCATTTTGCTGCGCCGCCCTTATTATGGCGGCTTCGCATCCATGGAATCTGTGATTGGCCCCTGAGACTCCCCATTGTCTAACACATTCGACGCAGCCCCCGCCAGTTCACTCGAGGCTCCACAACCCAACAACGAGCCAGCTATCCGGGGCAAGGGCGGTTTATTGCGAGTTCTTGGAATGTGGTTCGGCATCGCGGCGGCGGTGGGCAATACAATTGCGGCGGGCATCGTTCGCGCGCCCGGCGATATCGCGCAGTGGCTGCCCAACGTTTACCTGTTTTTTGGAGTGTGGCTGGTGGGCGGGCTGTACGCGCTGTTCGGCGCGTCATCGATGGCCGAGCTTGGCGCGGCGATTCCTCGCAGCGGTGGCCAATATAACTTTTCAAGACGCGCCATCGGCGAGTACGCGGGATTTGTCGTCGGCTGGAGCGACTGGCTCTCGACCTGCGGCACGACCGCGGCGGTAGGAATCGTTGTCGGCGAGTACAGTGGCGCTCTGATTCCGGCTGTAGCCGATCATGGAAAGCTGGTCGCGGTCGGCGTGATCATGGGATTATTTTTCCTGCAATGGCGAGGAGTTCGCTGGGGCAGCAGCACCCAATTGGTCACCTCGGCCCTCAAGAGTTTGGCGTTCGTGGTTCTGGTAATCGCATGTTTCCTGCTAGGAGGACACGCCCGGCGTGCGGCACTCGTTGCCCGGGCCGCCGCTCCCACTATGATTCCGGCACTGAAATCGGGATGGCCGTTGGTCATCGGGATCGTGTTGGGTCTGCAGGCGGTGGTTTACAGCATTGACGGCTGGGACGGAGTCATTTACTTCGGCGAAGAAGTTCGCAATCCAGGCCCGGACATTCCGCGGGCGATCTTCGGTAGCGTGTTCTCGATCATGGGTATCTATTTGTTGATCAACGCCGCCGTACTCTATGTGATCCCCATCCGACAAATTGCCGGGGACACATTTTCCCTGGGCACCGCAGCGGAGCGCATCTTCGGCGCTTATGGCGATCCCATCATTCGGGGCATCATGGTGATCTCATTATTCAGCTGCCTGAACGCCAACCAGCTTTTCGCGTGCCGAATTTTGTATCGAATGAGCTTCGATGGTTTGTTTTTCCGTGGCTTTTCCGCGGTCAACGCCGGAGGCACCCCGGCGCTCTCCCTGCTTCTGAGCACTTTGGTGGGTATCTTATTTGTTCTGGGATCCTTTGAGCGCGTCATTGCGATGCTGTCGTTTTTATTTGTTGCCAATTACGCCCTGACCTACACGTCGCTCTTCGTTTTGCGGAAGAAACAACCGCTGATGGAGCGCCCGTACCGCGCGTGGGGATACCCGTGGACCACCGGGATCGCCTTGGGCGGATCGATTCTCTTTTTGGTGGGCTCCATCGTGACCGATAGGCACAACGCGCCGTTAGCTTTGCTGTTGCTGATACTGAGCTACCCAGTGTTTCGAATCATGAAGTGGGCGATGCCATTGTCAAGCCCGGCGTAGAGAAAAGACCTAACAGAGAATCAAGAGCGGGCGAACCGGCCGACCGATTTCAAACGCTGCTGCCTCGGCAGGGGCTGAGGCGCGGCATCCACCGTGGAACGTGAGCGGTATACGCTTCGAATTTTGCCCCAAGCTTGGTTCTTAGTGAGCCCCGACGAATACCTGCGCTGCGAACCATGAAATTAGCAAATAGATGAGTATCCGAATGCCCCAAGGAGCGCGGCTTGGTCTGAAATCCGCACAACCCCGACGGATATCGGATGCTGCATGTAACGATCAAAATCTCTCACAACCAGCGCTGCGCTGGAAAAACCGGGCCTGGTGTGCCATCTGTGAATCGCACAAAAGAATCGAGCACGATAGGGATGCCGGCGGAGATGATCAACCCACCGAAGACGCGCAATCCACGATCCAAAAAAGAGCGGGCAGAAGTGCCAATTGGCGGTCACAACTCCAGCAACGAATCCGGGAGCGAGAACGAGAAAAACACCTTATCCAGAAAAGCGAATACGCGTCTGCGGAGACCCCCTTGGCCAGTCACCGCTCAGCCGCGGACGACCAAGAATGCTCGCCAGAATTAGCGCCAACCAGATTTGGAAACTACCCTGAAAGGAATCTCTAAACTTTTTCTGCCACGCTCTTAGCCTGCAGGAAATGCAAAAGGTAATCCTTGCCGCCGGTCTTGGAGTCGGTTCCGGACATATTGAACCCACCAAATGGATGCGCTCCCACCATCGCGCCGGTGCACTTGCGATTCAGATAAAGATTGCCGACGTGAAAAGCTTCTTGCGCCTTCTCCAGTTTGGCGGCGTTGCGTGAATAGACTGCACCGGTCAGCCCAAATTCAGTATTGTTGGCGATTTCCAATGCGTGATCGAAATCGCGCGCTTTGATTACCGCGAGTACCGGTCCAAAAATCTCCTCTTGCGCGATACGAGCTTCAGGATCCACGTCTGCAATCACCGTCGGCTGCACGAAGTAGCCATCACCCGTCGCGCGGTTCCCCCCAACCAGCACCCGTCCTTCTTTCTTACCGACGTCGATGTACCCCAGAACGGTTTTCAGCGCCATCTCGCTCACCACCGGACCCATATCGTTGGCCGGATCCTCGCTGGGACCGACGGTAACTTTTTTAGCGCGCTCGGTAAGCTTCTCGACGAAGGAGTCATAAACCTTTTCCGAGACAATGGCACGCGAACACGCTGAGCATTTCTGCCCCTGGTAGCCGAAAGCGGCCTGCGCCACACCCTCGACCGCGGCGTCCACGTCCGCTTCGTCGTCGACGATCGTCGCGTCTTTGCCACCCATTTCCAGGACTGCGCGCTTGATCCAGATTTGTCCCGGTACGCGCTTACCAGCGGCTTCGCTGATCAGCAGCCCGACATCTTTGGATCCGGTGAACGCGATGAAACGCGTCTTGGGATGCTTGACCATGGCATCGCCCACGATTTCGCCCGGCCCGGTAATCAACTGCAGCGCATTTTTGGGAATGCCCGCCTCATACAAGATGTCCACCATTCTTGCAGCGGTCGCGGGAGACTCTTCAGAGGGCTTGAGAACCACGGTGTTACCGGTCACCAGGGCTGCGGCAGTCATTCCGGTAGCGATGGCTGCGGGAAAATTCCAGGGAGGAATCACCGCACCGACGCCCAGCGGAATATAGGTGAGGTAATTCTTTTCGCCTTTCATCGGTGTTACATCGTGCTGACCGGCGAAACGCATCATTTCCCTGGCGTAGAATTCCAGGAAATCAATGGTTTCGGCGGTATCGGCGTCAGCCTCGGCCCAGGTTTTGCCGACTTCGTAACAGATCAGCGCCGAAATTTCGAATTTGCGCTGCCGTACCAGATCCGCTGCTTTGAAAAGACACTCGATGCGGCGCTCCGGCGGCACCTTTTTCCAGGTTTCAAAGGTCTGGCTGGCAGCCTCGATGGCGTCATTGGCCATTTCCGCCGTGGCGGACTGAAAAATGCCGATCACCTGCTTAGGATGCGAAGGGTTCACCGACATCATTTTTGCCGTGGTTATCACCTGCTTGCCAGCGATGCTCATGGGGTATTCGCGACCAAACTCCGCGCCAACTTTTTTCAGCGCAGCTTCCATGGCCGCGCGATTCGCCGGTGTTGTAAAATCCACGAAAGGCTCATTGCTGAACTCGCTAGCGTGCTGATGCACTGGCACTTTCGTTTCGGCAGTCGCCATCGCCACTCTCCTTCATTCATTCCGCAACCCATTTATTGTACTGCCGCGCCAAACGAGCCGCCAAGCCGCGGATTACTGTGACCCAGAGATTCCGATTCCCAGATTTGGCGGGAACCACGTGCTTATAGTATTCAAGGAGCAGCGTATCCGGTTACCACCGCGGCAGGAACGAGTAGCCTCAGCATGACAACTTTCACAATAGGCTTCACCAAAAAGTCTGCTCAAACTTTCTTTTCAAAGCTGCGCGATCCAGGCGCTAAGCGCGTCGTCGACGTGCGACTGAACAACGTCTCGCAGCTGGCGGGATTTGCCAAGAAAGACGATCTCAAGTATTTCCTGCGGGAAATTGCAGCCATGGACTACATCCACCAGCCGTCACTTGCGCCCACGCAGGAGATGCTCGATACCTATAAGAGCAAACGGGGCGATTGGTCAGCTTATGAGCGGGAGTTTCTGGGACTCATGCAAACTCGCAAGATCGAAAAAAAGATTTCCAAAGAACTTTTCGCCGACGGGTGCCTGCTGTGTAGCGAAGACACGCCGCTGCATTGCCACCGCCGCCTCGTGGCCGAGTACCTGTCCGAGCATTGGGGCGATGTTGAAATCCTCCACCTGACCTAGGGCGCAAGCGCGCTCCAGGCCTGGTCTCAAGCAACTCTCCAAAGCGATAATGAAGGCGCGTGAATGGAAACCTAGCGGACGGTGGAACGTGTCCTTGAATCTTCGGCAGGAAGGGGCATAGGCGCTCCCGCAAAAGCGAAAAAAGAGACCTCGACCGCGTAACTGTTTAGTAGTTAAAAATGCATAAGCGTGGGACGCGACAAAATGGGGCCACCACGCGATCGTCCTCGGCCGTGACGTGCTGGTCGTCGAAGCTGCTGAAGTCAGCGCCTTGGCTACCTCCCTCACGTCTGTTAAATCCTTTTGCTCTTGGACATCGCAAGGCCATAATCCCACCGCGTCTCCTGGACGGGACTCACACCCATGCCCATCACCTTCTGTTCCCACTACCCCATTTCCCGCACCATGGCTTTCGAGCGCGAATACCACCGCAACCTGCGCATGACCCTTCTCCAAAAACAGGACCTCCTCGAGCACGCCATCGTTCTCTGGATGTTTGAAGGTCGCCGCCTCGTCGGCGAAACCTACGGGATCCCGCTCGACGGCAGCGTGGAGATCCCACCCGGTTGCCCGCGCGACCCGCAATCCATCTACTGCTTCTCCAACACCATCCTCGGCAAGCACAAGGGGCAAGGCTACGGGGCCATCCTCAAAGCTGCTTTCATCGGACGGGTCTCCCGCGACTTCCACAAAATCTACGGTCACGCCCGCCCCGGCGCCAGCCAGGCCCTCAACAAGAAATTCGGCGCCCGTATGCTCCGCACTCACAAGAATTGGTTCGGCACCCACGAAGACTACCGCCTCTACGTCGTCACCCTTCGTTAGTAAGTCTGACCGCGTTCTCATTCATGGCCTTCTGCTCCACCCCGCCGTCCTGATCGAACTTGACCCGGCCTCCGGTAGCGACCATCCCCGTCGTCCACCTCGAGTGACCCGACCGCAGCACCGACCTTGACAAACCAAGAATCCTCCGGCCTCACCTTATCCATAAGCAATTCCAACGACTTGAACGCTAGGGACATGCCTGATACAACACCGGGCAACCGCCAAACCGAAACCTTCCGCTGGGGACCGGGTTCATACTAGTGAAGCTGGCCGCAGCAGAGCGAGTCGAGAAGAGAGACGGTTTGGCAGCCTGAATCGCGGCAAGAGAAGTGGTTACCGTAGGACTCTTTTGGGGAGGAGCCTGTCATGCACAAATTCATTTCCATCCGAACTTTGCTTCTGGGGCTGCTACTGGCACTGGTGCCGGCAGCTTCATTTGCGCAATTCGGAGTAGGGATTTCGATTCGAATCGGCCCGCCGGTCCTGCCGGTGTACGCGCAGCCGATCTGTCCGGGCGACGGTTACCTTTGGACGCCGGGCTATTGGGGATACGGCGATGACGGATATTTCTGGGTTCCTGGCGTGTGGGTGACCCCACCGCGGGTGGGGGTGCTATGGACGCCCGGCTATTGGGGTTGGGGAGGCGGACTCTATGCCTTTCATGCCGGGTACTGGGGTCCGCACGTCGGATTCTACGGTGGAGTTAACTATGGCTTTGGCTACGGTGGAGTCGGCTTTGGTGGCGGAGAATGGCGTGGAGGACGTTTCGCATACAACACTGCGGTGACCAACGTGAATACCACGGTGATCCACAACACCTACGTTAACCGGACAGTGGTGAACAACACGACGGTGAACCGCGTGGCCTTCAACGGCGGGCCGGGTGGAGTGGCTGCACGGCCAACCGCTCAGGAACAAACTTACAGCCGGGAGTCGCACATACAGCCCACTGCGGCGCAAGTGAGCCACGTGCAAGCCGCACAAACAAATCGCGCCAATTACGCTTCCGTGAACCACGGAAAGCCGGCGACTGCGGCAATGAGCCGGGTGAATACCCGGGAGGCCAATCAACAAAATCGCATCGCCAACGGCGTAAAGTCAGGACAATTGACGCCGGGCGAAACGGCCCATCTGGAAAACAAGGAAGCGCACATCAACAACGAGGTTCACAACGATCGTGCAGCCAACGGCGGGAAGTTGACGCCGCAGGAAAAAGCGCAGGTGAATCATCAGCAGAACAATACCAGCAAACAAATCTACCAGGACAAGCACAACGAGAAGGTAGACCATCCGGTGCAGCAGCAGCACGCTAACAATGAAAAGGAGCACCCCCACCGTTAAGGTTGAGAGACGCTGGCTGTAACGGCTCGGTGAATGGTCTGGGCATTGGCACCACGCTCCGGATCATCAGCGAGCCGTTTGCGATTATGATTTCTTCTTCGTTGGCTTTGGCTTCAGCGCCTTCACGTATTCGTAGCTCAACGCAAAATACTGTTGAAGTTCTTTTCTGCTGTTCAACAGTGCGTCAGGAACGGTTACGTATTCCTTCATTGCCGCGCCATACGCTTCAGAGAGAGTGGTCTTATTTTTTTAGGAAATCTTCGCGCTCATCTTTGGGAAGTCGCAGCGCCAAAGTCCCGAACCGATTGAAGGCTGAACATGTGGCCGTGCGCCGAGGTATAAGTGGTGTCGGTCTCGTTACCAGGATTTGGTTGGGCGCCGGGTGCGGTCGTCGGCCCAGAGCGGCAGAGTCACTGGCCAGGCGGGGTTGCCACCCAGATGTCGGAGCGAAAAGCGTGGCTGGAACGATGACGAAAGCAGCCAGGAGTAGTAAGCAAATAATGCATTCGCGAAGACCTCGGACAACAATTTCGGCGCTGATCGTAGCACGCATTTTTATGGAGCCGCGCGAGGGACAGCAGACAGCGGGATAAGGGTTAGCGGAGGTGGTGGACGATTTCGCGGGCGGCGTTGGCACCGCTGGCTCCGGTCAGACCGTTGCCGGGATGAGTGCCGGAACCGCAGAGGAACAAACCTCGAATAGGCGTTTTATAGCGGGCCCAATCGAGAACCGGGCGCATGGTGAAGAGCTGATCGAGAGCGAGCTCTTCGTGAAAAATATGGCCACCGGTGAAACCGTAAGTGGTTTCCAGATCCTGAGGGGTGATGATCTGCATGGCTTCAATCAGGCCCGAGAAATTGGGAGAGTAATCGGAGAGCGTTCGCACGACGGTGCTGCCGAGAGAGCCGCGATAGTCGGGCCAGTCGCCGTGGGACAAACGGTAGGGCGCAAACTGAACGTAGGCGGAGAGGACGTGCTTGCCTTCAGGAGCGAGCGAAGAATCCGAGAGCGTGGGAATGGTGACGTCGAGATACGGTGCGGAGGAAAATTCGCCGTACTTGGAAGCGTCGAACGCGCGCTCAAGATAGTCGATCTCCGGACCAATGTGAATGCGGCCAGAGAGTGCCTGAAGGAAACCGTCTGGACCGACCACGCCGGCGAGTGCCGGAAACGACGGAAGATCGTTGAGCGCAAAATTAACTTTGGCCACGGTGCCATTCGCACGAATGTTGCGAATGCGCATGGCGAACGTGGGATCGAGCTGAGCGGGGTCAACCAGACCGAAAAACGTGCTTTTGGGATCGACTCCGGAAACTACGGCTTCGACAGTAAGTTCTTCTCCGTCGGCAAGCACCACGCCAACGACCGCGCCACCCTTGACGCGGATGTGCTGGACGTCGGCTTGGGTACGAATTTCGGCGCCGGCTGCGCGAGCCGCTTCGGCGAGGGCATTGCTGAGAGAACCGAGTCCACCGTGAGGAAAAGCGGCTGAGCCGACTGGATGGGGATCGGCGGCGCCACGCAGCATCAAGACCGCGGTGCTGCCAGCAGACCACGGCCCCAGTGCGGTCCCGAAGATACCCCGAGCGGCGATGGTGGCACGGATCAGTTCAGTTTCAAAAAATTCCGACACGAAATCCGCGATAGCCATCGGACCCCAGCGCAGAAGGTTGAAAATACCCTCCTTGCCGAGAGCGCGCACGCCGCGACCGGTCTTGAAGAGATTCCACAGATCCTCAGGCGATGGCGTATCAATGGCGGGGGGAGTGATGGAGACGAGTTGATTCAGGACCGCGGAAATGTGCTGGAGAGCTTCGGCAAACTCGGTGTATTTGCCGGCGTCTTTTGCGGAGAGGCGAGCAATGCCACCGGCGGTCTTGGAATGGTCGTCGTAAAACAGGATGGCACGCCCGTCGGGTGTGGGCGCGAACACACGCGGATCGGGTGAGAGCATGTGGCAATTATATTTTTCCAGATGCATGTCGCGCAGGACGTCGGCACGAAGCGGACCAACGGTGTGGGCCAACGTAGAGGCGCGGAACCCGGGATGGAATGTTTCGGTGATGGCGCCGCCGCCAACCATTTCGCGACGCTCCAAAACGAGCGGCCTAAAACCGGCTTTAGCCAAATAGAAAGCGGTGATCAGTGCATTGTGGCCGCCGCCGACGACAACGACACGCTGTCCGATGGGCATACTTAATTGTTCTCCACGGCAGCTGGTGTGCTGGCCGGTTTGGGGGAGGGAGAACCATAGGATTTAGCAGAGCGAGAAGCCGGCGAGACATTTTTCCAATTTTTCAAGATCACCTGGCTGGCGATGCGCCCCGGCGCACCCATGATGCCGCCGCCCGGATGAGTAGCGGAGCCGCACATATACAGGTTGTGGACGGGAGTTTTGTAGTACCCCCAACCCGGCACCGGCCGCAGAAAAAAGAGCTGTTCGAGCGAAAGCTCACCCTGAAAAATATTGCCTCCAGTAAGGCCGAACTCGCGCTCGAGGTCGAGAGGAGTCAGAACCTGACGACCGATGATCAGGTCCTTAATATTCGGAGCGTGTTCGGCAATGGTGTTGACGACGGTGTCGCCGAAGGCTTCGCGCTGATCGTCCCAGGTGCCTTTGGCAAGCTTGTATGGCGCGTATTGCACAAAGCAGGAGAGAACGTGTTTACCAGCGGGTGCGACCGAAGGATCGGTGAGGCTGGGAATGACCATGTCGATGTACGGTCGACGAGAAAAGTGGCCGTACTTAGCGTCGTCGTAGGCGCGCTCCATGTACTCGATTCCTGGAGAAATGGAAATGGCGCCACGCAAGTGCGGGCCGGCGCCCGGCATAGCTTTGAAATCGGGAAGGCCGTCGAGAGCGATATTTACCTTGCCAGAAGAGCCGCGATATTTATAGCGGCGAACTGCTTCCAGGAAATCGCCGGGAAGCTCGTTGGGCTCGATGAATTTTTCGAAGGTTAGGTGAGGGTCGACACTAGAGGAGACCACGTCGGCGGAAATTTCCTCGCCGTTCTTGAGCACGACACCGGTGGTCCGCCCGTCCTTCACCAGGATCTTCTGCACCGCGGCTTGGGTGCGGATCTCCACTCCGGCTTCCCGCGCGGCTGCGCCAATGGCATTGGAAATGGCACCGGTACCGCCACGGCTAAATCCCCAGGAGCGAAATGCACCATCGATTTCGCCCATGTAGTGATGCAGGAGAACGTACGCGGTGCCAGGGGATCGAACGCCCAGGAATGTGCCGATGATTCCGGAGGCCGACATGGTGGCTTTGAGGACGTCGGTTTCAAACCATTGGTCGAGGAAGTCGGCGGCGCTCATGGTCATGAGCTGGATCAGGGTGTAGCGTTCGTCGGAGGAGAGACTGCGGAAGCGTTGCATCAGGAAATGGAGTTGCTTGAGATCGCGCGGATTCAGCGTGGTGGGATCGGGCGGGATCATGGAAAGCAGCGGCTTCACGAAGCGGCACATTGGAGTCATCATTTTGGAGAATTCGTCATAGGCTTCGGCGTCTATGCGGGAATGGCGACGAATTTCCCGTTGGGAACGAGCGTGGTCGTTCATCCGCCACAGGTAATCGCCGTTGAGCATGGGGGAGAAGGTGCCGTCGAGAGGAAGGATTTCCAGGCCGTGGCGAGGAAGATCGAGCTCGCGGATGATTTCCGGACGCAACAGCGAGACAACGTAGGAACATTCCGAAAACAGGAAGCCGGGGACGATTTCTTCGGTGACCGCAGCGCCCCCCAGAACGTGGCGACGCTCCAGGACGAGAACTTTCTTACCTGCTTTGGCGAGGTAAGCGGCGTTGACCAGGCCGTTGTGGCCTCCGCCGATGACGATTGCGTCGTAGTGCTGCGGCATGCAGTGTGACTCCGGTGGAAATCGCTGATACGCGACTGGAAAGACTGGCCATTCTACTGGGAGCGAGCGGCATCGCACAAGCGGTGGCAGGCACGGAAACAAGAGCGACCTATGAGTTGAGATTTTAATTTGGGAGTAACCGACGGCGAGCTGAACTCACCTGACAAAAGCTGGGTTGGGTGGCTTGCCGGTGGATGAGTTCGCTTCTATACTTCGGCCACGGTCTCGCGTCGGCGTGACCACTGCGGTCGATCCCAGGAGCAATGATGCCAGTCGGAACTGCATTTCATGAGAGAACGCTTGCGCTGTGCGAGAGCCTGAATTATCGGGAGTGGTCTGGCTACTACACAGTGAGCGTATATGAGATGCACCACGAGCACGAGTACAACGCAATCCGTAATTCTGCGGCGCTGATCGATATTTCGCCGCTGTACAAATACCGGGTGGCCGGGCGGGACGCGACCAAGCTGGTGAACCGAGTGATTACCCGGGACATCCACAAAGTGAAAGTGAATCAGGTGATTTATTGCTGCTGGTGCGATCCTGACGGAAAAGTGATCGACGACGGCACGATTACCCGCCTGGGAGAAAGCGAGTACCGCTGGACGGCGGCGGACCCGAGCTTGCGCTGGTTTCTGCTGAATGCCCTGGGATTAGATGTAATCATCGAAGATATTTCGGAGCAAGTGGCGGCGCTGGCGTTGCAGGGACCAACGTCCGCCAAATTGCTTCATGCCGTGGCCGATGCGGACGTCGCGAATCTGAAATATTTCCGCGTGACTCGCGGAACCATTGACGGCGTGACCGTGGATATTTCGCGGACCGGCTACACCGGCGACCTGGGTTTTGAACTGTGGATGCCGTGGAGAGATGCGCTGCGGGTCTGGGACAAGCTGATGGAGGCCGGTGAAATGTTCGACATTCACCCGGCGGGAATGGTGGCACTGGACATAGCCAGAATCGAAGCGGGCTTGATTTTGATCGAGGTGGACTATACGTCCAGCAAGAGAGCGCTGATCGAATCGCAGCGGTATTCTCCGGCGGAGATCGGTCTGGGAAAACAGGTGGATTTGAAGAAGGAGCATTTCGTAGGGCGCGACGCGCTGGTGCAGGAAGCGAAGAAGGGTGCGGCGCGCTCCTTAGTGGGATTGGAAATCAACTGGAATGACGTGGAAGCGCTGTACGACAAGATGAAGATGGCGCCGCAGGTGCCGAGCATGGCGTCGCGGGTGCCCGTTCCGGTGTACCGCGGCGGGCGACACGTGGGTAGGGCAACGTCGACAACCTGGTCGCCCACGCTAAAGAAAATGATCGCGCTGGCGAGCGTCGGGTGCGAGCACGCGGCGCTGGGTACGAATTTGAGTATAGAGATCACGGTCGAGGCGGTGCGGCACGCGGCGTCGGCGAAGGTGGTGGCGCTGCCATTTTTTAATCCGGCGAGAAAGATGGCGACGGGAATTTAGTGACTGTGACTTTGAATGTGACTGCTGACTAATGGTGGTAAAGGCCTCGCGGATGCTGAAGTCGCGATTGCCGGTCTCAATGTCGTCAGCTCACCTTTAGCTGACACTTCCAGGCACTACGAATCTGACTTCGCAGAAATCTAGCCCATAGAAACTAGGTCTGTCCACACTACTCACCAGTCCATAGATGAACCGGCATATTAAGTGCAATCTAGGCGCGGACCTGGCACCGAGAATTGTAATCCCCACAGATCGAGCCACTCCTTGCCAGTCGCGCAGCCGTCGCGAGTCGCGAGTCACTGCGCCAGGCGGTTGTATTTTTTTAGGACGGCGCGCAGCTTGTCGTGGGGCAGAGCGATGACGCGATGGTTCTCGATGCCGGTCATGGTGTCAGCGGCGACTATGGCGTTAATGATGGCTTCCTCGGTGGCTTGCACGGTGGCAGCGAATAACGAATCCATCTGCTCATTGGGATACATCTTGAGGTCGACCTCGCGATCCGCGGAGAAAGCACCGGGGTTCGCGGTGGAGAAGGCAATGAAAATGTCGCCGGAGCCGTTGCCGGAGATGCTGCCGTCGCGGCCAAGTCCGAGAGAGACGCGGCGAGCTAAGCGCTTGAGTTGAGTCGGGATCAGAGGGGCATCGGTAGCAACGACGACAATGATGGAGCCCCGCTCTTCTCCACGGAATGACGCAGAAGAGTAGGCGGCATCTTCCGGAATTTCCTTTCCGACGGGTACCCCAGCGATCCGCAGATTGTCGCGGCGCCCGTAGTTACATTGCACCAGAACACCTACGGCGTAGTTTCCAGACTTGGTGCCGACCGCGCGGGACGACGTTCCGATGCCACCCTTAAATTCGTTGCAAATCATGCCGGTGCCACCCCCGACGCTGCCTTCGGCGACGGGACCGGAGGCGGCGGTGTCGATGGCGTGGAAGGCGTGCTCGGGTTTGACGTGAAAACCGTTGATGTCGTTGAGCCATCCGTCCCAGGTTTCCGCAACGACAGGAAGCGACCACCAGTAACCGCTGGGGTCGGGCTGCCCATTGTTGACGCGCCATTGAATGACGGCATCGCGCACCACGCCGACGCTGTGGGTGTTGGTGATCATCACCGGCCCTTCCAGGAAGCCGGACTCCTCCACCCAGGTGGTGCCGGTCATTTCGCCATTGCCGTTGAGGGACCACCAGCCGCCGAAAACGGGATCGTTCATGGAATTTATGCCTCGCGGAAGAACAGCAGTGACGCCAGTGCGGACCGGACCCTGGCCGATCCGGAGCTTCCCTTCCCCGGAAATGAGGGTGGTGTGGCCGACAGTAACACCCACAACGTCAGTGATGGCGTTGAGCGGGCCGGGCGTTCCGTCGAAAGGAACGCCGAGGTCGCGGGCGCGGGGCTTGGAGCGAGCCGGGGTCTGGGCCGACGTAGCGAACGATAGAATGCCGAAGGAAAAAATCGTAAGGATGACTTTGAGCATAGCAGGGCGGGAGTTTCCAGCTCCTAACGTTATGAATTAACTTTCGAACATACACAGAAATGATGGTATGAATCGCGAGCATTGTAGCAGAGTCAAAACGCGCGGCTGTCAGCGCGGCGGCTGGGGGCGGCACCAGGAATGCATTAGGAATATGGGAAACGCGTGACGCGCAAATCACGGGAGCTGGTGCGGACCATCGGGAGATGGAGCCTGACCGCGCTGATGATCAATTCGATCATTGGCAGCGGGATTTTTGGGCTGCCGTCGGTGGTGGCGGGACGACTGGGCTGGCAAGCGCCATTGGCGTACTTGATTGCGGGTGCGGGAGTTGCGGTGATTGCGGGATGCCTGAGCGAGGTGGCGTCGCAGTTCCACGAGGCGGGAGGACCGTACTTGTATGCGCGAGAAACGCTGGGGCGCTTTTGGGGGATCCAGATCGCGTGGATGACCTGGCTTTCGCGAATCGCGGCGGCTTCCGGAACGGCAAATTTATTTACGACGTATCTGGGTCAGCTGATTCCGAAGGCCTCGCAGCCTGGGTATCGGGCCGGGATTTTGATGGTGCTGATCGGGGCTCTGGCAGTAGCCAATTATTTTGGAGTGCGATCGGGGACGTTGGTCAGCGATGTTTTCACCGTGACAAAGATCGGCTTGCTGGTGGTGTTTGTCGCCGCAGGGTTGTGGTGGATTGCGGCACATGGCCCGGTGCGACCGGTAGCATTGCCACATGACGTTGGCGCGAACGATTGGCTGGAAGCGGTGCTGGTCTTGGTGTATGCCTATGGCGGATTCGAAGCGGTATTGTTAGCGACGGGAGAAATGCGCGATCCACGGCGGGATGTGCCGGTGGCGCTGTTGACTGCAATTGCAGTGGTAGCGGCGATTTATACGTTGGTGCAGGTGGTCGTAGGGGGAACGCTGGTGGACCCAGCGGCGACGCTACGACCGCTGGCGGAGTCGGCGAACCACATTTTTGGCGCGGGCGCGGCCGACTTGATTGCCTTAGGCGCGCTAATATCCATCTATGGTTATCTCGGCGCGAATATGCTGCACACGCCACGTTTGACGTTTGCAATGGCGGAGCGTGGAGATTTTCCGGGTTTATTTGGGCTCGTCCACCCCCAGTTTAAAACCCCCTACATCTCTATTTTGCTATATACGGCGCTGCTGCTGGGATTTACTCTGGCGGGTAATTTTCGGTGGAACATCACGCTCTCAGCGGTTGCGCGGCTGTTCACCTACGGGTCCGTCGCGATTGCGTTGCTGATTCTTCGTAAGCGGCGTCCCTATGCGGATGCATTTCGGCTGCCGGCGGGCCGAGTGCTAGCAGCCGGGGCGATGGTGTTCTGCGTGGTGCTGCTGGTGCGAGCCCCTTTCAGTAATTCTTTGGTGCTGGTTATAACTGTGGTGCTGGCGGCCATCAATTGGCGGGTGACGCGAATGGGATTGCTGCGTAATTGAGAATGCCATCTAGTCCGCCCGTCCTATTGGATCGAGAAGTGGAATCGTGACAATATTTTCAGATTGCGGTGGGCTACGGCTCTTAACTGCGATGATAAGCGAGGGATGAACATGGGTAGGGGAAGCTCGCGGAGCGTTCTATTCGGTGGGATTGTTATCTTGTGCATGGCCGCCGCGGCCACGGGGCAGCAAACGGGTAAGCGCTCGATCACCTTCAACGACTTGATTCGTTTGCATCGGGTTGGCGAGGCACAAGTTTCGCCCGACGGCAAATTGGTTGCGTATACGGTCACCACCCCGGACATGGACGCAAATCGAAATGCCAGCAATATCTGGGTGGTTCCCAGGGAAGGCGGCGCGCCGCTGCAACTAACCCAGAGCGGACACGACACATCAGCGGTGTGGTCGCCGGACAGCAAGATGTTGGCGTTCATTTCCTCGCGTACCGGGGAGTCACAGGTGTATGTGCTGTCCATGGCGGGTGGCGAGTCGCATGCGTGGACACATCTTTCCACCGGCGCAGATTTGGTGAAATGGTCGCCGGACGGGAAGACGCTGATGTTCACGTCTTCGGTTTATCCGGACTGCAAGGACGATGGGTGCAATAAAAACCGCGACGACGAGAAGGACAAGAACAAGGTTAAGGCCCATGTTTACGAGCAACTTTTGTATCGGCACTGGACCCATTGGTTTGAAGGAAAGCGGAGTCATGTATTTGTGGTGGCCGCGCCCGTGCAGGCGAGCGAAACGGAAAGTGCCGGATCGCCGCGAGATCTGACGCCGGGGGCGAATTACGACGTGCCACCCGATGAACGAGGGGGCCCCGACGACCTTAACTTTTCGCCGGACGGCGGAGAGATTTGCTTCACGGCGGTAACCGACAGGGTAGAAGCGATCAGCACCAACGCAGATCTGTTCCTGGTGCCAGTGGCGGGAGCAGCGGAACCCAAGCGCATCACGACGAATCCGGGATTCGACGGAAATCCAGTGTACTCGCCGGACGGGCGGTCCATCGCTTATCACTCTCAGGCGGGCGCGGGATATGAAGCCGATAAGTGGCGGTTGATGCGGTTTGACCGGCAGTCGGGGAAAAACGAGGAGTTGGCCGCGAAATTCGATCGTAGCGTGGAGGGGCTGGGGTGGTCGCCGGACAGCAAGACCATTTACTTCACGGCGGAAAATGAAACGCAGCAGCCGGTGTACGCAATGGAAGCTCGCGCCGGAGCCGAGCCGAAACAACTTATCAAAGACAGCTTCAATATGGGATTGTCGCTGAGCAAAGACGGCACGCTGATCTTCGAACGCACCAGTTTAACGATGCCGGCGGAAGTCTTCACGGCGAAAAACGACGGGTCGGGAGTGCGCCAACTGACCCATCAGAACGAGGCAGTGTTGGCGGGCGTGGAGATGAATCCGGCGGAGACGTTCTGGTTCGAAGGAGCCGACGGCACGAAGGTGGAGGCGATGCTCATCCGGCCACCAAATTTTGATGTGAGCAAGAAGTATCCGCTGCTGGTGTTGCTGCATGGCGGACCGGAGACGATGTGGTCAAATGCCTGGGGCTATCGCTGGAACGCGCAGGTTTTCTCGGCGCCGGGATACGTGAGTTTGATGATTAACCGTCGAGGATCGACGGGTTATGGCCAGAAATTCACCGACGAAATAAGCAACGATTGGGGCGGACAGGCATACGCTGATGTAATGAAAGGCGTCGACGCGGCGGTGGCGAAATACCAGTTTGTGGACGGAAAGCGCATGGCAGCGGCAGGAGGATCGTATGGGGGATTCATGGCGGATTGGATCGCGACGCACACGGGGCGTTTCAAGGCGATCATCAGCCATGCCGGCGTGTATGACTTTACAGCGATGTATGCGACGGAGGAGTTGTGGTTCCAGGAACACGACATGGGCGGAACTCCGTGGGGAAATCCGGAGGGTTACAAGAAATGGGCGCCGGTGACTTACGCGGGCGATTTAGAGAAGTTCAAAACGCCGACGCTGGTGATTGCCGGAGAACGGGACTTCCGGGTGCCGTACACGCAGTCGCTGGAATTCTTCAATGCGCTGCAGAAACAAGGTGTGCCTTCGAAGTTGGTAGTGTTCCCCGATGAAGGACACTGGATTTTGAAGCCCCATAACGCGCAATTCTGGTATGCGACGTTCCTGGACTGGCTGGCGACTTATTTGAAATAGATGCTGGGTCCCGGTTAGTGATCGGACGCTGACGAGAGATTCATCGAGCCAAAAGCGCGCCATGGCGCAATGCTCCTCACTACGCAGCCAACTCCTTACATCAACTGCTCCCTTCGGGGTTCACGGCAAGCAGGAATAAACGTTCGCCTTGTAGCGAACGGAAGGACAAAAATCGGCTTGCTGCGAATGACGGATTGCCTGGATACGGTTTTACGGAGCGGATCGGTTAGCGAACAGGTGTTCCAAGGAGCGACGCAGGAAGCGGAATAGATGGAAAAGCACGAAGGCCGCGATGCCGGTCATGGTGACGACGATGATGATGGCGGTGGCCGGGTGCGTGGTTCCCATCCAAGTCAGAAATACGGCGATCAGATCTTCGCCGAAACTTAAAATCCAGTTACTAAACGGCTCGGGAATGGTGTTGACCGCAGCGCGGGTGCTGGCCTTGGTGCCGTGGGAAGTGAGCGCCACTCCGCCAGCAAGCAAGGCCGCGCCCCAGCGCCATTCCGGAGAAGTGCCAGCGGCGGCGCTATACGCCAGGAGGGCGGCGGCCGGTGGACGAATGATGGTGTGGAGGGCGTCCCAGGCAGAGTCAACGTAAGGAACTTTGTCGGCGAAAAACTCAATCAGGTATAGGACCACAGCGAGGCCGAGAATCCAGGGATGCGCGAGGACTTGCAGCGGCTCCGGAAGATGGATCACGCCGAAGCGTTGGAGGAAACCCAAGGTAGCGACGGTGGCGTAGAGATTGAGTCCTGAGGAAAATCCCGTGCCGAGAGCCAGACCGAGTGTTTCTACGGGATTCATGAGGATATCTTAGCAAGAGAATTGTGCAGGTTGAAGGCCCGGGTCTAGGCCTGGAAGGCTTTGGCGGATTCGAATGTGACGCGCTGCTTTTCGCGATAGGCAATGTTGACCATGTGAGCGGCAATGGCGGAGCGATAGCCGATGTCGACGCTGGCGTTCGGAGACTTGCGCGAGCGCATGCAGTCCAGCCAGTTCTGCATATGGTTTTGGCCCGGAGAATCACCGGTTAGCGTGACACCTTGAGGCCGATTGATTTTTTCCGGGGAGTAGCGAACGACCTCGCTCGATTTTCCGGAGACCATATCGGTTGCGCCGGCGATATGTTCGATGCTGCCGTCGCTGCCGAGAAAGCGCTCCCCGAGTCCATAGTGGCTGTTGCTGAAGGTTGATTGCCAGGTGACCACCACGTCGCCGGGATACTCCATCGTGGCGACGATAGTGTCGGGGACTTCACGGCCGTCTTTTTCGGAGAAAACTCCGCCGGACATAGTCGCCGCGGACGGAATTGGGAGTTCGAGAGCGGTCATGATCCAGGCGATCTGGTGGACCATATTCTCGGTGACGTTGCCGCCGGAAAATTCCCAGTACAGGCGCCAATTGATGAATTTGAAGCCGTCGAACGGTCGATCAGACCGTTCGTTGAGGAAGGCCTTCCAATCCACATTTTGTGGCGTGCAATCGGCGGGGACTTCGCGAACCCACTGGGCTTTGCCATGTCGGGTGTTGCGGCTCATCCAAGCTTCCACCTCCGTAACTTTGCCGACCAAACCGTCTTTTAACCATTTGCGGGCGTCAGCCAGCGGGCCGGAACTTTCGTGCTGCAAGCCGATCTGTACGACGCGATCCGACTTTTTCGCCGCGTCCAGGCATTGCTCGGCTTCCGCGATGGACCAAGTCATGGTTTTTTCCGAATAGAGGTCCTTGCCAGCAGCCAACGTGTTCGTGAAATGGAGTTTGTGGATGTGCAACGGACTGGCGACAATCACGCCGTCGATGTCTTTACGATCGAGGAGACGTTCGTAATGATCCAGCGTTTCGATTCCAGGCGCGTTTTGTTTCGCCTCGTCGCGGCGGCGAGCATAAATGTCGGCTATGGCCACGAGTTGGGCATCGTGGAGTTCCAGGACTTGTTTCAATAGCTCAGTACCGCGGCCGCCGACGCCAATCATGCCGACGCGAATGCGATCGTTGGCGCCGAGAATGCTTGCGGATGGGTAGGCGAGCGCTGCAGCGGTGCCGATGGCGGCTTGCTTCAGGAAGGTGCGGCGGGTATTGCGCGACATAAGATGCTCCTGTTTCGGTGAGTTCCCGGGGACTACCAATTCCACATGGTGCCATCGAGTTTGCGATTTACGGGCAAGTATGCGCGTTGATAGGGAAATTTTGCAGCGAGTTTTTCGTCGATGTCAACGCCGTGGCCGGGCAGGTCACCGGGATAGAGAGCGCCGCGATCAAAGGAATAAGCGTGCGGGAAGACCTGATAGGTTTCGGCGGAATGGCGCATGTATTCCTGAATGCCAAAGTTGGGGACGGAGATGTCGAAATGGAGGGCGGCACCCATGGTGATCGGAGAAAGATCGGTGGCACCGTGGCAGCCGGTCTGCACATGGTACATATCGGCAAAGGATGCGATTTTTTGCATGGGAGTGATGCCGCCGGCGCGTAGCGGTTCCATGCGCAAGTAATCGATCAACTGCTCGGAGACCAAAGTCTTGGCATCCCAAACGCTGTCGAAGATTTCGCCGACGGCTAGCGGCGTGGTGGTGTGCCGGCGAATGATGCGGAAACCTTCCTGAAGTTCGGCGGAGACAGCGTCTTCCAGCCAGAAGAGATGATAGGGCTCGAGTTCTTTGCCTAGGCGCGCGGCTTGAATCGGAGTCAAACGATGATGAGCGTCGTGGAGGAGATGGAGATCGTCACCGAACCTTGCGCGCAGTGCTTCGAAAAGACGAGGGACGTGGAGTAAATATTTCTCGGACGACCAAACGTTCTCCAGCGGAAGACCCCTTACCGCGGGCTCGTAGAAAAGTTTGTCAGAGGATACACCGTAGGTGCCGGGCAAACCGGGAATGCCGGACTGCGCGCGGACAGCCTGATATCCGAGATCAACATAGTGCGCTACCTGATCCAGAGTCTCGCTGGTGTCATTTCCACTGGCGTGGCCGTAGACCATCACGGAGGTGCGGCTTTTGCCGCCCAGGAGGTTGTAGAGAGGAGCGTTTAGAGCTTTGGCCTTGATATCCCAGAGAGCGACATCGACAGCGGAAATGGCGGTCATGGTCACCGGCCCCTTGCGCCAGTACGCCCCACGATACAAGTATTGCCAGATGTCCTCGGTCTGGAAAGGATCGCGGCCGATGATGCAAGGGAGAACGTGTTCGGTGAGATAGGAGGAGACGGCAAGCTCGCGGCCGTTGAGTGTGGCATCGCCGAGACCGTAGATACCTTCATCGGTATAAATTTTGAGGGTGACAAAGTTGCGGCCGGGAGAGCAGACGAAAGCTTTGGCGTCGGTGATTTTCATGCGCGGGTTATGGGGCGAAGGTATCGCGGCTGCAAGTTCGGGCCCATCGTTAGCGCCGTAGAAACGATTCGCTTCAGAGTTATAAACATTTGGCGACCGTTAATTCCGTCTTCATCCCCGCCCAACTTAGCCGAGACGAACCTTCAGGCGTTCCGGCGCCGCGCCAATGAGTCTCCAGGCTGACAGCAAAATGGTAACCGTCCCGCTTGAGGGCCGCGAACTGGCCAGTCCAGTCGATCACACCGTTGCCCATGGCGGCCCATTCGTATTCCGAGCCACCGGGACCGCCTGCGCCAGCAGATTTTTGCGCGGCGTCCTTGCAATGGCAGTGACCGATGCGGCCTTTCGGCAGAAGATTATATCCTTCGGGGAACGGTTTTTCGCCAGCGGCAGTGGCATTGCCGGGATCCCAATTCAACATGAAGGTGGGAGCCGGAATAGCGGCGAGGACTTTGGCGGCTTCCGCAGCGGTGGCAGTGTTGCACGCGGCTTCGTTTTCCAAGACAAGGATCATTCTCTGCTTGGAAAGAGTTTCGGCAGCGCTGCGCAGCTTCTCGTTCATGGCGGCGCGGTAGGGCGAGGCATCCGCAAGACGCCAGAAGTCGAAACAGCGGATGCGATCGGTGCCGAATTGTTTGGCGACCTCGATGCTGCGCTGAAGAACTTCATTTTGTTGATCGAAAGTATAGTCAGCGTTGAACTGATCGTGATTGGGGCTGAACTTAGATTTTGGAGCGCCGGGCCAGTCGACTTTAAAGAGCGGGCTGGCGATATCGGTCACGCGAAGATTGTATTTCTCGAGAATGCGGCGAGCTTCGACGATTTCCGTGGCGTCGAGAGCGACGATGTTCTTGTTCCACATGCCGCGAAGCTCAATCCAGTTCATGCCAAATTCTTGAGACGCAACTTCGCAGGCGTGACCGAAATCCTGGCTGATTTCATCGTTGATCACGGCAATTCGGAAAGGCGACTTCGTCAAATCGGATGGTGCAGTTCTTGTGGAAGTAGGCCTGGCCTGACGAGAACCATGGAATGGCTGACCGGCGGAGAGATGCGTAAGGGACATACAAGTGCTGGCCGCGAGAGCCGCCGCGCCTCCGAGAAATTCCCTACGCGGTGGCCTAAGTTGCATGGCGCCTCTCCTTGATTCAGCCTTTCGGACCGTAGCCATCGGGATGCGAGCGACGCCAATCCCAAGCGCTACGCACGATCGATTCCAAGGTGGGAAATTTGGGCTGCCAGTTCAACTCGCGGCGAATTTTCTCAGAGCTGGCGACCAGCACCGCGGGATCGCCGGGCCGGCGATCCGTTTCGCGAACCGGAATGGGATGGCCGGTGACTTTGCGGACGGAATCGATAACTTCCCGAACGCTGAATCCCTGGCCGTTGCCGAGGTTGTAGATCAAGCTTTCTTTTTCTCGCAAGGCTCGCAAGGTCAGCAGATGTGCGCTGGCAAGATCACTGACGTGGATGTAGTCGCGAACGCAGGTGCCGTCCGGAGTCGGATAGTCGGTGCCATAGATGGCGATGTGCTCACGCTTGCCGAGGGCGACTTGCAGGATCAACGGAATCAGGTGGGATTCCGGATGGTGGTCTTCGCCCTGACCTCCAGCGCTGCCGGAAGCATTGAAATAGCGAAGGCACGCGTAGCGCAGCCCATGAATGCGATGAAACCACGGGAGCATGCGCTCGACCAGCAGTTTCGATTCGCCGTAGGTATTGGTGGGATGCAGCGTAGCCGTTTCTTCGATCGGGGTGCGGTCTGGAGTACCGTAGAGAGCAGCGGTGGAGGAAAAGACAAACCGCGGAACTTTATTGGCGATGATGCATTCGAGAAGAGTGAGGGCGTTGACGGTGTTGTTGCGGAAATATTTCTCCGGATATTTCATGGATTCGCCGGCTTCGATGAAAGCGGCGAGGTGAATGACGGCGTCGACCGAATGCTCGCCAAAGATGCGATCGAGCGCGGCGCGATCAGCGGTGTCGGCGACTACGAGCTTTGCTCCGGGGGGGAGCGCGCGCTTGCTACCGTTGGAAAGATCATCGAGAACGACAACCTGGTCGCCTTGCGCGAGTAGCTGGGCGGTGACGACGCTTCCGATAAAACCAGCGCCTCCGGTAACGAGTACGCGATCCGGCATCGGCCGATGAAGCTCCTTTCGTTGAGTCCGATGATATTGCGCCCACCTGAACTTGACTGCCGCCCAACGACGTCGTTGGGCGTCCAGCGGCGGCGAGCTTTGCAGTGTAACGCAGAATGGGCGCGAGACGAGCCGCGTTCGACTTTGCAAGGGTGGTCGCCTCGGCGCTGCTGGGCGCCGCAGTCAAACCCAACTTTGCTGTAGATCCCGGCAGGAACGACCTGTATGGACAAGCACTGCGTGGCATGGTCTCATGCGCCTGCGAAGAGCGAGGTTCACGGGTGCTCTCCTCGGAGGATTGAAATGCTTCTACTGATCATTGTTCTGGTGCTGTTGTTTGGCGGCGGTGGGGGATACTACGGATACTCCCGATGGGGAACCGGAGGCGGACTGGGCATCCTGGGAACGGTGCTTCTGATTGTGCTGGTGTTGTATCTGCTTGGGGCTATCCACTAGGTTTGGTGCGTACACTCGGTGAGGTGCGCTATAAGCGACTGCGGCTGGAAACCTGGAATCGAAGGCCGTGCGTTGCGACTGGAGCTCGTCGTTGGGACATTGCGACCAAAGATTGTTACCGGCCTAAACCCACAGGTCGCAATCTAGGACGCGACGGCATCCTACGATAGCGCATCCTTTTGCAATATGAGAAATTAACGCCGGCGTCCGTAGTTCAGCTGGATAGAGCGTCTGCCTCCTAAGGTCACGCGAATTCAACGCTGCTAGAAGAGTGAAAGGTGGCGGACGCCGAGATTCGGGTGGTCTGCCTCGGGTACATCACGGGCGTTACGGAGCACCTGATGGGCGCCCGGCACGGCAGTTCAGCTACATTTGCATGCCAAATGGCGCGGAGACATCGCAAGCCCGAGACATCGTCGAACAAACGCATCCCCACCAGCAAGCCTAGTCAATCTCTTTCTTGTGCTCCTAGTCCTGGCCTCGCCATCAATACCGTCAATTTTTAGGAAGTTGTCGACCTTAGCCCCGCCCGTGACCGTCTTCAAATCTTCTTCTGACAATTGGTTCTTTTTCCTTACGTCCTTTATTGCCTAGCACTATCTGACTTGCTCCAGCTCGTGACCGAAGGCATCCACTTCTGTCGCCTTCAGATGGAATTGAACCTAAGCCCTGTCGTTAGCAATCGCTGGCGCTAGCCTTTCGGGAGGAAAGCGCCATAAAGACGCAAAGTGGAAGCCACTCTGCGCCTGCCAACTCAGATGTCCTTCGATAGCGACAACTCTTCGCTGACCTTCTTGAATCCCATCTCCATGATGGTTTCGGCAGCGGCTTCAGTTGGAATCGGTTTCGTTCCCAGAGATACTGCGTTCCGGGATCGTAACTCGGCAACCGTTACCCCCAGACATGGAACTATTGCGTCCACTGCCGTGGGCTCCACTGTTACAGCAACCAGCTCCGCGAAGCCGGTGTCGCGCCGAATCGCGATACCCATATAGGCGACGGACACACCGTTGTGCGTTGCTTTTACTGCGAAGTCGAAATCCACAGTTTGGAAATACTCTTTCCAAATGCTCAACTGTTGCGCTGCCAGACGACCTGCGGAGAGTGCGTGGAAATCATCCCAGCAAAATTGGGCTGCACAGTCTACACGGAATCGAGACGGAACTCCTGAGGTGTTGGCCGTGTGAAGATCCAAAGCATAGATGGGGTCGCTGCGTTGTACAACGAATCCATGTCGCTTGAAAAAGGAAACTTGATCGGTCCACTGCTCTCTGAACCGCTGCGCAAACCTCTTGCCGCCGTATTTTGGGCTGGCGGCAAAACCATAGACCGCGTCATACAGTTCCTCTTGCAACACGCCCTCATACGCCGGAAGTACCCACGGGTAACCGAGCGAAACAAACTCTCCTTGCCCTGTGAAACTCATATACCCAACCAGGCGATCTCCTTCGAAAGCAAAGCATCGGCTTCGTGGATCGAATTGTGCTCCCTTCGAGTACAAAATCGGAGAAGTTGTTGGCTTCCAGCACCAAGGCAGATCCCGCGTGACCTGCATCCAGAAGCCGTTCTGCAAGTGAATGTCTTCCGCGCTGCGATAGTTTCGGAAGGTTACGGCCATCGTCCTATCACGGCGAGGAGATTAGCATGGCACCTTACTCGAGCAAAGATAATCTCAGTCAACGGTATACAGCATGCCGCAAGCGGCTTCAGACGTCACAAGCTTGAGTACAAGACAACTCCCGAAATACCAGCATTGCTCCACAGCAAGAGTTCAGCTGGCAAAGCGTCGAATCGCAGCCGCTACCTACCTCCGCCGACGCCGTCTGAGCGGCAGTTGCGTCCCATCGCGCAGTACAAGGGTGGTTCGTCCCATCATGTGAGATTGGATCTCGCGTGCATGCGCGAGATTGACTAGCGCCGACCGATGAATGATAGACAATACAGTGGTAGAGATCTACGGGAGGGTCCGCACAGCTCTCGAAAGTTCAGGCAAGGTGATTGGCGCGTTGGACACCTTCATTGCCGCCCAGGCGCTGAGCTTGGGGGCCACCTTGGTCACAAGCAACACAATGGAGTTCGTGCGAGTGCCGGGATTGCAGGTCGAAGACTGGAGATGACTCCATGCTGTCGTCATCGAGGTCCGCTGCTCCGTCGCCTACTCGCTTCCACTCGCTTTTCTTCGTCACCTAATCCAGCTCCTGGCTTTTCCCTCCCCGATGCCCTAACGCTGTCCTGGCTTTTCCCCGTGTCGTTCGCTCATTTCTGGCTCTAAGCTCGCTCTTTTGCTGTTACACGGGAGTCAATCAGCGGGGTCGCTGAGTTCAGTATTTCTACACCAAGCGCTCCTCCATCGACTTATACATTCAAACAATCCGTCCAGAATCGCCATAATCACTGCGCGACGAAAACTTCCCGGATATCGTTTCTGTCTAGGGAGTTTGGAACATCGCGAGCTGTGCCGGTGTTGACGGCACTCCATTTAGGAGTGCTGCCAATGAAAATCCTTTACAGCATCTCGAACAGGCGAGACTTGCGTACTCTGGCGCCGCTTTTTTTAGAGCCAAAAAAAGAAAATTCCGGCTTACCTGGATTTGGGTGTATAAGTCTGCCCAAAGCCCACTCCGCTGGTCAGCACCTCCGGGAGGTCGATGTGGCTCAAAGCGCAATTTCTTTAAATAGGGGTTTGCAAGTCGACGCTGCCGCACACGATGCCGGACAGCGGGCGTTGCGCGCCGCCTTCATCGGATTCTTCGTGGACATGTTCGACGTGTATCTGCCGGTTGTGGCTCTGGGGCCGGCCATGTCCTACTTCCAGCCCGCAACCCTGAGCCCAGCTCTCAAATCAACATTGTTCTATAGCGTTTTTGCCTTGTCCTTGGTAGGTCGCCCGGTGGGAGCAACGCTCTTTGGCCATTACGGCGACAAGCTCGGCCGGCGCAAGGTCGCGGTTATTTCCATGGGCGGTTTCGCGTTCGTGACCCTGCTCGTTGCATTGTTGCCGGGATATGAAAGCTGGGGCATCAGCAGCATCGTGATCCTGACACTCCTCCGTTTCGTCGATGGTATTTTTCTTGGAGGCGAGTACACCGGCGCCAATCCGCTGGCCATGGAATATGCCCCCAAGGAGAAGCGAGGAAAATGGGCGGCGTTCATCCATACAGGTTTTCCCCTGTCTCTGGCCGCTATGTCCCTAATCACCACCAGTTTGTTGCGCGTGCTGCCGGCTGGGTCACCGCATTCACCCTACGTACAATGGGGCTGGCGCATTCCGTTCTTCCTTGGAGCCCTGTTTGCCGGCGGGGTTTTCCTTTACTACATCAAAAAGGTTCCGGAATCCAACGTTTGGGCTAAGGCCGAGAAAACGAAGTCTCCGCTAAAGGAATTGTTCCTGGGAAACAATTTCCGCTGTCTGTTGCAAGTGTTCCTAGTCATGAGCGGAGCCTGGTTCACGCTCAACGCCGTTACGGCCATTCTTCCTGGCGTTCTGTTGACTGTGCTACATATGAACAGCGTCGTCGTCACCAATGCGCTACTGGTCGCGTATTGCCTGATGGCTCTTATCTTTGTTCCCGTTGGCATGTTGGGCCAGAAGATCGGCCGCCGGACCATCTTGGCTCTGATCGGCCTCGCGGGGTTTACCGTGGGCCCTATTCTCTACTACGTGCTCGTAAGGTCCGGCTACCGGAGCGCATTACAACTGACCCTGCTGGTCACCTTGATCAATCTATGCGCCACTCCCGTATGGGCGATCGTCACATCCTACATCAATGAACGCTTTCCCACCGGAATAAGGGCAACTGGCTATGGCGTCGGATACAGCGCGGCCACGATCATTCCAGCATTTTCCTCCTTCTACATGTTGGGTCTGAAGGGACTGGGAATGCCCTACGAGTACACCGAAATCGTCATCTTCGCAGTCGGAGGCTTTCTTTTGTTTCTGGGTGCGCTATCCGGACCAGAAACCAAGCACGTCGAGTTGTCATAACGTCGCTCACCGGAGGAATCGTCCATGCCAGGCGATGTGTATCCCAAGTTTCGTGCGGCAGCGGTGCAGGCTGCTCCCGTGTTCCTGGACCGCGATGCGACTATCGACAAGATGGACACTCTGGTCCAGAAGGCTGTCGATGCCGGCGCCGAGGTAGTTGTGTTCGGGGAGTCCTTTGTCCCCGCCTTCCCGGTTTGGAATTTGATCTATGCTCCGATGGACCAGCACGGTTTCTTCCGGCGGCTGTTCGACAACGCCGTCCAAGTTCCCGGGCCACACACGAGAAAATTGAGCGAGATTGCGAAGCGCCACCGGGTGCTCCTGTCTGTCGGTATCACCGAGAAAGGCGCTATTAGCATGGGCGCCTTGTGGAACACGAACCTTCTCTTCGGTCGCGACGGCACGCTGCTGAACCGCCATCGCAAGCTGGTCCCCACATGGGCTGAAAAACTCACCTGGGCCAATGGCGACGCCGCCTACCTACGTCCCGAGCAGACCGATCTCGGCCGTATTGGGACACTTATCTGCGGTGAGAATACGAATACGCTGGCTCGGTTCGCGCTCTTGGCACAGGGGGAACAGGTCCACATCGCCACTTATCCCCCGGCCTGGCCTTTCCACCGGCCTGGGGGTGGCGCACAGAACTACAATCTGAGTGAGGCGATCCGCATTCGCTCGGCGGCCCATGCCTTCGAGGGCAAGGTTTTCAACATTGTCTCTTCGTGCGTGCTCAATGCCGATGCCATCGAGCAACTTTCGCAGGGCAATTCCAGTATGAAAGAGTTGTTGAAAGCATGCCCGGCTCCGGTCTCGATGATTGTCGGCCCAAACGGAGAATTGCTTGGCGATCCGCTGGTGGGGAGCGAGGGCATGGTGGTGGGGGAAATCGACATCGCCCGCAGCATCGAGCACAAAATGGCACATGATATCGTCGGGCATTACAACCGGTTCGATATCTTTCATCTAGAGATTGATCCGACTCCTAACCGTCCCGTGTGGATCAAGAAGCCGCGCCAGCGCGACGAAGAGGTGGATGATTGGAACCAAGTGCCGGAGACGGAGGATGCGGCACAATTGCAATCTACCGCTGCAACTGATTCCACTCGCTCGAGACGAGTTCGGCAGTAGTTGACCTTCGAACACTGGTGTTCCACAGAGATACTAATCACACCGTGTCCGGCTTAGTAGTGGTCGCGTACGCGTCTGAAATGTCAGCTTCGAGAAGCCCAACTGAGTGCAGCGCCCAGGATGGCATCGAATCTAAACCGTAATCGGAAAACTGGAATCTCTCCTCGCTGAACAGCAGTTCCGTTCTGGAAAGTCGCAGATTTCATCCAACGCTTGTTGCCCATTCTGGTCGGATGACGGTGTAACCGGGCCAGGAGTCCTAGTGCTGTATCGGAAGCGCGCATCGACAGAAGAATGATGTGAGGGCGCGGTGCTCCGGTACGGTTGTCGGTTTACCCTTCGAGGTTTTTTATCGCACAGCGAACCGCGGCCCTTCCAGAGATTTTCCATCAGCGAGATGACCAATTCCGGAAAAGCGGCGCTTGCCGCGCTTTCGCCCAACGGAAAATATATGCTGATCGCGATGCGCGAGAATGGACTGGAAAGTCTGCGGGAGGGACCGATTCCAATTAGCCAGTTAGCGCGGTTAATCGGGACTTAGGCGATTAGTCCCGATTGGCATAATGCAGCCCATTGCCACTCCTTTTGGGGAATCCCCCCCCCCAAAAAAAATCGTGATGGGGCGGAACGTTCCCTCGCTAAGAGACGCCAATGAGAATCAGTGAGCGGGCTTGGTCTTGAGTTCGACCAGGACCGCGTCCACGGGTTTGTCCGAAAGATTCTCAGGCAGATGAGCTCCGGCGGGAGTCCATTGAGAATCGTGAGCCTTGCCGTTCGATTCGACTGACTTGCCGTCGGGCGTGGTCATCTTCATGTGGGCATCGCTCTCGTAAACCACGACAGAGTCGGGATGAAAGTGCATGACCGATTTTTCGTGGGGCGCGTAGTGAATTCTGAGAACGCGGACCTGATCGTTTTCAAATATCACCTTGTAATGTTGTGGATCGACTTTGACGGGATCTTGCGCCAGCGCGGCAGAACCCGTGAAACACACGAACACCAGCAGAAGCAGTGAGCGAAGCATCTGTGATTTCTCCTTGTGTGAAAATACGAACGGAGCCGACCTGATGGGCGCTACACTAGTATTGCAGCAGCGGCATGTCAATCATGAGGGGGTACAAACGCAAGGTTGGATGCTTGCGCAACTCCCGGCAAGTCGCGTTACCGGTCAAATTTCCGGTTATGGCATCCATCGGGACCTTGGCGCTACTTGATCCATTACTCGTACCAACCCGGCGACTTAATCGCATCCCTAAAGAAGCTGGTGCTGTGACCTATCCAAAGCTGGGCTCTTTTCTCCGCCGCAAATTCCTCGATCTTTGCACGTGATGCTGGCGTCGCCGTCGTCTGCTCTTGGGTCGGCATCCGGCGCAGAGTTCGCTCTTCCGCGTAGTGATACAAATCGCCAGCAATTAGGACACCTCCAGTCTTGGAGAGCTGGACGAAAAGACACTGATGGCCCGGTGTGTGCCCCGGGGCGTACTTCAGGATAACGGTGCCGTCGCCAAATACATCATGATCGCCATCTATCATTTGCGTCCGCGCGTGCGCCAAGGCGGCAAAGTCCGAGTTCCCCTGTGTAATTGCGTGTGCCCCGAACATCAGATCGAACTCAGCTTTTTGCGCCAGCCAGATCGAGCCAGCGAAGTCGTTGGCGTTACCGACGTGGTCAAAATGCGAATGGGATAGGGCCAAGTACGTAATGTCGCCGGGACTTACACCGATATCAGCGAGCTGACCCTTGAGAGTATTGAATTTCACTTGCCCATAATTGAAGGCAACGTTTTCATAGACCGGCCGGCCCACGAGACTATCAGAGAGGCCGGTGTCGAACAGCAGAAGGCCCTTCGGATGGATTACGAGGAAACAGGGCACCGGCATGTTGGTGTCAGCGACTTCGTCGCGCGTAAGGTTGTAGTCCTCCGGGCGATTGAAGATCAGCGTGCCGCAGTCAATCACGTACAGCCGCGGTGAGGTGACTCGGGGCAATGGCGCGATTCCGCTTCGGGTTGGCGGCGTGGCTGATCGCGCTGCAGGAGCTTGCACCCGAGCCATGGTCGTGTATGCCAGGACCATGCCGAAACCTATTGCGCATAATGGCGCGAGCCTCTCGGCGAAGTTGCGAACGGTCATGGCGTAACCTCAACTCGTCAACAGCAGGGCCGCAGGATACCATCGCATCGTTCTGGGGTGCGAACCTGTCTAAGTCCCGATTAGTGTCGGCTCAACCGGTCGATGCAACACCATCTAATCAGTTGATACCACAATACTTCCCCTGGGGAACCGACCTGTTTGGCTGCCCTCGATCAAAACCTAGCCAGGGTAGCGTTCCGGCTGATCTAACCTTTCGACCCTCTTCGTTGACTCGCTTCCTGATGCCACCTAAGATGTGCTGCGCATGCCACGCAGCGACTCTCTACTCGGCCAAACGATCTCGCACTATCGCATCATCGAGAAGCTCGGTGGCGGAGGTATGGGCGTAGTGTATAAGGCCCAGGACTCTCGGCTCGACCGTTTTGTGGCTCTCAAATTCCTACCCGAAGGCATCGCTCACGGCCGGCAGGCGCTGGAGCGATTTCGACGCGAAGCCAAAGCCGCTTCGGCATTGAACCATCCCAATATCTGCACCATCTACGACATTGGCGAGCAGGACGGTGAATTCTTCATCGCCATGGAGCTGCTGGAGGGCGCGACGCTGAAGCATCGCATCGATGGAAAGGCATTGGACACCGATGTTCTGCTGGCGCTGGCAATTGAAATCGCCGACGCGTTGGACGCTGCCCACGCGGAAGGCATCGTTCATCGCGACATCAAGCCCGCCAACATCTTCATTACCAAACGTGGGCATGCCAAGATTCTCGATTTTGGCCTCGCAAAAGTTTCCTCAAAGATACCGTCGCCAACAAGCGACAGCGCTCGCACGCTTGGAGGAGAGGAAGAATATCTCACCAGCCCCGGAACGGCGTTGGGAACGATTGCGTACATGTCGCCGGAACAAGCACGGGCCCGGGACCTCGATGCGCGTTCAGATATCTTTTCGTTCGGCACGGTGCTCTACGAGATGGCGACGGGCACGCTGCCATTTCGCGGCGAGAGCACTGCGGTCATATTCGAATCCATACTCAGCAAAACACCGATTTCGCCGGTGCGCTTAAACCCCCACTTGCCACCAAAACTCGAGGAGTTGATCGAAAAGACGCTCGAAAAGGACCCCGACCTGCGGTGCCAGACCGCTGCGGAACTCCGCGCCGATCTGAAGCGGCTCCAGCGCGACATTTACAATTCCAATCGTCATCCGGCGTTCGAAAAGACCGATTCGGCTAATGCCCATCCGGCGGCCGCCGTGCCCGCTAATAAATCGGTTGCCGTACTCTATTTCGAAAATCAGAGCGGCTCCAAGGAAGACGAATACCTGCGCGATGGCATCACCGAAGACGTTCTCACCGAACTCTCAAAGATTCGAGGGCTGAATACCTTTTCACGCCCCACCATTCTGGCCTTCCGCGACAAGCCGGTGACTCCCGCCCAGATCGGCCAGCAACTCGGCGCGGCCTACGTCCTCACCGGCACCTTGCGCCGCGCGGGAGCCCGCCTGCGCATCAACACACAGCTGGTCGACACCCGCACCGATTTTCCGGTCTGGTCCGAACGCTTCGATCGAGAGATGAAGGACGTTTTTGAAGTTCAGGACGAAATAGCCCGCAAGATCGCTGAGGCACTGCGCGTGACGCTTTCCCCGCAGGAGCTCGAAGCTCTGGCGGTCAAGCCCACGGAAAACCTGCAAGCTTACGACCTTTACCTGCGTGGCAAAAGATACGCGCGCCGGCAAACCCGCCAAGACCTGGAGTTCGCTCTGCAGATGTTCGAGAACGCGGTGACCATGGACGCCAGTTTCGCCCTGGCCTACGCGGCCTGCGCCAACGCCTGCGCAATGTTCTACTGCAATTTCAGCCGCGATCTGACCTGGGTAGAACGCGCGAGGGAGGCTTCCGGCAAAGCCGTGGCTCTGCGCTGGGACCTGCCGGAAGTGCAGGTCAGTCAGGCCTGGGTCCTCTACGCCTCCGGACTGCATGACGAAGCTGTACGCATGGTCAAAAAGGCCATCGAACGTAAACGCGACTGCGAGGGTGCGTATTACCTGCTGTGCCGCTCCCTGTTTGCCGCGGGACGCTACCAGGAAATCGTGGAGATTTCGGAAGCTGCTATCGAGGCGAGCGGTGAGGACTATAACCCTTTCGTGCCAATCCTGAACGCCCTCGGCGCCCTGGGCAATGACGACGGCCAGCGCAAGATGGCCAGGAGAGCTGTTGAGGTACTTGCGATTCATTTGGACCAGGTGCCTGAGGATGCACGGGCACGCGTCCTGCTGGGCGCCGACTTCGCCATATTGGGGCGGGTGGAAGACGCGTTGCGTGAACTCAATCTGGCCATCACCTTGCGCGCCAACGAAGCCTCCATTCTCTACAATGCGGCTTGCGCGTACTGTCGTCTCGAAAGGAAGACGGAAGCCCTTGATACCTTACGAAAAGCCTGGGAAGCGGGTTTTCACGATGCCGTGTGGGCACGCCGCGACCCGGAGCTGGCCCTTCTTCATGGCGATCCTGAGTTTGAACGTCTGTACCCGGAGAAACACTCCCCACCGTCCGCCTCCGGTTCCCACTAGTTCGAATCGATCTGCTCAGATAGCGTGTCGCTGAGCTCGGCCTCGCTCGAGCCTACGCCATGCAAAGCGACACCGCCAAAGCGAAGCTGGCGTATCAAAGATTTACTCACGCCCTGGGAAGACGCCAAGTCGGATTGCCGGACATGTGCCATTGTGTTCCCAATCGCCTAGCGGCTTTCAAAAAACTGGTGATTGTCGAACGCCGCAAGGGACCGTCGGGCTCGGCCAAGAATCAGTCACTTGGGCACAGTGAAAATGAGCCTGGTCAACTTCCCTTGCGAAGAATGTAACGAGCGCAGTACATTGAGGCAGTTACATACGACGCGCCCGTAGCTCAGGTGGATAGAGCGTCTGCCTTCTAAGCAGAGGGTCGGGAGTTCGAGCCTCCCCGGGCGCACCACTTTCCCTTGGTCCAACCCGGACACATGGGTGACACAACGTACCTAAGACATAGGTAACACTTTTGGACCGAACGGATTTTCCAGCGGTTCGAGCACCCGAGTCTCCAGATCAAAGTAGCCCAAATCATAATCCATAAAGCTCACCAGCCAGATATCGTCGTGAACTTCCTTGATGCCAACGGCCTGCCCGGCAAAGACCTGGCTGAAATTGATTTTTTTCGACCCAGGCAAATTCTATCGCACCGGGTGACAACGATGGTCTTGTCGTGGAGCGGATAGTCGATGTCCGGCAGTCCAGTATAAGGACGCGTGGACGGCTGATAAACTTCGGCCGGACAC
>Ga0302177_10000095_pt1 | contig 76076 bp, 66 predicted proteins | sample I_Palsa_E1_2_FD_198780 | JGI IMG/M metagenome (GOLD analysis project Ga0302177, IMG submission 198780) | Peat permafrost microbial communities from Stordalen Mire near Abisko, Sweden - I_Palsa_E1_2 | ecosystem: Environmental > Terrestrial > Soil > Palsa > Peat permafrost | place: Sweden... | reverse complement strand
GTATCCAATATGAGTGTGCTGCGTCTCGTACAGTTTACCGATCCTCATCTCTACGGCAGCGAATCCGAATCCCTGCGCGGCGTACAGACGGCGCCGGCGCTCGCTCACGCCCTCGCGCAAGCGCAGTGCCGCGACTGGCCGGTCGATGCAGTGCTCGTCACCGGCGACATCGTCCAGGATGATCCAGGCGGCTACGCTCATTTCCGTCGCCTCTTCAGGAGCGCCGGGGCTCCCGTGTTATGTATTCCCGGCAACCACGATGACCCTGAGGCCTTGCGGCGCGAGCTCGACTGCGACCCTTTCGTAGTCGGCGGGCGGGTCGACTTCGGGCCGTGGCGTGTGGTGCTGCTCGACACCTGGATGGCCGGCTCCGCCGCGGGCCGCCTGAGCGCGCAGAGCCTGGCACAACTCGATCAGGCGCTGCGCACTGCGTCCGGACGCCATGTGCTGGTGTGCCTGCATCATCACCCGGTCAGCATGTCGAGTCATTGGCTCGACGAAGTGGGCCTGCAGAACGCCGCCGAGTTCTGGCGCGTCGTCGATCAGCACAGCAACGTGCGCGCAGTCCTCTGGGGCCACGTACATCAATGCTTCGATGAGCTGCGCGGCGCCGTGCGCCTGCTCGCGACCCCGTCAACCTGCGCGCAGTTCATGCCGCACTCGCCTGAATTCGCGCTCGACACGCTGCCGCCTGCGTACCGCACACTACAACTGCGAGCGGATGGTACTCTCACCACCGAGGTCGTGTGGATAGATCAATGCGCCGTTGGCTCCTCATCGTCGGTCTCCTCGGCTGCCTAAACGCACAGGCTCAAAGTCCCGTCTGGGCGCTCAAGGGCGCGCATAACACCGTCTACCTCGCTGGCTCCGTGCATCTGATGAAGAAGGATGACACGAATCTGCCGCCCGCCTTCGAACGCGCCTACGCATCTGCCAAGACTCTGGTGATGGAGGTCGACATCGACGATTTGGATTCCCCCGCGGCGCAGGCGCTGCTCCTGCAGAAAGGCATGTTCGCCGACGGTTCCACGTTGCGCGATTCGATCGGCGCGGCGAGCTATGATCGTGTCGCAGCCGAGGCCACGCGCCTGGGGCTGCCCATGGAAGCCCTGCAGCAGTTCGAGCCATGGGCGGTCGCCCTCACCCTGACGCAGCTTGAGTACGCGCAGTTGGGGTTCGACCCCGATGAGGGCGTCGAGAGGCAGCTCGGGCGGCGTGCCCATGCAGATGGCAAGCGGATCCAGGGCCTGGAGACCATCGAGGAGCAAATCGGCATCCTCGCCTCGCTCTCGAAGGACGATCAGGCGGCTTTCCTCGAGCAGACCGTGACGGACATGCACGATGCCGGGAGCGAAACCCAGCAGATCGTCGCGGCCTGGCGCAGCGGCGATGCCGCCAAGCTTGCCGCGCTCATGAGCGAGGACTTCCAGACCTTTCCGCGGCTGTATCACGCGCTCGTCACCGACCGCAATCGTCGCTGGATGCCGCAGATCGAGCGCCTCCTCAAGGCCGATCAGAACTATCTGGTGATCGTCGGCGCGCTGCATCTCGTCGGCGACGGGGGCCTGTTGCAGCTTGCCAGGGCCGATGGCCTAGAGCCTCGACCGCTGCAGTGATTGCGCGCGTATGAACCTGCAACGCCCGCTCGTCATGCGTTGCGGCGCGTTCGGGGACATGGTGCTGCTCACCGCCCTCCTGCGCCAGCTGCACTTGCGGCTGGGGGCGTCGGCCGACCTCATCGCCTCCGGGCCGTGGACCTTGCCGCTACTTGAGGGCCAGCCCGGCGTCGGCGAGATATTCATCCTGCGCAGTCGCAAGTCTGCCTACTGGGCAAGCCGCAGCCAGCAGCGCCTCGTGCGCTGGCTGCAATCCCGGGGTCCCGGACCCACGTGGTTCTGCGATTCCGGGGCCGGTCGCGATCTGCTGCGACGTGGCGGCGTTCCGGATGATTTCGTCTGCGAGGATCAGGCGCTCGCGCGGCTGCCGGGAGAACATTTTGTCGACCGCTGGATCCGGTTCGCGAACTCAACGCCGCCGGCATTCCCCGGGTTGCTGCCCTCGAGTGAGGCGCGCATCGAGAGCAATGCCGCGATCCTGGTCGACGCGGCCGCCCGCAGCGCGCTCGAGCCCTGGCTTGCGCGCCGCGGGCTCTCAAATCGCGAACTCATTCTGCTGCAGACGGGCAATAAGCGCACGATGCGCGGCTGGCTGCGGCGGCGCGCCACCAACACCAAGTATTGGCCGCCGGAGCGCTGGGCCGAAGTGATTCGCGCGCTGCGCGCCGCACGCCCGCAGGCTGCGATAGTGCTCATGGGCGTGCCGCGCGAGTTCGCACTGAATGCGCAGATCATCCGCCGGGCGGGCGTCGCTGGCCTGCACAACGTTGCCGACGCTCTGCCGATCCACATACTGCTGCCGCTCCTCGAGCGCGCCAGCGCTCTCATATCGGTCGACACCGGCCCGGCGCACGCGGCGGCCGCGCTCAACTGCCCGACGGTTGCGCTCTTCGGAGTATCCGATCCGCTTCTCTATCGGCCCGGAGGAGTCACGACGCCAACCATTGCGCTCGTCGGCGAGATCGAGGGGCGCCGCAGTATTCTGGGCATCCAGCCGTCGGCGGTCATCACCGCATGGCGCGAGCTCACCGCCGCGAAGCGCTGACGCGCTGCTGCACTGTGGGCGAGCGGCGCTCGCGCCGCCAGTCCTGAGCTACTATACGAGCGGGGCCGGCAGCGGTGCGCAATTTGAACTTCACATGAGCGACGGCCACACGCGCCTGCTCTTCATTCCGGTATCCGGGCCGCGCGGCATGGGCGAATATGCGCGCGCGATCGCAATCGCCACCGCAGCGCTGGAGCGCTGGCCGCGTGTTGAGATTCGCTTCGCGCTCAGCCGCGGCGCCGCCTACGCCGCCGAGACGCCCTTTCAGGCGACGTTCCTGCCCTCCTCGCCAACCTTCCATTCGCGCGAGGTCGGCGCGCTGATTCGGGAATTCCGGCCCACGATCGTGCTGTTTGACAATGCCGGCCGCACCTCGCAGTTACGCGCGGCGGTCGCGGGCGGCGCGCGCACGGTATTCATCAGCTCGCGTCCCAAGCAGCGCCGCAGGGCATTTCGCCTGCGCTGGATGCGGCTTCTCGATGAACACTGGATTGCCTATCCACAGTTCATCGCGGGCCCTCTTGGGAGCATCGAGCGCTTGAAGTTGCTGCTCCTCGGACGTCCGACGGTGCGCTTCTTCGATGCCGTGCTTCCGCCGCCCGACCCGGGGCTCGCGCGCTCGGTGTTGGCGCGCTTTGGCGTGCGCGAGGGCGCGTACGTTCTGGTCGTGCCCGGCGGCGGCACCGGCCACCCCGGGGCACTCGGGGCGCCGCAGGTGGTCGCGGAGGCGGCGCGCCGCATTGCGCTGCGCTCTTACCCGACGATTCTCGTCGGCGTCACGCCGCAGGGCGCGCGCTCCGCGGCACAGCCCGAGAGCTTGAAAATCGCGCCGCGCCTGCCGATCGCGATGGTGAGCGAACTTGTGCGCGGCGCGCGCCTCGTGATCTCAAATGGCGGAGATACGATGTTGCAGGCGCTTGCCTGCAAGCGACCGTGTGTCGCCGTTCCCATCGCGGGCGATCAGGCGTACCGGATCAAACGCTGTGTGCGCAGCGGGCTGGTCGCGAGCGCACGGCTCGACGCTGCCGATCTTGAGCGGGTGGCCCTGCGCGCGCTCGAGGCGGGCAGCGCGAGCGCGCCACGCGATGCGGCTGCCGCGGACCCGGGCGTCCCGACTGTCACCAATGGAATCGAGGCCGCGCTTGCTGCGATCGAAAACCTTGCGCGAGGGGACGGGTTGGACGGCCGACTCTCCCCGCGCCCGTTCCGCGCAAGTGCCGGCGCGCCAGCGCTCGCCGCCACGCAATTGGGCGCGCGCGCCATCAGCGCGCCGCGCTTCCTGTTCGTGCCGGTGTCCGGTCCGCACGGCATGGGCGAATACGCCCGTGCGCTCCAGATCGCTCAGGCGGTCACGGCACGCTGGCCCGAAGCGAAGATTCACTTTGCGCTAAGCCGCGAAGCGCCCTACGAAACCGAGCCTGCTTTCGACTACACGCTGCTGCCCTCATCGCCGACTTTCCACACGCCGGAGGTCATCGCCCTCATCGAGCAGATGCGCCCGCACGTCGTCATCTTTGACAATGCCGGCCGCACCGCGCAGCTGCGCGCCGCGCAGCGCATCGGCGCACGTGTGGTCTATGTGAGCGCGCGCGCACGCCAGCGCCGCAAGGCGTTCCGCCTGCGATGGATGGCGCTGATCGATGAGCACTGGCTTGCGTATCCGGAACTGCTCGCAGGTCCGCTCAATGCCGTCGAAATATTAAAGCTGCGCTGGATGGGCCGCCCGCGCCTGCGCTATCTCGATGTGATGCTGCCGCCACCTGATCCGCGCGCGGCAGCGGCAGTGCTGCAGCGGCTGGGGTTGGGCACAAAGCCGTACGTGCTCGTCGTTCCCGGTGGCGGAACCCCACATCCCGGCGCTCGTGATGCGGTGCAGGTGTTTGCGGCCGCCGCACATGCCCTGGCCGCGCGTGAGATCACCACGGTGCTGGTGGCCTCGGCGAACGGCGAGGACGCAAGCGCAGCGCCTGGCCTGCACGTGCTGCCAAGGCTGCCGCTTGGCGAACTCGCTGCGCTCATGCGGCGCGCCCGGCTCGTCATCGCGAACGGCGGCTCGACGCTGCTGCAGGCGATCGCCTGCCAAGCGCCCTGCATCGGCGTATCGATTGCGAAGGATCAGGCCAAGCGGGTACGGCAGTGCGCCGAGGCTGGAATTGCGCTCGCGGCAACCCTGAACGCGCTCAACATCGAGAGCGTCGCCACAGCGCTCCTGGACGACGAGCCCGCGCGGGCTGCGCTCGCACGCCGCGCCGCGGATTTGCAGCTCGCCGACGGGCTCGGAATTGCGCTCGCAGCAGTTGAAAACCTGCTTACCCGGCCAGTCTCGCCGTAGAGCTGCCTCGTGCCCCACGCCACTCTCCTCGGCTACCGGCTCAATCAGCCGTCGTTCCGCTATCGGATGTCGAGCCTCGTGGCCCCGCTCGAAGCGGCGGGCTGGACGGTGCACCTGGAGAGCTTTCCGTCCGGCCGCTACGGGCTGCGCACCTGGGAGCGCCGCGAGCTCTTGCGGCGCTCGAGCGTCGCCGTGCTGCATCAAATAAAACTCTCCGGCGCAGAGGCACGCTTATTCGCCGCATACGCTGCACGCCGGATCTTTGATTTCGACGATGCCATCTACGTGCGCAAGCCACGCCATTTGGGAGAAGCTGCGGATGATTCATGGTGGCGCCGACAAAAGTTCGCGGCGACTTGCCGGCGCGTGGACGTTGTGGCGGCCGGCAACGACGTGCTCGCCGCTGCGGCCGCCCCCTATGCGCGGCGCATTGTCACGCTGCCGACGGCGCTCGACGCCAGCACCTACCAGGCAACGTCGGCAACGCAGGATGACCCGCCGACGATTGCGTGGGTCGGTAACCCGGAGAATCTCGGCTATCTCGAAGTTCTGCGCCCCGCCCTTGCGCGTCTTGCCGTGCGCCATCCTGCCCTGCGGCTGCGCGTGATCTGTTCGCAGTTTCCGGATTGGCCGGACGTGCGGATCGAGCGGATTCAGTGGAGCCCGGCCGCCGAAATCGCGGCTCTTGCCGGATCGCACATCGGCGTCATGCCATTGACCGATGATGAGTGGGCGCGCGGCAAATGCGCCTTCAAGCTGCTGCAGTACATGGCCGCATCGCTGCCGTGCGTCGCCTCGCCGGTCGGCGCGAACACCGAAGCTGTCATCGAAGGCGTCACCGGCTTCCATGCGCGTGACCCTGCAGAATGGGAGCACGCCCTGGAGCGCATGATCGGCTCCGCGGAGCTGCGGGCGCGCCTGGGCGCCGCCGGTCGGGCCTATGTCGAGAGCCGCTACGGCATGAAAAGCTACCAGGCCCGCTACCTTGAGCTCTTTGAGAGCCTCATCAGCAAGGAGCGCTGATGCGCAGCGTCGCTCAACGAGCGGCGCGCATGGTCGGGCGAGAGGTGCTGCTATCCCGGCACACTGCCCGCAGCAGCGCCGGACGCTCGCGCTTCCTGCCACCATTTGATTGCGTCCGCCAGGCCCTCCTCGAGCGTGAACGCGGGCCGCCAGCCCACCTCATCGTAGAGCAGGCGCACGTCCGGGACGAGAATAGCCGGCTCATTCGCGGCAGGCGCCCGAGCGCCGAGGCGCAGAAGATGGGCGCGACCGATCCGTTTGCCAATGCGGTCGACGAGCTCAGCGATTGAAATCCGCTCGCGCGTGCCGATATTGACCGGCCCCTGCAGGGTGCTGTCGAGGAGCGCCGCAAATGCGTTCCCCACGTCGACGACATGCGCATAATTTCGAACCTGGCGCCCGTGCGAGCAAAGCGCCTCGCGATTGGCGAGCAGATTTTGCACGACCGATGGCACGAGCCGGTCCGGATGTTCGTACGGGCCGAACGGCGAAAAGATGCGTCCCCACCCGATGGACAAGCCCTCGTGAGTGCCATAGTTCGCGAGCAAGTTCTGTAATGCAAGCTTGCAAAGTGCATAGGGCGTCGCGCCCGGGCCGGCGCTGCCCGCGAGGGGACTGGAATCCTCGCGGCACACATCGACGCGCGACCAGTCGTATTCGGCGCAACTGCCGGCGAGCACCGCGCGCAGCCCGCCGTAGTGCTGAAAAGTCCGCACCAGGTGCATGCTGGCGGCAACCCAGGAAAAATTCTCCGCGCTCATCCAGTAGAGCTTGGGCGTCGCGATCCAGGCGAAATGCAGCAGGTGAGTCGGCCGCACCAGAGTGAGCAAGCGCTCGACGGCCGCTGAGTCAAGCAGATCGCAGTCATGAATCGCGGCGCCCGCCAATTGCGCATGGGCGCGGCGCTCGCGCAAAGCAGTCGACACCACCGCGTGAACCTCGTAGCCGCGCTTGAGCAGGGGCGGCACGCTCCAGCGTCCTATGAAGCCGCTCGCGCCGCTGACGAGAACGCGTTTAGTCGCCAGCATGACCGAGCGACGGGTAGGCGGCGTCGCGCGCGCTGATCACCACCGGCTTCATGGGCCAGGCGACGCCCACGCCCGGATCGTCCCACACAAAACCGCGTGCGAAACGCGGCGCATAGCGCGCCGCGATCATATACAGAACCTCGCTGCCATCGGCCAGCGTCAAAAAGCCATGCGCGAAGCCCTTTGGCGCCAAGAGCGCGCGGCGATTAGCCGCCGTGAGCTCCGCGCCGAACCACCGGCCGTACGACGGCGAGCCGCGGCGAATATCAACGATGACGTCGAAAATCGCTCCGGCCGTGCAACGTACCAATTTGTCCTCTGCGTGGGGAGGAGCCTGATAGTGCATGCCGCGCAACGTGCCCTTATTGACGTTGTACGACACGCTGCACTCAAGCTCGGCCGTGCTCAATCCATAGGCGGCAAATTCCTCGGCGCAGAACGTGCGCGCGAACAAGCCGCGCTCATCGGACGCAGGATCGATGTCAACGATGAAGGCACCGGCGAGCGGCGTTTCGGTAAATATCATTCGTAGCAGCGCACGGTGGGAATGGCTGTCACGAAGCGGCCGCCCCAATCTTTGATCCCGGCAAGCTGGCGCATGATTTCCGCCTGCAGGTTCCAGGGCAATATCAGCACGTAGTCGGGCTTGTGCCGGGCGAGCTCGTCCGGAGAGACCACGGGGATGTGGCTGCCGGGCAGGAGCTTTGCTTGCTTGTGCGGGTTTCGGTCCGCGACCATCGGTATATCATGCGCGGTAATGCCGCAGAAGTTGAGCAAGGTGTTGCCCTTGGCTGCAGCCCCATAGGCGGCCACCACTTTGCCCGCGGATTTAGCGTGCACCAGAAACTCGAGGAGCGAGCTGCGGCACAGTGCCACACGCTCGGAAAAACGCCCGTAGGTCACAAGATCGGCAAGCCCCGCGCGCATCTCTGCCGCGCGCACAGTGCGCAACGCGTCGCTCTCTGGAAGCACCACGGCGGCGTGGGATGCAAAGATGCGCAGCGACCCGCCGTGCGTCGGCAGCTCCTCCACATCGTAGATCTGCAATCCCTGCAGGCGAAAGACGCGTTCGATCGCGTACAAAGAGATGTAGGAGAAGTGCTCATGGTAAATCGTGTCGAACGCAGCCGTCTCGATCAAGCGCAGCAGATGCGGAAACTCGATGGTCACAGAGCCAGCGGGTTTCAGCAGGCGCGCCATGCCGGCGACAAAGTCGTTGAGCTCGGGGACATGCGCGAGCACATTGTTGCCGACAATCAAATCGGCCTGGCGTCCTTGCGTTGCGAGGCGCGCCGCCAGTTGCGCACCGAAGAACTCTACGAGCGTCGCTACGCCGGCTGAGTTAGCGGCCGCGGCAACGGTATCCGAAGGATCGATTCCCAGCACGGGTATTCCGGCGGCAACGAATTCCTTGAGGAGATAGCCATCGTTGCTGCCGAGCTCGACCACCAGACTCTTGGCATCGAGAGCGAAACGCGCGCGCGCCATCGCGCAGAAACGCCGCGCGTGCGCCAGCCAATCATCCGAGTAGGACGAAAAATAGGCATAGTTGCTGAACAGCTCCCGCGGCGGCACATCAAAGTCGACCTGCACCAGCTTGCATGAGCCGCATACTTTGGCGCGCAGCGGATAGCGCTTCTCCTCGCGCAGGTCCGCCGCCGGCGCCAGAAACCCGTTTGCGGCCGGCTGCATTCCCAGATCGGCGAAGGTCACGGCAAGCTCGCCGTCGCACGCGCGGCAGCGCGTGCGCGCGCCGGATGTCAGGGCCATAACTTCCAGGGAGCCTTCTCGCCGTCCCACAGCGCATTCAGGTTCATCATGTCGCGCAGCGTATCCATCGGCTGCCAGAATCCCTGATGCACCCAAGCTACGAGCTCGCCGCTCGCAGCCAGATGCTCCATAGGCTCTTTTTCCCAGACCGTGCGATCGTCGCGGACAAGATCCAGCACGCTCGGGTTGAGAACGAAGAAGCCGCCGTTGATGAGACCGCCCTCGATCTGCGGCTTCTCCTCGAAAGAGACGACCTTGCGGCCTTGCATGACTATGCGCCCAAATCGCGCCGGCGGGCGCACGCATGCCACGGTCGCCGCGCTGCCGTGATCGGCGTGAAAGGCGATCTCGGCACGGATGTCGATGTTTGCGAGCCCATCGCCGTAGGTCATGCAGAACGGCGCCGCGGCATCAAGGTAGTCACGCACGCGCAGCAGCCGGCCGCCCGTCATGGTCTCCTCGCCCGTATCGACCAGAGTGACTTTCCAGGGCTCGCTGCGCGAATCGTGATACTCAATTCGATTCCTCGCCATGTCGAAAGTCACGTCGGCCTGGTGCAGGAAGTAATTCGCAAAATACTCTTTGACCATGTAGCCCTTGTAGCCGAGGCACACGATGAACTCGTTCACGCCGAACGACGAGTAGAGTTTCATGATGTGCCAAAGCAGTGGCCGGCCGCCGATCTCCACCATAGGCTTCGGCCGCACATTTGATTCCTCGGCGATCCGACTCCCCTTGCCGCCGGCGAGAATGACGCATTTCATGAATACAGCTTCCGGTTGGTCAGTACCAGGTCCTGGTACTGCGCGATTTGTTTTTGGCACAGCGCCAGCATGTCCTCGCCGTCAAAATGCGCGCGATACCAGTCGGCCGACCACGACAGGCACGCGCCCAGGCTCAGCTGTGGCCGCCATCCGAGCGTGCGCTGCGCGAGCGCCGACGACAGGATGAGCGCCTGCGTCTCCGGCGGATGGTCGCGCGTGTCGCGTATCCATCCGGGTTTACCGTCGAACCGTGCGCTGAATACTTCGACAACCTCGCGGACCTTGCAAGAGTCCACAGGCCCGGGCCCCAGGTTGATGGCGCGCGGCGTGGTGTCCGGGGTCTCCACGAGCGCCTGCGCTAGAGCGAGGTAGCCCGACAAGGGCTCAAGCACGTGCTGCCAGGGCCTTACCGCGTCGGGATAGCGCAGGCTTACCGGCACCCCCGCCGCGAGCGCCCGCACACAGTCAGGAATGAGCCGCTCGGACGACCAATCGCCGCCGCCGATGACATTGCCGGCGCGCGCCGTGGCTACCGGCGGACCATCGCGATAGAAGCTGTCGCGAAAGCTCCCGGTCAGAAGTTCAGCGCACGCTTTGCTGCCACTGTAGGGATCCGCGCCGCCGAGCCGATCGCTCTCCATGAAGGCGTGGCCGCGACCGCCGGGCTCATACACTTTGTCGCTCGTGACCACGAGCACGCACTCAAGGCCCGGCGCGAAGCGGCAGGCCTGCAGCAGATTGGCCGTGCCCAGCACGTTCGTTGCATAGGTGCGCAGCGGGTCGCGATAGGAGTCGGGCACGAGGGCTTGGGCCGCCAAGTGAATCACGATCTGCGGTCGGACGCTCTGGACCACATCGCGCACGAGCGCAGCATCGGTGATGTCCCCGATCACGGAGCGCACGCCGGCGCCGACCATCGACCAAAGGTTCGGGGTGGTCGCTGGCGCCAACGCAAGACCGGTCGCCTCGGCGCCGAGCGTGCGCAGCCACAAGCTCATCCACGCACCCTTGAATCCGGTGTGCCCGGTCAATAGAACTTTGCGCCCCTGCCAGAACGTGCTCATCAGAGGTGACTCTCTAGATCTGCGTCTTTTCCCAATAGGATGCCAGCTTGCGCGTATGCACGCGCACTCCCGGCACGCCGAGCCACGCGCCGAACCTGATCTGAAAATTCCAGAATTTGCGCTGACTGCGGATGAACAGGAACACGTCCCGATACTGCGTGAAGCCCTGGGTTCGGTAGGCAATTTTCAGCGCGTCGCAGACGATTGCCAGCGGCAGTTTGTAGATTCTCTTTTCGGCGACGAAAGGATTGCGCACCGCGACTGCAAAGCTCGGGTCGGTGGCAAGAATCAGAGTTGCAATGCGCTCCATGATGAATATCTTCATCTGCACGTCCGCCCGGCCCCGATAGGAAGTATTGGATGTCAGCGCACGGCCGAGCACGTCCGCGCCGGCTTCCGCAATGGCAAATAACTGCTCATTGATCGCAAGCCATGCTCTCCAGAAGCGCGGCTTGGCGATAAAGTAATTGGAGTGCACCGTGTTTCTCGAATCGGTGACGAGCTCATCCAGCTCCACATGCCTTTGTATCCGCGCGAGCAGCATTTTGGATGTCGCCAGTAGTCCCGGATGTTCTGCATCGCCATGTTGGAAAACGTTGAGAAATTGCGCCCCGGTATGAATGCTCGGCGAAAACAGAATGACCTCGGTCGCGCTGTCGCAGGTTTGGATGAATTCGCCCACCTGCGCAGCCGTCAGATTTGTCTTGATCCTGAACTTCGGCGACAAAAATCCGTAGAACGCCGCTTCGTCGAGAGTCTCGCTCAGCAGAAATTTGCGGATTGGCCAGTATTCGAACCAGTCTGATCGTTCATTCGATGAATTGTCGATAACACCGAATCCCGGGTCCAGCTCCTGTCGCGGGGTGTAATGGTTCAGGATCTGAAAGATATGGGAATTTGCCATGCCACCCTCGGATGATTCGGAACCCTGCAACTTTTCTGATGGGCCGGGAGCGATGCGCCCGGTTCGCGCCTCGAGGTTGAATAGCCCAATGCCCTACTTGATCGCCTGCAGAACACCGCACTCCCGCTTCAATTTCTCGATGCGCATCAGCACCCGAAACCTGCGCCCATTTGGCGGCTGATCAGCTACGAAGTCCACCGCCGCATGCAAGTAACCTCGGCCGCCGCCGCAGAACGTGCACTTCCCACTCTGCGAGAGCGAAAAAACCCGCTCGACCGCGCTGCTGGCAGCTGCCCCTGCGCGGCCCAAATGCCGGCAATATTGTACAATGCAGCATGCCGGAGGTTTCAAAAGTGTCATCCAGAGCGCATGCAACCCGCGCTCGCTACGTGCGCGCGCGGCTGCTCGCCAGTACTATTCTCGCCGGCGGCATCGTAAGTCTGGCCACTGCTGCCGCTCCGCAAAGCTCCGTCAATGCGCCGTTGAGCGCAGCGCAGGTAGTGCAATTTCTCGACCAGACCATTGACTGGTACCACGGGATTGCCGTGCAACAGCAGCTTGCGGCCACTCCCGCGGACTATGCAATCCTGTATGACAACCGTCAGGCTGCCGCGCAGGCGATCCGGCTCGCCTTTGAATTCGCTCGTGCGGAAGCGGCGTTTGTCGTCGAGCCCGCGAGCGCACCGCAAGGTGCAGTGTTGTCGCAGTACCAGTCACTAGGTCAGTTGCAGGCGCGGTTCGACAAGCAAGTGCAGGACACGCAGGCCGAGCTCGACTCGGACCGTCAGAAGCTCGCGGCCGCGGCCCCTAAGGATCGGCAACAGCTGCAGGCGCAGATTTCAGAACTGCAGGGTGAACTCGATCTAGCCGGCGCGCGCCGCGATGCCGTGCACAGCATGCTGGAGTTCGTCACTGACAGCAGCGCCAATGGTCTGGGTGCGACTGGTTTGCGCGCCCAAATCGAAGCCCTCGCGCGCACCGTGCCCGTATTGGGCCAGAGTCCTGCGGCTACCGGAACCGCTGCCGCGCCGACCAGTGCAGCTCCGGCGGCCGCCGGCGCCGCTGCGGTGCCGCCGAAGAAAACCGAAGCGAGTGGCATTTGGAATTTGACGGCGGACGCGATTGGGTTGGCAGCGAAGATGCGCTCGATCGATTCCCTCATCCAGCAGACCGACGCGCTCGCGGGTGCAGCGAAGAAATTGCGTGAGCCGTACGTCGCCCAACTGAAAACCCTCTCCAGTCGCGGCGATGCGCTCGGCAAGGCCGCGGATACGTCGAACAGCTCCGCACTGCAGGATGAGCGCGCTCAGCTCGATGAGCTTGCGGGGCAGTTCAAGCGCCTCGCGGCCGCGGTCATCCCTTTGAGCAAGCAGATAGTGCTACTCGATCTCTACAGCAAAAGCCTGGGTAACTGGAAGGACGCCGTCAGGGTCGATTTCCGCACCGACCTTAAAAGCCTCGCGCTGCGCCTGGGTTCTCTCACCTTGATCCTGGCGATCGTGATCGCCGCGGCGGAGCTGTGGCGGCGGGCCGTGTACCGCTACGTCAGCGACCCGCGGCGCCGCTACCAGTTCCTGTTGCTGCGGCGCTTTGTGTTTTGGCTCCTCATGGCTGTCATCATCGCCTTCGCCTTCGCGAGCAGCGTGGGATCCATTGTCACCTTTGCAGGGCTCATCACTGCGGGGGTCGCGGTCGCGATGCAGGGCGTCATCGTCGCCATCGTGGGATATTTTTTCCTCATCGGCAAATTCGGCATTCGCGTTGGCGATCGCGTCCAGATCGGCGGAGTCACCGGGGAAGTGATCGATGTCGGCCTGGTACGATTCCACCTCATGGAGCTCGGCGGCGGCCGCGGAGCGGATGGCCCAACCGGTCGCGTCGTAGCTTTTTCCAACTCCATTGTGTTCCAGGTTGGTGCTGGTCTTTTCAAGCAGATCCACGGCACCAATTTCGCGTGGCACGAGATAACGCTGACGCTCGCCGCACAGTCCGACTTCGCGGACGTCAAAAAACGATTGCTGACGGCGATCGATGGCGTGCTCGCCGATTATCGTGAAGAGATGGAGCGCCAAACCCAGGAGATCGCGCGGACTGTCGTCTCGACACCGGTCGGCAGCTTGCAGCCGAAGGTCGAGCTGCGCTTCGTCGCGACAGGCATAGAGGCGCTGATCCGCTACCCGGTGGACCTCAAGAACGCGGCCGAAATCGACGAGCGCGTCGCGCGCGCAGTATTGAAGTCGCTGGAGCAGGATCCAAAGGTACAGCTGGCCGGGGACGGCGCCGCCGGCATTCATGTGACCACCGAGCCGGTCGGTGATGCAAAGGGGTGATGCTGCGCAAGCCGCCCAGTTGCTTGCAGGTTTTCCGCGACACTCATGAGAACCACGCATGCCCCGCATGACGCACTCAATTGCCGCTACCGGCCGGCTCAACACGGCGGCTGCGTAGGACCGCCGCGCGCGCGTGGCGGCTTAGAGTGAAAATCCTATTGACGGGAGCGGGCGGTCAGGTCGGTCGCGCGTTTTGCACGCTGGCGCCCGCGGGAGCCAGCGTCGCGGCGCTCACCCATGCGGACCTGGACATCACGGACGCGGCGCAGGTGCAGCGCGCGGTGGCCGCGCACGCGCCGCAGTGGATCGTGAACGCCGCGGCTTATACCGCCGTCGACGCTGCGGAAAGTGCGCGTGCGGCTGCGCACGCGCTCAATGCGTCAGCCGTGGGATATCTTGCGCAGGCAGCGACGCGCGCGCATGCGCGCCTCGTACACCTGTCGACAGATTTCGTTTTCGATGGACGCGCATCAAATCCCTACGAGCCCGATGCATTGACGGCGCCCATCGGCGTGTACGGCGCGACCAAGCTTGCCGGCGAGCAGCAGGCGCTCGCGGACGACGCGCCGTCCATCGTGGTGCGCACTTCCTGGGTGTACGCCGCCTATGGTCAGAACTTTGTTCGCACCATGCTGCGTCTCATGGCCGCAAAGCCAGAAGTACGCGTGGTGTGCGATCAGATTGGGTCACCGACCTGGGCGAGCGGCCTTGCGCAGATCCTCTGGAGGATGATCGAGATCGATGCGCCGGGCGGAATTCATCACTGGTGTGATGCGGGCGTCGCAAGCTGGTACGACTTCGCGATTGCAATTCAAGAAGAAGCGCTGCAACGCGGGATTCTCGCGCAGGCGATTCCCGTGCTGCCGATCCGCTCCGCGCAATATCCGACCGCAGCGAAGCGACCGGCCTACAGCGTGCTCGATGCGGACCGCACCCGTGCGCTCACGGGCGCGCCTGCAGTGCACTGGCGTGCGCAGCTGCGCAAAATGCTCGATGCGCTCGCCGTCGCATAGATCCTGATCGGTGCTGCCGGCGCGGCAGCCGCGAGCCGCAGCGCGCTAGGCAAATGCGCTGAACCAGCGATCAAGCACCAGAAGCGACCAGGCGCGGCGAAAGTCGCTTGCTACCGGCTCGCGCAGCACGCCACGATCCACCAGGCGCCGCATTGCATCCTTCCACAGCTGTGGATGACGCCGAATCCAGCGGTGCGTCGGCAGGCCAAAGCCGCTCTTGGGACGCTCGAGGTGCCCCGGCGGCAGCCGCGGTTGCATGAGTTCGCGCACCAGAAGCTTGCCGCGCCGCGCGTCGCGATCAACGAGGAGCTCGGGATCCACTGCCAGCATAAACTCGACGAGCCGGTGGTCAAGAAGCGGCGGACGCACTTCGAGGGAGTGCGCCATGCTGGTACGATCAACTTTGACGAGGAGTCCCTCCGGGAGGTTCGTATTGATGTCGAGCCAGCGCAGCTGCGCAAGCGGCCCAAGCGACTCGCGCCAGAACTGCCGGTAGAACCAATCATAGTCGTAACCGCTCTCGAGCCATGCCGGATGCAGCAGCGCATCGACCTGCACGCCGGTCAGAGCGCCGAGCGCGGCGGAGAACCCGGGAAGTCCGGTCAGCGCGTGGCGCTGCATCGACTGCCCGAATCTCGACAACGGCGGCAGCCACGTGGCAAGGGCGCGATTGAGGCTCGTGGAGCGCGCGCCGATGGCCGACCAGTAGCGCGGATAGCCGCAGAAGATCTCATCGCCCCCCTCGCCGCTCAACGCTACCGTCACATCGCGGCGCGCGCATCCAGCAATCAAATAGTTCGACCACGCGGCGCTGTCGCCGAAGGGCTCATCGAAGAGGCGCGTAATCGTATCGAGCGCCGCATCCAGGTCTGCGCTGGCTGCGCTCATGGCAGTATGGCGCGTGCCCAGATGAGCGGCGACCGCGCGCGCCGCATCCGCCTCGGAGCGCGCCTCCACATCGAATCCCAGGGTAAACGTGCGCGGTGCGCTCAGGTAATAGGCGGTGAGCGCCGAATCGATGCCGCCGCTCAGGAATACTCCAACCGGCACATCGCTTAGCGTGTGTTCCGGGACGACGACGCGCAGCAGCGCATCCAGCTGCCCGAGACTCGCGTCGCGATCGCGCACACGAATCTCAGCGGATGGCTTCCAATAGCGTTCGATGCTGAGCTTGCCGTCCTGCCAGCTTAATGAATGCCCGGCAGGAAGTTTGGCAATCCCCTCGTAGATGGTCTTCGGCGCGGGGATGTAGCCGTGGAAAAGAAAGTCCCTCACGGCACTCTTGTCGATGGGAGGGGTGCCCAGGACCAGGAGCGCCTTCAGTTCCGAGGCAAAGGCAATCCCGTCAGCGAGCACGCGGTAGTACAGCGGCTTGATCCCCAGCCGGTCGCGTGCCGCAAAGAGCTGCCGGCGCTCCTCGTCCCATACCGCGAAGGCGAACATTCCCACGAGCTGCGGCAGGCAGCGTTTGCCATCGCGCGTCAGAAGGTGTAGCAGGACCTCGGTGTCGCAGTTGGAGTGCAGCGGCGCAGCCACGCTCGCGCGCAGGGCGTGGAAATTGTAGAGCTCGCCGTTATAGGTGAGGACGTGCGCGCCGAGTTGCATGGGCTGCGCGCCCGCCGCGCTCGGGTCGAGGATCGCGAGCCTGCGATGTGCGAGTGCCACACCGGGGGCCTGCCAGATGCCGTCGCCGTCGGGTCCGCGGTGTGCGATACGCGCCGACATGGCCTGCGCCGCCTCCGCACTTGCCTCGCGACCGATGATTCCGGCGATACCGCACATTCGGACAGCCTACCGGATCCGCGCTATATTCTCCTGCCCGGGCAGCTTTCAGCCATGCGCAGTTTCTTCTGGTTTTTGGGACTCCTCGCGGCTGCTTTCGCCGCGATGGCGCTCTTTGCCTACCCCGCGTGGCTGCTCTTGCATCCGCATTTCGACTTTCCCTTTCATCGCATCGCAAGCCGCGTTGGCATGCTGGCGCTCCTGATAGGCTTCGTGAGCGTGGCGCGCCGGCTCGGTCTTGATGACCGGGCGAGCCTCGGCTACGGGGTGCAGCCGCGCGTGTTTGTGCGCGAGTTGCTGCTGGCGCTCGCCCTTGGCGTGGGTCTCATGCTGATCGTGGTTGGCGTGATGGTCGGCATGGGATTGAGATCCTGGCAGCCGGGCCTTGACCTGAATGCCGCCCTCATCACGCAACTTGCGCTGAAGACGCTCCTGAGCGCGTTCGCAGTGGCCTTCATCGAGGAAACGTTCCTGCGCGGCGCAATGTTCAGCGGCATCGCGCGCGAATCGGGCACGCGCGCGGCGGTGCTGCTGACCGCGCTCGTCTATGCGGCAACGCACTTCATCGCTCGCTACCACATCCCGGCGGAACTTGTCGTGCCGACGAGCGGGCTTGCAATGGTCAAAGGCTCGCTACAGGCCTTCGCGGATCCCCTTGGGATAGGCGATGCATTTCTTGCACTCTTTGCGGTCGGCGTGCTGCTGGCCGCGGTGCGAGCGGCCACCGGCAATATCGCCGCGTGCATCGGACTGCACGCCGGGTGGGTATGGATCATCCTCCTCGTGCGCGAGACGTCCATTCCCGATACCACGCGCCGCATGAGCTTTCTCCTGAGCAGCTTTGATGGCTTCATCGGGTGGCTCGTGCTCGCCTGGACCATTGTGATCGGCTGGCCGCTCTACCACTTTTACCTGCGCCGCACGCCTGCTATGCGCTCCTCTGGATGAGCGGGCTCAAGCGCGCCAGACGCGCAAGCGGATCATCGAGCTCAAGACAGTACTGCTTGTCCGAAAGACTCAGAGGCAGAATCTCGGCCAGCCGATATCCAACCCACGCGCAGTCCTCGAAGTGCTTGGTGACGCCCTCGTAGAAATTGCCGAGCTCCGGCAGGACTTTGCGCAGCAGCTGCCCGAGATGCTGATACTCCCCGGGCAACTCAACCTCGCGCTCCGCAGCGAGCCAATCAACTTCGCCGAGGTTCAGTCCGTCGCTCTGTACGCGACGGCCGCGCAACTGAAACTTGCGCACCCCCAAACAGGTGACTCCGAGTAAACCATCCGGCAGCGAATAGAAGTCGGCGATCCGGGCCGTCGTGCCGATCGTGGCGGTGGCTGCTACTGCGCCTGTCTCGCTGCCGCTCTCCACCAGCACCACGCCGAAGGCCGTCTGCGCGCGCAGTGTTCGGCGCACCATGTCGATGTAGCGCGGCTCGAAGATGCGCAGCGGCAGCGGGCCGCCGGGAAAGAGCACGGTGTGCAGCGGGAAGAGCGCAATCTCGTCCGCGGGCGAGGCAAGTTCAGGCATCCAAGGCGCCCCCGCGGCGCGCCTGCAACCCCGCGAGGAGCCGCCCATGCAGGCCCCCGAAGCTGCCATTGCTCATCACGAGCACATGATCTCCCGGGCGCGCTGCCGCAACGAGATCCGCGCTGAGCGCGTCGAGGTCGCGGCGCAGGTGGCCGCGCGCGCCGAGCGCCGTCACGACCGCCTGCGCGTCCCATCCGAGATCGGCGGGGGCGTAAAGCCAGACCTCATCGGCCGCGGCGAATGCCGGGGCGAGCGCATCACGATGCACGCCCATGCGCATGGTCTGCGAGCGCGGCTCGAGGACGGCAATGATGCGCGCGCCGTTGACGCGCGCTCGCAAGCCGGCAAGCGTGGTCTGAATTGCGGTGGGGTGATGCGCGAAATCGTCATAGATGACGATGCCGCCCACTGCGCCGCGCACCTGCATGCGCCGCGCCACTCCCTGAAAGAAGTGCAGCGCCTCAATCCCCCGCGCGACGGGGACGCCGACATGGCGCGCGGCTGCCAGAGCCGCGAGCGCATTGGCAACGTTGTGGCCGCCGATGAGAGACCACTGCACCCTGCCGTGCAGGGTTGCGCCCTCGAGCACGTCAAACGACGAGCCGTCGGTCACGCCGGGCGCAGGGCGGCTCGTCCACAACGCCTGCGCCGCGCTCGGCCCGGCCGCAAAGCCCTCGCACGGTGTCCAGCAACCCATGGCGAGCGTGCGCGCAAGGTGCGCATCGGCGGCATTCCACACGATGCGTCCGCTGCCCGGCACCGTACGGACCAAGTGATGAAACTGGCGCTCGATGGCCGCGACGTTTTCATAGATGTCGGCGTGGTCGAACTCGAGATTGTTGAGGACGAGCGTGCGCGGGCGGTAGTGGACAAATTTTGCCCGCTTGTCAAAAAAAGCCGTGTCGTATTCGTCCGCTTCAATCACGAAGAAGGGCGCTGCGCCCAGGCGCGCGCTCGACTCAAAGTTGGCCGGAGCACCGCCGATCAGAAAACCCGGCGCCAGGCCCGCATGCTCGAGAATCCAGGCAAGAAGAGATGCGGTCGTCGTCTTGCCGTGCGTGCCCGCAACCGCCAGCACCCAGCGTCCCCTGAGGAGCTCGCGTGCCAGCCATTCGGGGCCGGAGGACTGCGGGATATCGCTCTCGAGGAGCGCCTCGATGACCGGCTGCCCGCGCGTCAAGACATTGCCGACGACGACCACATCGGGCCGCGGCGTCAGCTGCGAGGCTGCGTAGCCCTCGATGAGTTCGATGCCCAGGGCCTCCAGCTGCGTGCTCATCGGGGGGTAGACGTTCTGATCGGAACCGGTGACGCGATGCCCCGCCGCCTTCGCCAGGGCTGCAACCCCCGCCATGAATGTGCCGGCAATGCCGAGAATATGGACGTGCATAGGTACCTTTCAGACCACGCCGGAAAACAAATACAAGAGTAGGATCTGCCCCGCAAGGTACTGCAGAATGACGAGCGCGACGCAGGCGGCCGTCGCCCATTCAAGGGCGGCCTTGAGTACGTGTGCGTTGGCGGCGACCGTCCATACCACGATCCCAAGTCCGAGCATCGAGATCGGCAGACGCCAGGTGTCATCATCGGCGAATTGCCGCACGAGCCACACGGCTGAAATCCACAGGGGCGCCAATACGGCCTGGTACCCAAACACGGCGGTGGCGGTCTGCAGGAAGCGCTCCGGGCGGTGCAGGAGCTTCAGCAGCAAGGCATACCATACGAGGGTGAATATGGCCTCGACCACGAGCTGGCCGAACCAGTGCCCCGGGATCGGTGGCAGCACGGCACTGACGAGGCAGTTGACGATGAAGAAGCCCGCTGCGGTACCCGCCAGCACTGCAGCCGACGCCGGCAGATCCTGCGGACCCTTGCGCATGAGCGCGATTTGAACAAACAGACGGACCAGCTCCTTCATTTCGATGAGGTCCGCGATGTCTGTTCCGATAAGCTAACGGAAGCTGAATTGTACAGATCCTCGGTAAACGCGTTGCAGCCCATCATCACAACCCAAGAGGATCTCGCGGCGCTGGCCGCTCGCCTGACGGCGGCGGACGCCTTTGCTGTCGACACTGAGTTTCTGCGCGAACGCACCTATCGGGCGGAGCTGTGTCTGATCCAGGTCGCAACCAGCGATGCGGCCGCATGCGTCGACCCGCTGCGGCTGCACGACCTTTCCACGCTGGCACGCCCCCTGATCTTGGGGTCTGCGGTGAAAGTGATGCACGCGTGCCGGCAGGACCTCGAGGTGCTCTATCCCGTCGCCGGCGTCGTAGGGCCGGTGTTCGATACGCAAATCGCCGCCGCGCTCACCGGGGCGCCGGCTCAAGTCGGCTACGCCGATCTCGTGCGCCGGCTCCTCGGCTGCGACTTGGCGAAAGCGCACACGCGCACCGACTGGTCACTGCGGCCGCTGTCGCCGGAGCAGATAGAGTATGCGCTCGACGATGTGCGCTACCTCCTGCCGCTCAAGGTTCATCTGGAGGAGCAGATCGAACGGCTGGGCCGGACCGCATGGCTCGAGGAGGAGCTGGCCGCGCTGGCAAGCGCAGGCAACTTTTCCGTCGATCCGCAGCAGGCTTGGCTGCGTGTCAAAGGTTTGCACGGACTCGATGCCGCGCGCGCGCGCCTGTTGCAGGAACTTGCGGCATGGCGCGAGCGGCGCGCGATCGAGCGCAATCGGCCGCGCGGCTGGATACTCGAGGAAGCCGTACTGCGCGAAATCGTACTGCGCGTTCCACGCACGCACGCTGAGCTCGCCGGTATTGCAGACCTGCCGGCGAGCACTCTCAAACATTGCGGCGAGGAGATTCTCGCCTGCGTGCAGGCGGCCGGCGTTCCCGACCCGCCGCCGCCGCTTGACCCGCGGGTGCGGCCGGATCCGGCGAGAACCGCGCTCGTGCGCAAGCTCGCTGACCTCAATCAGTCGATCGCGCTCGAGCTTGCCCTGAGCCCCGAGGTTCTGACCACTCGGCGGGAGCTTGAGCAGCTCGTGGACGGCCGTCGTGACGTCCCGGTCCTGCAGGGCTGGAGGCGCAGCGTCGTCGGGGATCGGTTGGTTGCGGGGTTGTAGGGGAACCCGGTGTGCGCGCGCGCGTTTGGCCGTGTGGGTGCTAGAGTAGAGAGCTGTGGACGAGAACGGCGATCCGGACGATCTGCTCGCGAACGAACGCGCTGCGCGCATCGAAGCTGAGCGCGCCAGCCATTTGAAGGATGAATTCCTGGCGACGCTCGGTCACGAGCTGCGCAATCCGCTCAATGCGATTCTCGGTTGGGCGCGTCTTCTGGAGCTCGGCCGCCTCTCCCCGGAGGAAGCCCACGGCGGCGCACAGACGATCGTGCGCAACGTGCGGGCACTCTCCCAGATCGTCAATGACGTTCTCGACGTGAGCGGCATGGTGAGCGGCAAGACTCGCATCGATCCCGAAGAAACGGACGTGTGCGAGGTGATCGAAGCGGCGCTTGAGAATTTGAAGCCGACCGTGCAGGCAAAGGGCATCGAGCTGCACAAGCAGCTCGGCGCCGCGACTTGTCTCGTATTTGGAGATCCGCACCGCCTGCAGCAGATCATGTGGAATCTATTGAGCAACGCGGTCAAATTCACGCCGCGCCGGGGCCGCGTGGCGGTAAATCTGGAGTGCGCCGGCGCCACCTGCCGAATCGCCGTGAGCGACACGGGCGACGGCATTCCGCAGGAGCTACTGCCCTTCGTTTTCGATCGCTTCCGCCAGGCGCAGGTTGCGAAGCCAACTCCCAACCGTGGGCTCGGGCTCGGTCTTGCCATCGTCAAACAACTCGTCGAGCTGCACGGCGGCAGCGTCGCAGTCGCGAGCGGCGGAGTGGGCCATGGCACCACATTCACGGTGCTGCTGCCGCGCCTTGCATCCCTCGAGGAGACATCCGGCTCGGTGCCGGCGGAAGCCAATGGAGCGCTCGCCTCCGGCTCGAGCGGCTGACCCGCGAGGCAGCTAGCGCGAACGCTTCGGCGTGCTGCGGGTTCGCGTCCGCGGCGCGCTCAAGGCCCCAGCCGGCGGCCGATGACGCCGCGCGACGGCAACTCGTTTGGATAAGCCGAGGGCGGCGTCCAGTCGCTTGGCGACCTCAACCAGGCTTCCCTCGGCCTTGATCGCGCGCAGCAGACCCCGGGCGCGATAGAACTCCACCAGCGGCTTGGTCTTCTCTTCATAGACTTTGAGCCGTTCGGCGACCGTATGCTCATTGTCATCGGGACGCTGAAAGAGTCGGTGCGGGGCGCCTGCTTTCGGGCAGGCCTCGTCCGCGGCCCCGCCAGCCCCCGCCGTGCGCACATTGAAGACGCGCCCGCAGTCGCGACAGGTGCGCCGGCCGGAGATGCGCCGCACGAGCTCCTCACGGTCAACCTCCATCAGCACGACGGCATCGAGCGGCTGCCCGAGCTTGGCGAGCATGGCATCAAGAGCCGTCGCCTGTTCGATATTGCGTGGAAAGCCATCGAGTACGAACCCCTGACGCACGTCGGGCGCGGCCAGGCGCTCAGCGAAAATGCCGAGGACGATTGCATCCTCCACGAGACGCCCCGCATCCATGGCGGCCTTGGCGTGCCTGCCGAGAGACGTGCCGGCCTCAACCGCGGCGCGCAGCAGATCTCCGGTGGAGATCTGCGGCATGCCTCTTTCTTGCGCCAGACGCTGCGCCTGAGTGCCCTTGCCAGAGCCCGGCGCGCCCAGCAGAACAATTCTCATATTTTTACGAGACCGGCCCAAGTGGGACAGAAGGGACGCCACGTTACCGGCGCCTTCCCGCAAGGTCAAACGAGCGCGCGCACTCGTGCCGCCGCGAGCCCGGCTGCGCTATTCTTGGGAATATGAAAAAGTCGGCACCCAGGAATGCGTTCTACGCCCAATCGGGCGGCGTCTCGGCCGTCATTAACGCCTCGGCCTGCGGCGTCATCGAAGCCGCAAAACGGCATCGAAAGCACATCGGCAAGCTCTTCGCGGGGCGCGACGGCATCGTCGGCGCACTCACCGAGAATCTCATCGATGTGAGCCGCGAGACGGCCGCGACCATCCGCGCACTCAAGCACACCCCCGCGGGTGCCTTTGGGTCGGCGCGCTTCAAACTGAAGAGCCTGGAGCAGAACCGCGCCGAGTATCAGCGTCTCATTGACGTCTTCCGCGCGCATGACATCGGCTATTTCTTCTATAACGGCGGCAACGACTCCATGGACACCGCGCTCAAGGTGTCGCAGATCGGCCAATCACTCGGCTATCCGATCACTTGCCTCGGCGTGCCGAAAACAGTCGACAACGACCTACCGCACACCGACTGCTGCCCCGGATTCGGGTCGGTGGCCAAATACGTCGCCGTCTCGACGCTGGAGGCCGGGCTCGACGTCGCCTCCATGGCGCGCACCTCGACCAAGGTTTTTGTTCTCGAGGTGATGGGACGGCATGCGGGCTGGATTGCGGCGGCGGGCGGCCTCGCCGGCGCAAATCCCGCCCAGCCGCCCCACATCATCCTTTTTCCGGAGATTCCGTTCGTACCCGAGGAATTCCTCGGCCGCGTGCAACACTGCGTCAGCCAGTACGGATACTGCGTCATCGTCGTCTCCGAGGGCTCGGCGTACGCGGACGGCAAGTTCGTCGCCGACGCCGGCACCAAGGATGCCTTCGGCCACACCCAGCTCGGCGGTGTTGCGCCGGTGATCGCAAACATGATCCGTGAAGCGCACGGTTACAAGTATCACTGGGCGGTCGCCGACTACCTGCAAAGGGCGGCGCGCCATGTGGCCGCGCGCGTCGATGTCGAGCAGGCCTATGCGGTCGGCAAAGCCGCCGTGGATCTTGCCGTCCAGGGCGTGAATGCGGTCATGCCGACCATCGTGCGCCGCTCATCGCGGCCCTACCGCTGGACCATCGGCCATGTGCCGCTCGCACAAGTGGCGAACGTGGAAAAGAAAGTACCGCGTTCGTTCATCACCGCGGACGGCTTCGGCATCACCGCCGCCTGCCGCCGCTATCTTGAACCGCTTATTGGCGGCGAGGCTCCGCCGCCGTACCGCAATGGCCTGCCAGTTTATGTGCGAATCAAGGGTGTCGCAGTGCGGCGCAAGCTTGCGGCCGGATTCAAGGTCTGAGCGGCGGCCGCGCCACCAGCGGCCGCGGCCGCCATGCTATAGTCCGCAGCCGCATGGCGGCCGGACGGGCGTCAGAATGGGCCGGGCTCGCCGAAAGAACACCAAACAAATGCATTTCCTGGAGGGTTGCTGATGGATCCCACTAATTGGCTGTGGCTCGCAATCGGCGCTGGCGTGCTTGCCATACTCTACGGCGTCGTCTCGACCCTTTCCATTCTGCGCCTGCCCGCGGGCAACGCGCGCATGCAGGAGATCGCGGCAGCCATTCAAGCCGGCGCCAAGGCTTACCTCAATCGCCAATATTCGACGATCCTCATTGTCGGTATCGTGCTCTTCATCGCGATCGGGTTTGCGCTCAATAGCTGGGCAACTGCCGGCGGTTTCGCGGTCGGCGCAATCCTTTCCGGGCTCACCGGCTACATCGGCATGAACATCTCCGTGCGCGCCAACGTGCGCACCGCGCAGGCGGCCAACAATGGCCTGAATGCCGCCCTCAGCGTCGCATTTCGCGGGGGCGCGATCACCGGCATGCTGGTCGTCGGCCTCGGCCTCATCGGTGTCGCCGGCTACTTCGCCATTCTGCGCCCGCAAATCGGCGATGCAGCTGCGTTGCACGCGCTTGTCGGCCTTGCCTTCGGCGGCTCGCTGATCTCGATATTTGCGCGCCTCGGCGGCGGCATTTTCACCAAAGGAGCGGATGTCGGCGCGGACCTGGTCGGCAAGGTCGAGGCCGGCATTCCCGAGGATGACCCGCGCAACCCCGCCGTGATCGCCGACAATGTCGGTGACAATGTCGGCGATTGCGCCGGCATGGCGGCGGATCTGTTTGAGACCTATGCGGTGACGCTGATCGCGACCATGTTGCTTGGCGGTCTGCTCTTTGCGCAGCAGGGCGAGCAGGCGGCGCTGGCCGCCGTCCTCTATCCGCTCGTGCTCGGCGCAGCCTCAATCGTCTCGTCGATCATCGGCACGTTCTTCGTTTCCACGCGCGATGGCGGCAAGATCATGAATGCGCTCTACAAGGGCGTCGTCGTCTCCGGTGTCGTCTCCGCGGTCCTGTTCTACTTCATCACGCAGAAGCTGATGCCCGCGCAGGCGTCTGCGCTCTTCGGCTGCGCGCTCATCGGCCTCGCCCTGACCGCGGCGCTCATGATGATCACGGAGTACTACACCGCAACGGAGTACTCACCGGTGCGCGGCATCGCCTCCGCATCGCAGACGGGCCACGCCACCAACATCATTGCGGGCCTCGGGATCTCAATGAAGTCGACGGCGCTGCCGGTCATTGCGGTGTGCTTCGCCATCTGGGGCGCCTACCGCTTCGGCGCACCGCAGGGCATCGGCTTGTATGGCATTGCCATTGCCGCCACGGCGATGCTGTCGATGACCGGCATGATCGTGGCGCTGGATGCCTACGGGCCCATCACCGACAACGCCGGCGGCATCGCCGAGATGGCGGGACTACCCAAACAAGTGCGTGACATCACGGACCCGCTGGACGCGGTGGGCAACACCACCAAGGCGGTCACCAAAGGCTACGCCATCGGCTCGGCGGCACTGGCGGCACTGGTGCTGTTCGCCGATTACACCCACAACCTGCAAGCCGCCGGCAAGCTCGTGGATTTCTCGCTGTCGGATCCTGCCGTGATCATCGGGCTCTTCATCGGCGGCCTCGTACCCTATCTCTTCGCCGCTATGGCCATGGAGGCCGTCGGACGCGCCGCCGGCGCAGTCGTCAACGAGGTGCGCCGCCAGTTCCGCGACATCAAGGGAATCATGGATGGCACCGGCAAGCCTGATTATTCCCGCGCCGTGGATTTACTGACGCGTGCTGCCATCCGCGAAATGATCATACCTTCGCTGCTGCCGATTCTCGTTCCCATCGTTCTGGTGTTCCTGCTGAATGCAATGATGGGCCCCGGTGCAGGCGTCAAAGCACTCGGTGGCCTCCTCATCGGCACGATCGTCACGGGATTCTTCGTCGCGATCTCCATGACGACCGGCGGCGGCGCCTGGGACAACGCGAAGAAATACATTGAGGAAGGTCACTTCGGCGGCAAAGGCTCGGATGCGCACAAGGCAGCCGTGACCGGTGACACCGTGGGCGATCCCTACAAGGACACTGCGGGCCCCGCCATCAATCCGCTGATCAAGATCATCAATATTGTCGCGCTGCTGCTGGTGCCCCTGCTCTAGAACGACTGCATCAGCCGCGCCCGGCGCGGGTCTGAGTCAGCATCGCGCTCACAAGGCTATTCAGGCGCTGGCAGAACTCGGCGACCGGTGCATCGGCCGCGGCCTGCTTGTCAGCCAGCGCCGAGCTGATTTCAGTGAGCCGCCGCTCGATACGATCGTCCACCGTCATGGTGTGCGTCAGCAGCGCACTCACGCACGAAGTGATTTCCGCATCGAGCGCACGTGCATCGGTGCCGGCGATTTCAACGCCGGTGAGTTCACGGGGATATCCAGCCTCCAGGTGCTGGCGCCACAATCGCGCAAGCTGCATACCGTAGTATCCTTGGCCTGTTGTTATTCGTTATTCCGGCGACCTTATTACCACGCTCGCCGCGCGACTGCACTGCCGCGATATACTGTGATTGACCCCGATATGGCGCCCAATGTGAGGGTAATAAACCTCATTCTGCCGCGATGGACGCCGGCGGATGCAATAAGTAACTGATTGTCCACGGCCTTTATCCACAGTCAAATCTGTTGTTTCTTAGACTCATGGCACCCCCGGTTGCGCGGCGGATGGGACATGGCAAAGCAATTTAGACGATTCTTAAGGAGTCCTAGATGAATTCAAAGACTGTCATGCTCGCGGCCGCGGTGGGCAGCCTGTTTGCCCTGGGCGCGCCGTCAATCCTGGCCGCTGATGATCCGGCAAGTGAAAAGTGCTACGGCGTGGCCAAGGCCGGCAAGAATGACTGCGCCGGCCCCGGACACGTGTGTGCGGGATTGGCGAAGACGGACGGCAACCCCGATGAGTACGTGACGCTTCCCAAGGGAACCTGCGAACGCATCGTCGGCGGCATCCTCAAAGGTGCCGCAACCTAAGGCTCATGAGCGCGCCGGCTCATTGCAGTGGAATCGGCCTGCGCGCGCCGCACCATGCCGAGTTACTCGCGCGCCGCCCGGCAGTGGGCTTCGTGGAGGTGCACAGCGAAAACCATTTCGCCCGCGGCGGCACACAGCGCGAGGTGCTCGCCGCAGTGCGCGCTCACTACCCGCTCAGCCTGCATGGGGTGGGCCTGTCGATCGGGTCGACCGATCCGCTCAACGGCGCACACCTCGCGGAACTTGCGCGTCTGGAGCGTGACTTCAATCCCGTGCTCGTGTCCGAGCACCTCGCGTGGGCATCGGTTGACGGGCGCTTCATGAATGATCTGCTGCCACTGCCCTATACGGCAGAGGCTCTGCGCCATATGGCCTCCCGCGTGAGCGAGGTGCAGGACGTCCTCGGGCGTCAAATCCTGATTGAAAACGTATCAAGCTATCTTGAGTTCAAGGACTCGCAGATGACGGAGTGGGAGTTTTTGGCCGCGCTCGCAGCCGAATCCGGCTGCGGCATACTCTTCGACGTCAACAACCTGTACGTGAACGCGATCAATCACGGCTTCGACCCGTACGCCTATTTGAATTACATTCCGGCCGCCGCGGTGCAGGAGATCCATCTTGCCGGCCACAGCACGCTGCGCTTAGGCACACGCGAGTGCCTGCTTGACACGCATGCGGGGCCGGTGTGCAGCGCCGTGTGGCAGCTGTATGGCGCGGCGCTCGAGCGCTTCGGGACGGTGCGCACGCTCATCGAATGGGATGCGGAGCTGCCGGCGCTCGAGGTGCTGATCGCCGAAGCGGGAAAGATCGATGCGATGCAACAGGCCCGCCGTGCCGACGCTGCGTGAGTTGCAGCGCCGCTTCGCCGCGGCGCTCTTTGCCGACGCCGACGCGCTCGTAAGCGCAGACGTGCGCGCCGACGGCAACGATGTGCATACGCGCCTCGGCGTCTACCGCAAGCAACTGCATGCCATCTTTGCGCGCACGCTCGCGCTCGAATTCCCGGTCAGCGAACGCCTTGTGGGCGATGAATTCTTTCGGCGGCTCGCAGGTGAGTTCCAGGCCGTGCATCCCTCGCGCGCCGGCGATCTGCAGCACATTGGCGCGCACTTTGCCGCCTTTCTGCACGCGCGCTTTGGCGGTGGCCCGTACGACTATTTGGCGGACGTCGCTGAACTCGAGTGGGCGCTGCAGGAATGCACGGTGGCCGCGGAGGCGCCGGCGTTCGATTCGCAGGCTCTGCGCAGCGTCGATCCGGCCAACTACGCCGAGCTGCACTTTGATTTTCATCCCGCATGCCGCCTGGTGCGCTCGCGGTATCCGACGCTCGCTATCTGGCGCGCCAATCAAGCCGGCGCCGCCTCGGCCGACAGCATCGACCTTGGCAGCGGTGAGACACGGGTGCTCGCGCAGCGCAGCGCTCGGGGCGTCGCATTGCATAGTTTGAGCGCGCCGGAGTTCGTATTTCTGCAAAAGCTCGCCGAGGACTCGAGCCTGAGTGCGGCGCTTGAGGCGGCGCAGGGCAACGACCCGGCCTTTGACCCGGGACCCGCGTTGCGGCGCTGCGGCGCATTGAACGCGATCAGCGCCGCGAGGCTGCATCAAATGTCCGGCAGCGAAACGCGTGAGCGCGCCGCAGGCGAGATGCCGGAAGGCAAGGGTTGCTGCAGCGGACGAATTTGATGTGAAATCCCTGCGCGCGGGGCGAGTGCGCACCACGCGGATGTAGCTCAAGGCCGCAATTGCCGCGGGTTGCGGACGGCGGGCAGGCGAGTGTGCCGTGCGCGGTGAGGATGGCGAACCAAGCGTCGCGGCGCCCGCGGCGCCGGAGTCATGGAGATCTATGGACCAACTGACCTTGCCGCGGCCGGACTTCGTGGACGAAGGCAGCGCCCTGTCACGCGAGTGGCTGGTGACGAATGGCCTCGGGGGATTTGCCTGCGGTACGGTTGCGCAGGCCAATACGCGCCGCTACCACGCTCTCCTGGTGGCCGCGCTTGCCCCACCCGGGGAGCGCACGGTGATGGTCGCGAAGCTCGACGCCACCGCTACCTACAGGGAACGGCGATTTGAGCTCGCGTGCAACGAGTACGCCGACGGCGTGATTGCGCCGCACGGCTTTGCGTACCTGTGTGCCTTTCATCTTGAGGATGGGATACCCGTATGGACCTACGCGCTCGCTGATGCGCGGCTCGAAGAGCGCATCTGGATGGCGCATGGCCGCAACACCACCTACGTGAGCTTCACGCTGCGGCACGCCACGCAGGCGCTTGAACTGTCGCTGTTGCCGCTGTGCACCTATCGCGATTTCCACGCGCACACCCAAGGCGGCTGGCCGTTGGATGTCGCCGCTGAAGCGCGCAGCTGTCGCATCAGCGCGTTCGCCGACGCGCGTGCCTATCGCCTGCTCATCGATCGCGGCAGGTTCCTGGCGGGTGCGGACTGGTATTGGCATTTCCGACAACGCGCCGAAGCAGAGCGTGGTCTGGATGCGCTTGAGGATTTGTTCCGGCCGGGGACCTTTCATGCGCGGCTCGCGCCAAATGAAACGGTCACCTGGATCGCGACCTGTGAGAGCGACACGCCGGCGCCTGCAACGGCGGCACTTGCCGAGGAAATGTCGCGCCGCCAGTCGCTCGTCGCGCAGGTGGCTGCGGCGGCCGCCCCCATCTGGATTCGCGAGCTGACCCTCGCCGCCGATCAATTTGTGGTGACGCGCGCCGCGAGCGGCGCCAGCGGCGCGGGCACGACCATCATTGCCGGCTACCCGTGGTTCGGCGATTGGGGACGCGACACAATGATTGCGCTACCCGGTTTGGCGCTCGCGACCGGGCGCCACGCGCAAGCTGCTTCCATCCTGCGCACTTTTGCCGGCTACGCAAGCGAGGGCATGCTGCCGAATCGCTTTCCCGAGCGCGGCGATGCCCCCGAATACAACACTGTGGATGCAACTTTGTGGTACTTCCACGCGCTCAACGCCTATCTCGAGGCAAGCGGCGATCTGGAGCTCGTGCGCGATCTGTTTCCGGCGCTCCTCGAGATCGTCGATTGGCATCGGCGCGGCACGCGCTTCGGAATCAAGGTGGACGCGGAGGACGGGCTGTTGCGTGCTGGCGAGCCGGGAGTGCAGCTCACCTGGATGGATGCCAAGGTCGGAGATTTGGTGATCACTCCCCGCATCGGCAAACCGGTAGAGGTGAACGCGCTGTGGCATTTTGCACTCGCGAGCATGGCGCAGTGGGCGCAGAGACTTCAGGAGCTGCGTCTCGCGAAGCAGTTCGAGCGCAGCGCAGCGCAGGTTGCACGCAGCTTTGCACGCGCTTTCTGGTGCGAGTCGCGCGGCTACCTCTATGACGTCGTCGACGCCACGCAGGGCGTGCTCGATGCGCGCGGGCGCTTCGTGGATGCGAGCCTGCGCGCCAACCAGATATTTGCAGTGTCGTTGGGAACTAAACTTCTCGACGCGCGCCGTGCGCGCGCCGTCGTCGACGTTTGCGGCCGCGAACTGCTGACGCCGGTCGGTTTGCGCACGCTCGCGCCGGATGATCCGCACTATGCAGGTGCCTACCGCGGCGGCCCCGCTGAGCGCGATGCCGCCTACCACCAAGGTACAGTATGGGCCTGGCTTCTCGGACCCTTCGCCCTCGCACACTATCGCGTCCATCAGAACGCCGACTATGCCTTGAGTTTGCTCGCAGGCCTTGCACCGCACCTCTACGAGGGCTGCCTTGGAACCATTGGCGAGATTTTCGACGGCGCTGCGCCGCATGCGCCGCGCGGCTGTTTCGCGCAGGCCTGGAGCGTCGCGCAAACACTATTCGCCTGGCATGCGCTCAAGCGGCGTGCGGCGGCGCCCGCAGTCGAATGAAGAAGCTGAGCGCGGAGCACACGCGTCGCGCCGAATCCGCTGCGTCTCGGGTTGGATGACCGCTGCGCCGAACCTATCGGCCGCTTCCGACCTGATGGGGTTGCCGGATACGGCGAGGCGCTCATGGATAGGTTACATTGCCCGCATGAGCCGCTCTACGCCGCAACTTGCGGCCTGGGAAGTGCGCAAGACTCTGCAGCGTCTCACGCTTGGGCAGACTCTGCGCTTCCTTAGGCGCTGCGCGGTGGTGGCGGCGAGTTCCGAAAGTGCGCGCGAAGGCATCTGCGTGCGCGACGCTCGCGGCCAACAACTATGAAAGAAGCCGTACGGTCGAAAAGGCAAAATAGCGTGCACCGGCAATCAGTGCGCACCCGCCGGGCACGGGAATATTTTGCCGTGGCGCTGGTACTGCGGGCGCTGCGCGCCGCGACAGCGCCGCTGCGGAAACTCGCCGAATTGCTGCTGCTTGATCCGGGTCCGTACGCCCGCGCATTTGACAACTTCATCCTCGCGCTGATTCTGCTGAGTGTCGCATCCGTCGGCGTAGAGACGATTCCCGGCCTGCCGGCCTGGGCCATCGAGGCGCTGCGGATCGAGGAGATCTGCGTCGTTGCGGTATTTTCGTTCGAGTATCTGCTGCGCATCATAGCAGCGCAGAACAAGCTCGCCTTCATCGTGAGTTTCCGCGGAGTGGTGGATCTGCTATCGATCGGGCCCTTCTTCATCTCTGGAGTAGACACTCGCTGGGTGCGGGTGCTGCGTCTACTGCGCTTGCTGCGCGTATTGAAGCTGCGAACGCATACTCTCGAGGCCACGGTCGCCGAGCGCACTCGCGAACTCGTCAGCAAGAATGCCGCACTCGAGGAGGCACAGGCGCAGATCAAAGCCGAACTCGACGTCGCGCGAGCGCTGCAGAGCGCAATCCTACCGGCGATATTTCCCGCCACACCGCGATGTGATGGCGCAGCGCGCATGATTGCGGCCACCACCATGTGTGGAGACTTTTACGACTTCATCGAGTTACCCCACGGGCGCATCGGGCTGGTGATGGCGGACGTGTGCGGCCATGGCGTGCCGGCGGCGTTTTTCATGGCGGTGGCGCGCACCAGCCTGCGGGATGTCGCTGTGCAGTTCGCCGATCCGGGCGCTTGCCTTGCGCATACCAACCAGGCGCTGTGCGCGCAGAATCCGCTCGATCTTTTCGTCACCGTGTTCTATTGCGTACTGGACCCGGCGACCGGCGTGCTGCGCTACGCGAACGGGGGTCACGGCCCCCAATACCTGCGGCGCGCCGACGGTTCGGTGGGGACGCTCGACGGCGCGGGTGGGATCGCACTCGGCGCGATGCCGCGCGTCGAATTTCCGGAACACGCGGTGACACTGCGGCCTGGTGACCTGCTGTTGCTCTATACCGACGGCGTGACCGAAGCTTGCAACCCGGCCGATGAGGCCTACGGTGCTGAACGACTGATCGCACAGATTCAAGCACACGGCAACGCCAGGGCGGAGTTCATCGTCGAGCGCATCTGCGAGAGCGTGACGAGCTTTGCGGGCACGGCTGCGCAATCCGACGACATCACGCTCGCCGCGCTCGCTTGGGACGCGCGTTGAAAGTCCGGATTGAAACGCTGCACGGGACTACGCTGGTGCATCCTGAGGGCCGGCTTGATTTCAGCGCCGCGGCGGGTTTTCACCTGCAGCTGGAAGCCGTGCTCGCCGGTGCGCAAAAGGCGCCAGCGGCTGTGCTCATCGATTGCACCGCGCTCGACTACGTCTCGAGCGCCGGTCTGCGCGTATTCCTGCAGGCTGCGCGCGCTGCGCAGCGTGCCGGTACGTCGCTGGCGTTGTGTGCGCTGCAACCCGCCGTTCGCGAGGTGTTTGAAGTCAGCGGCTTCAACCGCATCATCACCGTACACGCAGACCGCGCTGCTGCTGTTGCACGCGGCGTGCCTGCAACAGGCCTTCGGCAGCGGCGCATGAGTGTGTCGAGCCAGGCGGCACATTTGCCAGCGCTCACGCGCTTCTTGCAGGAATTCTGGTCGACCGCCGGGCTGCCGCCAACCGAAGCGCTTGCTTTCGAGCTTGCTCTCGAGGAAGTCTTCATGAATGTGGTCATGCATGGCTCAGAGCTGGCGGCGCGGCAGGTCGAAGTATCGCTGGCCCTGGACGACGCTGAATTTACGATGACGGTCGAGGACGACGGGCCGCAGTTTGATCCGCTCCTGCTGCCGGCGCCGGATGTCTCTGCCACGCTGGAAGAGCGCCGCGTCGGCGGCAACGGCGTTTTTCTCGTGCGCAAGTTGATGGATGGCGTCGGCTATCAGCGTGTCGGCGCGCGCAACCAGCTCATGATGAGCAAACACATCCCGCGCTAGGCGTGTGGTGGTGCGCGGGTCGCCCGCAGGTGCAAAGTCGGTGAAATTCGCGTAGCTTCTCTTTCCTAAGACCCTACGCACGAGCGGGCAGCGGTTCGCGGCAGCTGCGCAAACCGGCAGCGAATAAAAGCCAAGTACATGTTTGAAATCCACCTCGGAGCGGCAGGCGCAGTCGTCATGACGGGGCGGCTCGACGCCACGCAGTGCGATGCAGCGCTGCAATTCATGGAGCGGCTGCCCGCGCCGCGGGTTATTGACCTTGCCGGGCTCGAATACATCGCCAGCGCCGGACTGCGCGTGTTGCTAATGACCCAGAAGCGGGTGCGGGGCTCAGGCGGCGGCCTCGTGCTCATCAACGTGCGGCCACAGATTTATGACATTTTCCGCTACGCCGGCTTCGACCGGATCATCGACGTGACCCGCGCCGCGAGCTAGCGGCCCGCTAGCCTCGCCAGGTCAAGCGGACCAACCTTTTGCGAGCTGCGCAGTACTTGTGAACGAGGACGACGACAGGACCATGGTGCTTCGGTGTCGGGAGGGCGACCGGGCGGCCTGCGAGCAGCTCGTTGTGCGCTACCAGAAGCCGGTCTTCAACGCCGCCCTTCGGCTGCTGCGCAATCCGGAGGATGCCAAGGATGTTGCGCAGACCACGTTCCTGAAGGCGTTCGGGCATCTCGCGGACTACGATCCGACCTTTAAGTTCTATAGCTGGATCTATCGAATTGCAGTGAACGAGGCCCTCACTTTTCTCGGATCACGCAAGTCGTTCGAGAAGATCAGCGGCGAGGAGCCGGACGGGACGCCGGGACCGGAACGGCAGGTTGAAGGGGAGCAGTTGCGGCAGGCGATCGAGGATGCGTTGATGGAGATCAAAGTCGAGATGCGCAGCGTAATCGTGCTGCGCCACGTTCTGCATTTGAGCTACAAGGACATGAGCGACATGCTCAAGCTTCCGGAAAAGACCGTGAAATCTCGGCTTTACGAAGCCCGCCAACTGCTGCGCGATCGCTTACTGCAGCGCGAAGCGATCTGAAAATGACGCAGCGCGAATACATCGCACTTATTCACGCGGAGATCGACGGCGAACTTGACGCCGCGAACCGAGCGGAACTTGCGCGTCACCTGCTCGCCGATCCGGACGCCAGAGCCCTGCGCGAGGATCTAAGGCGAGTCTGTAACGCGCTTGATGGGCTACCTGAAGTCGAGCCTCCGGCGCAGCTGCGGCAGAGCATTCTTGCTGCACTGCCGCAGTCATCTGTAAAACGGCCGGGACTGGCGTCGCCCTATTGGCGGCTGGCGGCCGTGATCGCGACCGTTATGCTGGCTGGGGCCATCGTGTTCGAGACGCTCAAGGGAGCGGGACCCGCTGCCGGCAACCTGTCCGGCACGATCGCGGCGCAGACACCGGCAATCGTTGCTACAGTGCGCCTGGGGGATGGGCCTGTCGCGGGCCGGGCAAGCTTGCTTCACGAGCGCGCGCAATGGGCTGTGGAGTTTGATCTGGCCAGCAGCGCTCCGGCGGACGTGCTGATCGTGAGCGGCGCATACAGCCTGCGCGTCAACGGCATTGCGGGACCGGACAAGGCCGGGGGTCCGCCAAGGCGGGTGACGTTGTCGGGTTTCCAAGCCAGCGAGCAGCCCGTAGAGCTTAGGTTCTTAGTGGCGGAAAAGCAGGTCGCAAGCGCAACCCTGCGACAGCCCGCAACCCGGTAATCCGTCGTGGTGCCACTACGCGGACCAACTTTTTGCAGCGTCGAATGTAGTTACTTGCAGGATGACCATTCATTGACTGTTTTAATTCTCTTGGGGAGGTTTTATGGCTTCTAGAACTGTGTGGATCGGCGGTGGCTTGGTAGTTGCGATCGCCGTGGTCGGGTATTTCGCTTACACCGCGTCGCCCTCGGGCAACGGCGCCGCCGGAACCATCGTCGAGGCGAAGCGCGCCCAAGCCGACGGCACGAACTCTACGGATAGCTCCGCGCCCACGGCGAGCACGACCGAGCAGAGTGCGGCAGGTACAGCAACGGATACCGCGGGAGCCGATGCCCCGGCAGCATCCGATGCGGGCGCAGCAGCTTCCGGCGGCGACGGGCGTCGCTCCGACGCGCGCCGGGCCGATAACGGCCGCCCCTCCGATGCGGCCTCCGCGGCAGATGCTGCGAGCGCAATGGGCAGCCGTTCGGACAGCGGTCGGGCGATGAATGGCCGTGCAGACGCGGCTGCGGCAGCCGACGCAGCGTCCGCGATGGGCATGCGTTCCGACAACAGCCGCGCAATGAGCGGCCGGGCCGACGCGGGTCGGGCTGATGCCGGACGCGCCGGCGACGCCGGACGCAGCAACCAGAACTAAGCAGTACAACGGCGTTGCGGACACGTGAGGTGGCCCGGCCAGTACCGGGCCACCTCACCGCTTTGTTGCCCAGAGATCGCACCCGTTGCGCAGCTTCGAAACTGCGCTGCGCCGCGGTAGTTGCCGTCGCGCTCAGCGCGGCGCGGCCGGCTCTGGCCGATCTTGATTACATCGAAACTGAGGAACTGCGGATCGTCTATTACGATCCGGCCGAGGCGTACCTCATTCCGCATGCAACCCAGTCCTATCTCGCGGGCCTCGCTGCGCACCGCAGTTTGTTTGGTTATGTTCCTGACGGTCACGTCAACGTACTCCTCGATGACTTCAGCGACCGCGCCAACGCGAGCACCATCGCGGCGCCGCGGGATCGCATCTTCGTCGACATTGCTCCCACGAACGAGCCGTACGAGACGGTCTCCTCCGCCGAGCCGTTTGCGTGGACGGCCCTGCATGAGCTGACGCATCTCGTCATGAACGATGGCGCGAGCCCCGCGGACATGCGCTTCCGGCATTTCTTTCACGGCAAGGTTGCCGTCGATGGGGCCCATCCGGAAACGCTGCTCTACAACTACCTCACCGTGCCGCGCGCAACCGCGCCGCGCTGGTACCAGGAGGGCGGCGCCGTTTTCACCGAGACCTGGTTGAGCGGCGGCGTCGGCCGCGCACAGGGCGGCTATGATGAAATGGTGTTTCGGGCGATGGTGCTCGACAACGCCAGGTTCTACGACCCGCTCGCATTGGTGTCCAAAGGCACCGAGATCGACTTTCAGACCGGCGCCAATGCCTACCTGTATGGCACACGGTTCATGGATTACCTTGCGCTCAACTACGGTCCGGACCGCCTGCTCAAGTGGTGGCGGCGCGACGCGGGCAGCCGGCGCTATTACGCCGATGATTTCCGGCGGGTCTTCGGGCTGTCCCTCGATGAATCCTGGCGGCAGTGGATCGACTGGGAGCACGCCTTCCAAACGCAAAACCTGCACACCGTGCGCGAACACCCGCTCACTGAGTTCCACGATCTCACGCACAAGGATCTCGGCGCTGTCTCCCGCAGTTATCTCTCGCCCGATGGGAGCAAACTGTTTGCCGCCGTAAAGTATCCCGGGCAGGTTGCGCACATCGTATCGATCGCGCGCGCCGATGGCGCGGTGACTGACCTCAGGGAGATCAAGGGTGCCAGTGGCTACACAGTCACCTCGCTCGCCTACGATCCGGCAAACGCGATGCTGTTCTATACGACCAACAACAACCGGCACCGCAATCTGGAGGCACTCGACCTGCACAGCGGCAAGTCGCGCACGCTACTGCGTGCCGCGCGCATCGGCGACGTCGTCTACAACGCGACCGATCATTCACTATGGGGAGTGCGCTACAACAACGGCTTCGCCATGCTCGTGCGAATCCCCGCGCCCTATAACCGCTGGGAGAATATGTACGTCTTTCCGCACGAGGAGAAGCCCTTCGACCTGGATGTCTCCCCTGATGGGGCGCTCGCCTCCATATCCGTTTCCAGCCCGGGAAAGAAGCCGGGAGCGCCACAGGTGACGCAGGTCAGGATCATGCGCACTGCGGCACTCGCCAGAGGTGAGGCTACACCTGTGCACAGCTTCGCGATGGGATCGGCGGTGCCCGAGGGCTTCGTGTTCTCAAAGGATGGGCGTTACCTCTATGGGAGCAGCTACTACACCGGGGTATCAAACATCTATCGCTACGAGATCGAGACCGGGAAACTGGATGCCGTCAGCAACGCTGCGACCGGCTTCTTCCGGCCGCTGCCGTTGCAAGGTTCCGAGCTCATCGTCCTGCGCTATGCCGCCAAGGGATTCGTACCGACGTCGATCGATGCCCAGCCGACGCAGGACTTAAGTGCGGTCAGCTTTCTCGGCGAACAGGTGGCGGAAAAATATCCGCAGGTGCAGAACTGGACGGCGGCCGCCCCGTCCACCATCCCCTATGAATCCCGGATCCTAAACAAGGGGCCTTACCACCCGGCCGCTGACCTGTCGCTCGAATCGCTGATCCCGGTCGTCGAAGGCTATCGGGACTCCGTCGCAGTCGGCGCCAGCGCTCGCTTCAGTGACCCGATGGGCTTTGACTCAGCGGACTTGGATGCGACCTACAGCCCGGACGATGGACTGCCTTCCAAGCAGCGTCTGCATCTCTCGGCTGATTTTCACCACACGCGCTGGACTGTCGGGGCGAATTGGAACGGCGCGGACTTTTACGACCTTTTTGGTCCCACCAAGCGCAGCCTCCCGGGTTACAACGGCTACGTTGCCTATGATCTGCCGCTGATCTACGACCCGCCGCAGTCGATGGATTTCCTCGCCAAAGCCGCCTACTACGGCGACCTCGACACGCTGCCCGGCTATCAGAATGTCATCTCGCCGACGCATAACCTCTTCACAGTGGATGCCGGACTCGTGTCCGTTGATACGCGTTCCTCGCCCGGCGCGGTAGACGCAGAGACAGGACATACGTGGACGCTCAATGCACACGCGTACGGCGCCGCCGGCGATTTCATCCCGAGCATTACCGGCACTTACGACGTCGGTTTTCCACTGCCGCTCAACCATTCCTCGATCTGGCTGCGAAGCGGCGCCAGCGTCTCCGCCGGAGACCGCACGAATCCGCTCGCCAACTTCTATCTGGGCGGTTTTGGCAATAACTACGTGGACAATGCCGGCTACGGCGGTGCGCAGCGCTATCGCGAGCTATTGAGCATGCCGGGCTTCGACCTGGATGCTTTGCAGGGCAAGTCGCTCGTGAAGTCGACGCTTGAGTGGTCGCTGCCGCCGGTGCGATTTGAGGCACTCGGCTCGCCCGGCTTCTATGTCAGTTGGGCGCGACCAGAAGTGTTTACGGAATTTCTTGAAACTGACCTGGCATCATCGGCGTTCCGCCGCAGCGCCCACGACATCGGTGCGCAAGTCGACTTTCAGCTGCACGTTATGCACCGACAACCAATGATGCTCTCGATCGGCGCGGCGCGCGGTTTCACCGCGGGTGGACTTGGCACGCGTGAGTTCATGTTGTCGCTGCAGGTGCTGTGATGTTCGCAACCGACAAGGCAGCGTCACGCTGAACACCGCGCTGCTGATCCCTGCGGCGACCGCGCTCCTGCCCGGCTCGCTGTTTCTCGTGGGTCTCGTGCAGCTCGACGGCTACAAACTGCTGCGCCTGAAGACGGTGCTGGCAATGGTCGCCTGCGGCGCCCTTGCGGGCGGCGCCAGCTATTTCGCAAACAATTATGCGTACGAGCGCTTCAGTGGTGATTTCACTGCATTCTCGCGCTACGTGTCGCCGTGGATCGAGGAATGCCTGAAGGCGCTGGTGCTCGTCTTCCTGGTGCGCACGCGGCGCGTTGGGCTTCCGGTGGACGCGGGAATCGCCGGCTTCGCGATCGGCACGGGATTTGCGCTCATTGAGAACCTGTACTACCTCGCCGCGCGCCCGCACACTGCGCTCGCGGTGCAGGTCATTCGCGGCTTTGGTACCGCCTTCATGCACGGCGGCACGATGACCGTGATGGCCATGATCTCGGTGACACTCTTCGACCGGCGGCCGGGCGGCGGCCTGGCGCTGCTGCTGCCCGGCTATCTGGCGGCCGTCGCGCTGCACTCCGGATTCAACTATCTATTAATGTGGCCGATGCTTGCGGCGCTGGCAATGCTGATCGTGCTGCCGCTCGTGATCTACTTCGTATTTCAGCACAGCGAGCGCGCGCTTCTCGACTGGCTGGACACCGGCCTCGATGCCGACGTGCAACTGCTGGCAGCAATCAATGCCGGCACCTTTCTCGACAGTCACTCGGGCCGCTACCTGCAGGCGCTGCGCGATCGGTTCCGTGGCGAGGATCTGGCAGACATGCTGTGCTTGCTGCGTCTGCACAGCGAGCTCGCGCTGCGCGCCAAGGGCGTCTTGCTGCTGCGCGAGACTGGCCTCGAGGAAACGCCACTCGATGCTGAGACCCGCGACAAGCTTACGGAGCTCGCACAGCTCAAAAGGGCCATTGGTGGTCTGGGCATGCTCGCACTGCGTCCGCTGATTGTGGCGAGCGGCAAAGACGTGTGGGAGCTCACACTACTGCGAGAGTGACTCAGGCAAGAGCCGACCGGTACAACGCCACGAGTTTGGCCCACGCGCGCTCTGCGTCGGGCTTGCTGTAAATCGGTTCACCATTCTGCGCCGGCATATCCGGTACGCACCAGCCATGCTTGGTGCCCGGATACACCTCGATTTCCGCTGCCACTTTCGCCGCGGCGAAGGCGGCGCGTAACTTGTCCTTTGCATCCGGTTGGCGCGCATCATCATTCGCTGCGATCGCGAAGTACATCCGCGCTCTGATTTTCGGCGCGAGCAGGTGCGGGCTGTCTGGGTTGTCGGTGACGAGACCTCCGCCATGAAATGTCGCGCCTGCGCCTATCAGATCCGGCACCGTCGCAGCGGTGCGCACGACCAACGGCCCGCCCATGCAGTATCCCTGAGATCCGATCTTCTTCGACTTGTTGACCTGTTTCTGTGCGCGCAGAAACGCGGTGTAGGCCTTGGCATCCGCTTCGGCTGCTCCCTCTGCGGTCAGCGGACCCGTCATTTCCTTCATCTTTGCCCTGAATGCTTCGTCCTGGAAATTAACCGACGAGATGTCGCCGTAGATGGGAGCTTTGGCCGAACGATAGAAAGGATTTGGCACCAATACGGAATAACCGTCCGCCGCGAGGCGCTTGCCGAAGTCACGGAATGTTGGCCGCAACCCGAAAATATCAGTCCAAATGAGTACAGCGGCATGAGAACCCGTCACCGGATGAATAAATGCTGCGTCACAGACACCGTCTGGCGTCTTGATCTCGACGTCCTGCTCGACGACCTGCAACTGCGCGGCGGATACGGATCCGGTCGCCGCAGCGAGCCCCGCAGCGGCCGACAGAGCCACAAAATCACGTCGCGAGTGATCATGCAGCAGCGCGTCATTGCGCTCGCGAACCTTGTCATCGTTTGTCATGCCATAGCCTCTTGCTTTGAATGCGTGTGTTTGTGCTCGCCGTCCGAACGGACCGGCTGCCGGCACAGCAAAGTACGCTTTTACGAGCGCGAGTCAACCACCGTCGGGGGGAATGGAGGTCCGAGATTGGACGAATCTCAAGGAGAGCGTAGCTGTGCGCCCGATCAGTGTTGAACAAGCCTGATGTGGCTTAGCTCGCGCTCGTTGGGCGCGCTTCCTTAACCTCTGCTGCGTCGGCGCGCACCACGCCGGGATTCGATACAGAGCGCACTTCCGCGCTTTAGGCGGCGAGCGCCAGAGGCTCCGGCCTGCCGATCGCGTAACCCTGCAGGAAGTCGACCCCCATGCGCCGCGCGGCATCTACCGCCGCATCATCCTCCACCTGCTCGGCGATGACTTTGAAGTGCAGTGAGCGCGCAAGTTTGATCATCGCCGTGACCATTGCCTGATTGACCGAATCGCGCGCGAGATTGCGCATGAACGACCCGTCAATCTTCAGATAGTCCATCGGCAGATTCTTGAGATTGGAGAACGAGCCCACGCCCGAACCGAAGTTATCCAGGGCGAACTGGCAGCCCATGCCGTGCAGCACGCCGACGAAGCGGCGCGCGTGGTCCATATTGGCAATGACGGCATTTTCGGTGATCTCAAAGCACACTTGGCCGGGTGTCACACCGGTGCTGTCGAGACACTCGACCACGAACTCCAGAAACTGCACGTCCCCGAGAGTCTGCCCGGAAATATTGATGGCGACGCTGCGACTGGCCGGCACCGCCAGCGCACCGCGACCGAGCGCGGCGAGCGTCGTCTGCACCACCCAGCGATCGACGAGGCCCATCAGACGATAGCGTTCGGCAGCGCGCACGAAATCCAGCGGCGGCACATCGTTGCCCTCCTCATCGCGCATGCGCACGAACACTTCCATCGCCGGCCCACGCCCATTCGGACCGTTGGCGGGCACGATGATCTGCTGAAAGAGGTGAAAGCGATTCTCCTTGAGCGCGCTCTGCAGGCGCTGCAGCCATTGAATCTCCCCGGAGTGGCGCGCATGCGCCTCATCGCGCGCGGAGTACACGGCCACGCGCCCGGAGCCCTGTTTCTTCGCGACGTAGCAGGCCGAATCGGCTGCCGCAAAGAGCTCATCGAGCGTGCCGCTCTCGCGCGAGATCTCCACGATGCCGACGGAGACGCCGATGTTGAATATCTTGTCCTTCCATACGAAGCGGTAGTCGCCGACCGCGCGGCATACGTCGTCGGCGATCTGCTGCGCTTTCTCCAGCGGGCAGCCGATGAGCAGCATGCCGAACTCATCCCCGCCCAGGCGCCCGACCGTATCGCTGTCGCGCACCGCATCGCGCAGGAGCTTCGCCACTTCGCGCAGCATGCTGTCGCCGGCCAGGTGGCCACTCGTGTCGTTGACGGCCTTGAAACGGTCGAGATCCAAATAGCACAGCACGTGCTGGCCATCGCCGCGCTGGCCGCGATCGATCGCCTCCTCGCAGCGCCGCTCGAAGTCGCGCCGGTTGATGAGCCCGGTGAGGGCATCGTGAGTCGCCTGATACGACATCTGCCGCGCAAGCCCGCGCAGCTCGGTCACATCGTGCAGCAGCGCGACCGCGCCGGTCACTTCGTTGGCCTGGTTGCGGATCGGCGAGGCGGAGAGCTCGATGGAACGCTCCGCGCCGTTGGCGCGCGACAAGAGGAGCGCGCGGCGGCTGAGGTTCACCGGGGCGCCACTCGTGAGTGCCTGGCGCAGTGGATCGCTCAGCAAGCGCCGGTCGTTCTCGTCGACGAAGCCGACCACCTGCTCGAGCGTGCGCTCCTCCGCCGGGTCCACTGCCGTGCCCGTCAGTCGCTCGGCGGCCGGATTCATGTAGCGGATGCGGCCCTGCAGATCGGTCGCAATCACCGCCTCGGCGAGCGAATCGAGCGCCTGCAGATGCAATGTCGGCACGGCGGCGCCGTTATCCGCGGGCACCGACAACTGCGCAAGCTGCGGTACGGTCTGCGTCGGCAGAATCTCCGCTCCGGTGATGAGCAGCGCCGGCTCGCCTTCGTAGTCGATGACCGTGGAGCCGATCTCCAGGCGGCTCACCTGGCCCTGCAGGCCGATCATATCAATCTCATAGCGCTCGGCGGCGGGCTCGCCCTTCAGCCGGCGGCGAATATTCTCCTGCACGAGCTCGGCGTACTCGGGCGGCACGAGCTCGGCGAGCGGGCGGCCGATGAGCTCACTTTTCTCCGCGCCGACGAGAATCGCGAACTGCTTGTTGGCGTGCAGCACCACGTCCCGATGCACGATGACCGCCTCATGGATCCGATCGGCAAGCTCGGCGAATAGCTCCGGGGAGGCGCGCTCCCGCTCGAAGCGCGCCCCGGCGCTGCGCGTCAGGAGATGGTTGATTGCGGTGCCAAGCGCGGAGATTTCGGGATGATCGGTATGCAGCTCGACCCGGCCCTCCAGGCGTCCGCCAATCGCTATGCGCTGCAGCTGGTGCGAAAGCTGCTCAACCGCCCTCATTTCACGGCGCTGTAGCCCATAGAGCACCAAAAGGAGGGTTGCTACGAGGGCAAGCAACAGGCACACAAGGCCGAGAATCGACATCTGTAGTCTTTAGCGGGTCCCGCAGTAAACGCGCATCAGCCGGGGGCTCGTTGTCATCTTGTGGCATCGGCTGCGCTGCGCTGGCAGCATATCCCACGCCACCCCTCGGTCTGCCCGTATTTCACCATATCTCGTCGCAAGAACGCTTGGCAGCGTCGCGGAAAACCCTTAACTTCTTCCGCCCATTTACTCAGTGGGAATAAGTCCAATTGGACAGGCGCGATGATGCACACTGAAGCGGCCCGCGAACAGATGATCGAGCAGCAGGTACGTGCCTGGGACGTGCTCGATGAGCGCGTGCTCGGGATTCTGCGCCTCGTGCCCCGCGAGCTCTTTGTACCGGCCGAGCAGCGCTTCCTCGCCTTTGCGGACGTGGAGATCTGTCTGCCGCACGCCCAGCATATGCTGCGGCCGAGCGTCGCCGGACGGCTCTTGCAGGCGCTCGCACTGTCCGGTTCGGAGCGCGTACTGGAAGTGGGCAGCGGCACCGGCTTCGTGACTGCCTGTCTTGCCGCGGCGGGCCGCGCGGTGCGCTCGGTAGAGATCTTCCCCGATCTTGCCGCTCTCGCGGCGGCGAATCTCGCCGGCCTCAGTGTCGACAACGCGCAGGTAGTCAACGAGGATGCCCTGCAGATCTCGCAGGACACCCGCTTCGAGGCGATTGCGCTTACCGCGTCGCTGCCTGAGTACGACCCCCGCTGGGAGCGGCAGCTCGAGGTCGGGGGGCGTCTCTTCGTGGTCGTGGGCGAAGCCCCGATCATGGAAGCTCGCCTGGTGCGCCGCCTGAGCGAGGATACGTGGACATCCGAGAGCCTGTTCGAGACGATGATTGATCCTCTGCGCAACGCGAGCCGGCCGGAAGAGTTCAGTTTTTGACTTGCAGGGCAGTAAGGTGCTGATTTGAAAGGGAATGGTATGAAGATCGAGTTGGCCGTAGTGCTATGGGCTGTTGCTTTGCCGGGAGCGGCCGTCGCGGAGGACCTTTTGAAGGTCTACGACGACGCCCTGCTGAGCGACCCCCAGATGCGCGAGGCCACCGCCACGCGCATGGCGACGCTGGAAGCCAAGCCACAGGCGCGCGCGCTTCTTCTGCCCCAGATCACAGGCTCGGCATCCGTGGAAAAAGACCGCACGAGTGAGGATGAGTCCTCCCCGGAGCTCTTCACGGATCCTTTGAACCCGAACAAACTCATCCTGGTCCAGGAGGACGTTACCGGCGTGATCCGGCCGGTGACCAGCCAGTGGAACGTGACCTTGCGGCAGAACGTCTTCAATTGGCAGAACTGGGAGAATCTCAAGCGCGCGGACAAGACCGTGGCGCAGGCCGAGGCGGACTACCGAGCCGCCCAGGAGGATCTGATCCTGCGCGTCTCGCAGCGCTACTTCGACGTGCTCACGGCGCGCGACGACCTCGAAGCGCAGCAGTCGTCCCACGAGGCGATCTCCAATCAGCTCGAGCAGGCCAACAAGCGCTTCGAGGTGGGACTGATCGCCATCACCGACGTCGAGGAGGCGAAGGCCGCGAACGACCAGGCCGCGGCCGCCGTCATCGCCGCGAAGCGCACCCTCGCGACCAACGTCGAGCAGCTGCGCGAGATCACCGGCGCCAAGTACGAGCTGCTCTCCCGTCCGGGGCCGAACATTCCCCTGAAGTCCCCGGAGCCGGCGAGCGAGGATCGCTGGGTCGAGGTGTCGATGGAGCAGAATCTCGCGCTCATATCGAGCCGCCTCGCGGCGGAGATTGCCCGCGACGACGTCCGCGTCGCCGAAGGCGGCCACCTGCCGACGCTCGACCTCGTCGCCGGCCACACGCACTACCGTCAGACCTCCACCGAGATCTTTCCGCCAGTGCCGAGCATCGACTACCCCGGAGGTGTGGGACCGCTCCTTAACGAGACGAACGAGAATTCGATTGGCCTGCAGCTCAACGTGCCCATTTTCAGCGGCGGCCTCGTCACCTCACAGGTGCACCAGTCGCAGTACCGCTGGATTGCCGCCAAGGAGCGCATGTCACGCACCTCGCGCGATACCGAGCGCGCGGCGCGCGATGCATTCCTCAGCGTCAACAGCGACATTGCGCATGTGCAGGCGCTGAAACAGGGACTCGAGTCGAGCAAGGTGGCGCTGAAGGCGACCGAGGCCGGGTACGAGGTCGGTACCCGCACCGCCGTCGACGTCCTGAACGCGCGCAGAACTCTGGTGCAGGCGCAGACCGACTACGCGAGCAGCCGCTACGCGTACATTCTCGACATCGTGAGCCTGCGCCTGGCCTCGGGAAGCCTCGACCGCGCCACCCTCGCCGAGATCAACCAGTGGCTCGATGAGACGGTGCCCACGTCATCGGCGCCGGCCGCCACCCCCACGGAAATCACCCAGCCCCCGAAGAGCTCTGCAACACCGGATCGATGAGGCGCAGCAGCTTTTCGAGCGCGCCACGATTGTCCTCGATCGATGCGCGGCCAAGCTGGCCGCGGCGTGCACGCTCGTTGGGATCCGCCAGCAACATCGCGAGGGTCTCGGCAAGCCCGGGCGCGTCGCGCACGATCTCAAGCGCGCCGCGTTCAATGAGGAGCCGCGCAATGTCTTCGCTGTTGAAGTAGTGCGGGCCGCAAAGGACGGGTAGGCCAAGCGCCGCGGGCTCAAGAAGATTGTGTCCGCCAATGGGGACGAGAGTGCCGCCGACAAAGGCCACATCTGCCGCGGCGTAGAAATCCAGGAGATCCCCGAGGGAGTCGACCAGGAGCACCGCTGTGGCGGCGCTGCAGGCGATGCGCTGCGAAACTTTGACGAATGCGACGCCTTCACGGGCGAGCCAGGCGGCGACGTCCGCAAATCGCGGCGGGTGGCGCGGCACGAGCACGCAAAGGGCATCCGGGTGACGCTGCAGCAGCTCGCGCTGCGCATCGAGGAGGATCGCCTCCTCGCCCGCGTGAGTGCTGCCGGCGACCCATACGGGCCGGCCCGCTGCATGGTAGGCGCGCAGCTCACGCCCGCGCGCGACGGCCTCCTCGGGGATCGTGAAATCGAACTTGAGATTGCCGGTGACGTGAGTGCGCGCCGCGGGAGCGCCGACCGCGCGAAAGCGCTCCGCATCCGCCGGCGCCTGGGCGGCGATGACGACACCCTGCGAGAGGGTGTCCTCGAAGAGACCGAAGAGCCTGCGGTAGCGGCGCACAGAGCGCGGAGAAATCCGCGCGCTCGCCAGGACGAGCGGTACGCGACGCGCACGGCACTCGTGATACAGATTAGGCCAAAGCTCGGTTTCAAAGATGACAGCGAGACGCGGTCGCACCCGCTCGAAAAAGCGGCGCGCGGCACCCGGCAGATCAAACGGCACGAAGCGCACGTCCACCCGGTCGCTGAAGAGCGCGCGTGCGCGTTGCGCTCCGGCCGGAGTCGCCGTGGTGAGTACGAGCGGTATGGCGGGGTAGCGAGCAGCCAGATTGAGCACCAGCGCGGAGGCTGCCTGTACCTCCCCTACCGATACGGCGTGCACCCAAATGCTTGGCAGCGCGAGCGCGCGGCCGAAGCCCAGGCGCTCGGCGAAGTTGTGCCAGTAGCCGCGCTCGCGCCAGCCGCGCCATAGCATGACGAGAGCGAGGACAGGAATGAGGAGGTAGGCGGCAGCGCCGTAGACAACTCGATAGCGCGAGCGCATCTGATACCCGGCCGCTAGGGCGCGACTAGCAAGCTGCCGCCCGAGGAGACGCGATAGCCGTCGAGAAGCCCGTGCCAATCCGCCTCGGTGAAGCGCTCGGCAGGCAGGCTGTAGGTCACCTTCTCGAGCGAGCGCCGCAGCCGCACGAGATTGGTGTCGCACCACAGCCCCGGCTTGCGCAAACGGCCGCGATCAAAGTCGATGAGATATACCGCATCGCCTTCGCCCAGGAGGACGTTGTGCGCGTTGAGATCCGCGTGGCACACCCCGCAGTCGTGAAAGCGCCGGATGCAACGCCCGATCGCGATCCAGTTGAGGATCGGCACCACCGCTTGCGCGAGGCGCGCCGAGAGCGGTTGGCAGTCGACGAGTCTCTCGGTGATGAGATCGCCGCTGTATGTAAGTCCCGCTCTGCGATAGCGCGCTGCAACCGGTGCGGGCACCGGCAATCCCGCGTGCGCAAGGTGATACATGAGCTGCCACTCGGCATACGGGCGCGTGCGCGCTTCGCCACGCCACAAGTAATGATCGGTGGACAGATGCGCGATCAGGCCGCCACGCCGGTAGTGCCGCAGCACATAGCGCTGACCGCCGGTATGGATCAAATGCGCAGCCCCGCGGCCGTGCGCGACGCCCTCGAGCTCGCCGCGCGACAGCCAGTGCTCAGGTTCAAACCACGCCGGCGTCAAATTGCTCACACGGGAGGTGTCGTATAGCATGGCGCCGCCCGTTAGCACACGGCGCCTGACCTCGGAGCCGAGCGGCCATCCTGCGCTCACCGCACTAATCCCGTGATGTTGCCGTTCGCACAAGCCCCGCGCAGCGTGTGCATTCTGCGCCTCTCCGCGATTGGCGATACCTGCCACATCGTGCCGGTGCTGCGCACGATGCAGCAGGTTTGGCCAGCGACGCGGTTTACTTGGATCATCGCGAAGACCGAGGCTGGCCTCATGAAGCTGGTCGAGGGCGTCGAGTTTATCATCGTGGACAAGCGCGCCGGGCTCGCCGCCGTGGCCGCGGTGCGCCGCAAGCTCGCCGGACGTGCATTCGACGTGTTGCTGCATATGCAGGTCGCACTGCGCGCAAGCCTGATCGCGCTGCAGGTGAATGCGCCCCTCAAGGTGGGATTCGACCGCGCCCGCGCCCGCGATCTGCAGTGGCTCTTTACGAATGCGCGCATCGCCGCGCGCGCGCGCGAGCACGTGCTCGACAGCTTCTTCGGCTTTCCCGCAGCCCTCGGCATCAAAGAGCGGCTCCTGCGCTGGGATATCCCCCTCCCCGAAGCGGCTCAGGAGTATGCGCGCGCACTGCTACCCGATGCGCAGCCGACGCTCGTCATCAGCCCCTGCTCGAGCCATGTGCGGCGCAACTGGCGTCCCGAACGCTATGCGGCCGTCGCCGAGCACGCCGTGCGCCGCCATGGCATGCGCGTGATTCTCTCGGGCGGTCCGAGCACCCTGGAGCAGGCGACGGGCGCGGCCATCATGCGCGCGGCCCGCGTGCCGCTTCTGAACCAGATCGGACGCGACACGCTGCCGCAGCTTCTGGCGCTCCTCGCGCGCGCCAACGTGCTCGTAAGTCCGGACTCAGGGCCCGTGCACATGGCGACCATGGTCGGTACTCCTGTGCTGGGCCTGTATGGCGCAACCAATCCTGCGCGCAGCGGCCCGTATCTTTCCCAGCAGTGGTGCGTCAACGCGTACGGCGCGGCCGCGCGCCGTTTTCGCCATCGCGAACCCGAGGAGCTGCCGTGGACCACCAAGATCGAGGAGCCTGGCGTCATGGATCTCATTAAGGTCGAAGAGGTCATCGCCAAGCTCGATGAATTGCTAGGATCGCGTGCATGAACGATGTGCTGATCCCCGTCTCCGCCGGCGAGCTGCTCGACAAGATCACCATCCTGCGCATCAAGGCGGCGCGCATGAGCGATGCGCAGCAGCTCGCCAACGTGCGCCTGGAACTTGGGCTCCTCGAGAAAACATGGGCAGACATCGGTGGCGCAACCGTTGAGCTCACCGCCGAGGAGCATGCGCTGCAGGATGTGAACGATCGGCTCTGGGATATCGAGGACCGCATCCGCGACCGCGAAGCCCGGCAACTCTTCGACCGCGAATTCATCGACCTTGCGCGCGCGGTCTATGTAACCAACGACGAGCGCGCGGCGATCAAGAAACGGATCAATCTGCAGCTGGGCTCGCGGATTGTCGAAGAGAAATTGTACAAGGCTTACCAGAAGACGCCGTAGCCGCACCTGCCAGGATCTCAACGCTGCAGCGTGTACTCCGCGCTGCAGTAGGGGCATTTCGCCCAGCCGCTCGCCTCGATGGGCAAATAGACCCGCGGGTGCGAGTTCCACAGGATCATCTGCGGCATGGGGCAGGACAGCGGCAGATCCTCCACGGTGACGTCGTAGTGGTTCTGCGCATTGGGCTCGATGAGCGGTTTCGTGACTGCGGCCATGTCGCGGTGTCCTCTCGGCCGATTATATACGATCGATTGAGCCTCTAGCGGCGTGGGCTACGAACCCGCATGCGTACACGCTGTTAATTGAAAAGCATCTGGCAAGCGCACGCGATCTTCGACTCCGGTACCCGTTTGCGACCGGCGCAATCAACCGCATTCTGCGGGGCGCGAACTTTGATGCTAACTGCTAAAAAATGCAGAGATTGAATCGCACCCGGATGCGACGGCAGCCCGAACGGCTAACCCGCCGTGCGCAAATAAATTAGCTGGACATATGGGCGGCGCGACGCACCGGAAACTCCATGTCAGCGATGCCACTCGCGCCGTTTGAGGTCAGACTCCGCGGGTCGCGTATTCGACAGCCCGCGGCGCATGCGCTCGCGCATGCGGTGCACCTAGTCAGGCAAAGTCGCGCGACGCACATGGTGCCCCGGGACACTCTGCGCGCGCGGCGTTGGTCAATGCCAGGAGGAGCCTAGGCGACGGGTGCGCTGCCCTCGTTCTCCGCCGCCCTGAGGCGCGTCTCAGCGCCCGCAACCATGCGCTGGAATCGCGGATCATTGCGCAGGGGATCAAGGTCCGGATCGGCCTTGGAGTGATTCAACAGACCGACAGCCATCTTCTCAAAGACAGGTCCAAGCAATTCGAGTGCGGAGTTCGTATCTTTCAATTGGGCCGTCAGCGCGCAGGCGAAGTTGTAGCGCGTCTTCATATTGTCAGGATCAATCAGCAGTGCGCGCTTCATCCATTCTTTGAACCGCTTGGGTTCCCCAAGGTAAGCCAGTGCGGTAGCGCCGTAGCCGATGGCTGCTGCATTGTTCGGATCCAGCGCCAGAGCCTTCTCGGCTCGGGAGAGTGCGATTCTCGCGACGCGCGCAACGGCCGGCAAATCGCCCACCGCGGCATAGCAAGATTTCAACATGGAGGCGGAGTTAATATCCGTCTCCGTCAGCGCCAGCGCATTCTCAAAAAACCGAATGGCGTCGCCCGGCCGATGCTGCCGGTAGCGCAAATACCCGGCTGATCTGTTGACCTCGTAGGACTCAGGGTCCAAACGCAGGGCGCTGTCGATCTCGGCGGACGCAGCATCGTAACGACCGTCTTCGGAGAAAATTCTGGCTTTAACGGCGTGCGCCTCGGCTAGCGTGGCGTCCAGCGCGAGCGCCCGTTCAGCAGCCGCCAAGCCGTCGTCGAAACTTCGGCCATGAATGAATCGCAAAATCATCTGTCCAAGGGCCATAAGCGCCCAAGCGCGCGCATAGTTGGGATCGATTTCGGTCGCGTGGCGGCACAAGCGGACGATCCCCTCTGCCCGCTGGGCATCGCCTTCGTGCCCGGTGACATAGAGCTGGCGCGCCATAAGAAAGAGATTGTAAGCCTCGATATTCTCGGTACCGCGCTGCTGTATAGCCTCCCTCTCGCCGGGCAGGAGGGTGAGCTTCAGGGCTTTGACGATCGCATCGGAGATCTCGTCTTGTAACGCAAAGATGTCATTCAGGTCGCGATCGTAGCGCTCGGCCCAGACGTGATCATTGCTGGCACCGTCTATCAACTGGGCGGTGATTCGAACGCGGCCGCCCGCTTTTCGTACGCTCCCCTCCAGAATGTGACTGACATGGAGTTCGCTTGCGATCTGCGCAATGTCGACGCCTTTGCCCTTGTGTTTATAGGCACTGTTGCGCGATGTGACCGCGAGTGCCGAGACTTTACTCAGGTCCGTGATGATGTCCTCGGTGATGCCGTCACTGAAATACTCCTGTTCCGCATCGCCGCTCATGTTGGCAAAGGGCAGAACGCAAATCGCAACGCGAGCAAGCCCAACGGCGGGAGCGTGCCGTACGGAGTCGGACTGGGTGCGCTGCGCGCGCACTGCGCGCTCGCGAGTGATCACGGCGGCAAGCGCGCGCAATACCTCCTGGACCTGCGGGCTACTGGGATCCTCTCGCCAATCATCGAATTCGGTGGTATGAAGCGTGCGCACGTCGATCGGCAGACTGGCGCCTTCAAATCGTACCGGGATGAGGACGCCGCGCTCCGCTCCCTCGCGCGCCTCGCCGCGCACCCAACGCGATGTCACCGAGTGTGGTGTCCAGACCACGAGCACGGCGGCGGCGGCCTTGAGTTCCTCGGCGATCCTGCGATCGAATTCCTGGCCGGGATCGATCTCCGCGTCCCACCACACCGACCAACCCTTCGCCTCGATCGCGGCCACCAGCGGCGCAATGCGCGCCCTGTCGCTGCGGGCGTAGGAAACGAAGATGTCGGCCATGATTGTGGGACCTACAGCTGCACTGATCGCGGCAATCTCGCTGCGACCTGAGATAGCTTACCCCGGCTCGCGGGGCAGCGGGAGAACGGGCGCAGCCGGTGAGTTGCGACCAGATGGATGGATGCGTGTGAGCTGCACGAACAGCATCTCAACCTTCCCTCGATCTGCGCGTCATTCTCTGTAAATGAGGAGGCGTGGCAATGTTCCGAGCCAAATCGTGCCGCGATTCATGAATAATGCGCGTGAGCTTAAGGATCAGTGCGCACGCACAGGAGCGAGACCGCTTTTCAATGGGTATTTCGGGCTGATCCAGGGCCGCGCTACGCCCCCATCGTCTCATTCCATATCCGCGCGACAGCCGCGCGCGCCGCCACAAAGTCGTCCGCCGCAACGATGGCCGGGCGCCCCTCAAGAGCAAGGTGGTGCGCCCGGCTGCGGTAGACGCGATAGGCGCCGGTCAGCACATCAACCGTCGATTGCGGCACAAGATCCCCCGAGGCGAGCGTCTCAAGCTGCCGGATGGTGTCGGCGAACATCACCACCGCCGCATGATCGCGCGCGTAGGCGAGTGCCCAGTACTGCGCCAGAAACTCTATATCGGCGATGCCGCCCGGCCCCTGCTTGAGATCAAACTCCGCAGCTTGCGTCTTCAATAGCTCCCGGCGCATACGTTCGCGCATGCTGCGCACCTCGTCGCGCAGCGTCGCGCGGCGCACATGCTGCCTGAGGACCTCCACACGCAGCCGCTCGAACTCGGTGCACACCTCGGCAGCGCCGGCGACTGCGCGGGCGTGCAGCAGCGCCTGATGCTCCCAGGTCCACGCGTCGTGCTCCTGGTAGTCTGCAAAGGCCCGTATATTGGTCACCAGGAGACCGCCCTTGCCGCTCGGGCGCAGCCGTACATCCACGGCATAGAGTCTGCCCGCGCCGGAATGCATCGTCAGCAGGTGCATGATGCGCTGCGCGACACGCACGAAGAAAAGCTGATTGTCGATGGGTTTCGGGCCCTGGGTCTCCTGCTGCTCACCCTGCGAGTCATGCAGGAAGACGAGATCCAGATCCGAGGAATACCCGAGCTCCATCCCGCCGAGCTTGCCGTACCCGACCGCGCAGATGCGCACGGGGCGCCGCTGCGCCCCCGTTCCGCACATCGGCGCACCAAACTGCGCGCTCATCTGCTGCCAGCCAAGTTGCATGGCGCGCTCGATGATGAGCTCGGCGACGTCAGTGAGGCGATCGCTCACTTTCATGACGGGTAGTCGGCCGCTCAAGTCCGCCACCGCGATGCGGAATATGGCGGCACGCTGGAAGTGGCGCAGCGCCTCCACCTGCCGCTCGGGATCCTCATCGCGCACCTCGTGCACGATGAGCTCAATATCGCGCGCCAGATTTGCCCGCTCGGGCACCTCGAAAAGCAGGCGCTCATCGATGAGCTCATCGAGCAAGAGCGGATAGGCGGCAATCTGGTCGGCAAGAAAGTCGTTGCCCCCGCACAGGTCGACAAGGCGGGTGCGTGCCGCGGCGCTTTCGTGCAGGAGCGCGAAGTACACCGAGCGCTGGCCGATCGCCTCGAGAATCTTGAGTATGCGGCGCAATGCGGCAAGCGGCGCCGCGCTTGCGGCGATGTCGGCGAGCAGCGCCGGCAACAGCGCCTGCAGACGCTTCGTTCCCGGCTCATCGAGGCGGCGCACGAGCGCGGACTCGCGAAACTCGAGCAGCAGGCGCGCGGCTTGCGCGGCGTCGGCAAACCCGACGCGCACGAGAGACGGCTCGAGCGCGCCCGGCTCGCCGCTGGTGCGCCACAATTGCGTAAGGTCGGCGCGCGCAAGCCCCGGATCCGCCGCGCTGTGCGCGCTGAAAATCACCGCCTTGAAGTGTCCGCTCACGCGAGCGCGATGTGCCTCGAGTTCACCTGCGAGCGTTGGCCAATCAGCCGCACCCATCGACGCTGCGATGCGCGCGCGCGCGCGCTCCTCTTTGGGCAGGCGGTGGGTCTGCTCGTCCGCCGTCATCTGCAGTCGGTTCTCGAGGCGGCGCAGATAGTCGTAGGCGGCGGTGAGATCCGCAACCGCCGTGGCCGGCAGCAGCTTCGCACCGTCGAGGAGCGGCAGAGCGGCGCCGAGCGCCGGAGTCTGCAGACGCCGATCGCGTCCGCCGCGGATGAGCTGAAAGGCCTGCACGATGAACTCGATCTCGCGGATGCCGCCGGGTCCGAGCTTGACGTCGTCGGCAAGCTCGCGCCTTTCGACCTCGCGCTCGATCAGGCTCTTCATCTCCCGCAGGCTTTCAAACACCCCGTAGTCGAGATAGCGTCGATAGACGAACGGCCGCACCGCCGCGGCGTAGATCTGTGCGTAGTGCTCGCAGGCGGTGATCGGACGCGCCTTCACGTACGCATAGCGCTCCCAGTCCCGGCCATGCCGCGACAGATAGTCCTCGAAGGATGCGAAGCTTGCGACCAGAGGGCCGCTGGCGCCGAAGGGGCGCAGCCGCAGGTCAACGCGAAACACAATACCCTGCGGGGTCGGCGCATCGAGCAGGCGCACCAGCATTTGGCCCACGCGCGTAAAGAATTCCTCGTTCGCCATGGGACGCGGCCCGTCGGTCTCGCCGTGCTCCGGAAAGAGGAAGATGAGATCGATATCGGAGGAGAAATTGAGCTCGCCGCCGCCGAGCTTGCCCATCCCGACGACGATGAGCGGCTGCGCCTCACCGTCGGCGGAGCGCGGCACGCCATGGCGCGCGCTTAAGGTGAGCATCGCAAAGTTGCACGCCGCGCTGATCGCAGCGTCGGCACACGCGGACAGATCCGCAAGCGTTTCGGCAAGCGCTGCCCAGGATGCCAAATCTCGCCAGGCGATGCGCACGAACTCGCGCCGCCGCCAGCGGCGCAGCTGCGCCATCCAGTCGGCCTCAGCGACGCCCGTCGCGCTCGGCACCTCAGGCACGCGCGCTGCGAAATCGCTGGGCGCAAGAGTGCGCTCGAGATCCTGCGATTCGACGAGGGCCGGGAGCAAGGTGGAGTCAGTGCCTATTGCACGGGCAATGAAGTCGCTCGCCGCGCACACCTGCGCGAGCGACTCGCGGACTCGGACGGAGGCGGATGCAACTGCCGCAACGGCGCCTGCGGCCTCATCAGTTCCAGACATTACCGCCCAGATCGTGCAAGGACTCGGAGGTGAGCCCACGGCTCACGCCTCTGAACTTCGAGGCCTCGGCGTAAACCTGCGCACCCTCCGAGGCAAGAATTGAACCCGACAGCCCTTCGATGGAGCTATTCTCAATATGCACGTTGGCGGCGCGCGCGGACACGCCCACGCCCTTCGCGGCGATGCGGCTGTTGGTGATGTGAATCTCGCAGCCGTCTTCGGCGCTGATGGCGTCGCCCTGAAATTCCAGATTGCGGTTGTCGATGCGCAGAAAGCGCGCTCCCTGGCAAATGATGGGCTCGTCACGCCGCTCGACCACAAGGCCGCTGGCGATGATCGAGTCATTCGGTGCAAAGCCGCGCGCGCTGGCCGCGCCGTCCGCACGCGCGGCTTTGATGCTGTATCCGGGGCCCGCTGCAATGACGCCCGGGCCGGCGGCGGCCGTGCCCGATGGCGCCGGAGGCTGTGCGCGCGCGGCGGCAGGCTCTGCAGGCGCCGCTGCCGTCGAGTCGGCCGCGGGTGGCTGGCTCGCAGGCGCATCGCTTGCGACGATAGGCCCGGTCCGCGCGCTGGCCGGCGGCGGCACTGACGGCAGCGAACCTACGACCTCGTCCGCCCGCACGATGCGCAGCTCCCCCGTGTCCTTCAAGCGCACCGTGAATGCGCGGGCCTGTCGATCGACGCTGAGGATCTGCACAGCGCCATTGCGCTCGAGTGCGGCCTGCGCCCAGCTGAGGTCATCGGGCGCCGCCTTCTGGCAGCCCGCTACTGCGGCGAGCGCCGCGGCGCACACGGAAATCGCCCGCAGGCGGATGCTAGCAGCTGCCATGGCGTTCCTCCGTGGCTCGCCTCCGCGCGGAGGCCTGCAAGCATGGTAGTGGCTTCATCTTTAGTGCACCAGAAGAGCATCCACGGCGGTCCTGCATAAGCTATTTAACTTAAGGTTCTCGCGGCGCGAGCGAAAAGATTGCGGGCGAACCTGCCGCGACCGGCAGCGCAACGAGTCATTGATGACGACGTATCGCAACCAGTGCGCGCTGGGTTAAGTGGCGGATAAAAAAAGCCCCGCAACTAGCAGGGCTTTCAGGATATCGGCCGCCGAGGGGGGCTCTGCGGCACGATTGTTCGGAGGTTCAGCCCACCGGGCTGTTTGACAGTCCCGATGGGCCTTGTTACTCCTTAATCTACATATCCATGCCGCCCATGCCGCCGGGAGGCATTCCGCCGCCGCCGTGAGCATGATCGTCATCCTTCGGCGCATCGGCAATCATGACTTCAGTCGTCAACAGCAGGCCTGCAACAGAAGCTGCGTTCTGCAGAGCCAGGCGCGTCACCTTGGTCGGATCCAAAATGCCCTCTTCGAGCATGTCGCCGAATTTGCCGGTGGCTGCGTTGTAGCCAAAGCTGCCTTTGCCTTCCTTTACGCGATTGAGGATCACCGCGGCATCCTCGCCTGCGTTATCCACGATCTGCCGCAAAGGCTCTTCGATCGCACGGTGCAGAATGCGCACGCCGATCGTCTGGTCCTCATTGGCGCCTTCGAACTTCTCGAGCGACTTCTGCACGCGGATGAGTGCTACGCCGCCGCCGGGCACTACGCCCTCTTCGACCGCGGCACGCGTGGCATGCAATGCATCCTCAACGCGCGCCTTCTTCTCCTTCATCTCGATTTCGGTGGCTGCACCGACCTTGATGACGGCGACACCGCCGGAGAGTTTGGCAACGCGCTCCTGGAGCTTTTCCTTGTCGTAGTCGGAAGTGGCCTCTTCGGCCTGCTGCCGGATCGACTCGATGCGGCCCTTGATGTCGGACGCCTTGCCGGCGCCGTCGATGATGGTGGTGTTCTCTTTCTCGATGACGATCTTCTTCGCCTCGCCGAGATCATTGAGCGTCGCCTTTTCAAGCGACAGACCCACCTCATCCGAAATCACTGTGCCGCCCGTGAGCGTCGCGATGTCCTGCAGCATCGCCTTGCGGCGATCGCCGAAGCCGGGGGCTTTCACGGCCACGACTTTGAGGATGCCGCGGATGTTGTTGACGACGAGAGTCGCCAGCGCCTCGCCCTCGACGTCCTCTGCCACGACCAGCAGGGGCTTGCCCGCCTTCGCAACAGCCTCGAGCAGCGGCAGCATTTCGCGAATGTTGGAGATTTTCTTGTCGCACAAGAGAATCACGGCCTTCTCAAGTTCGGCCGTCTGATTCGCCTGCGAGTTGATGAAGTACGGGGAGAGGTAACCGCGATCGAACTGCATGCCCTCAACCACTGAGAGCTCGTTGTCGAGGCCCGAACCTTCTTCAACCGTAATTACGCCTTCCTTGCCGACCTTTTCCATCGCATCGGCGATGGTCTTGCCGATCGACTCGTCGGAGTTCGCAGAGATCGTGCCGACCTGTGCGATCGCCTTGGAGTCCTTGCAGGGCTTGGAGAGCTTCTTCAAGTCCTCGACGGCGATGGTGACTGCCTTGTCGATACCGCGTTTGACGTCCATCGGGTTGCGGCCCGAGGCCACAGCCTTCAAGCCCTCGCGAATGATCGCCTGGGCAAGAACGGTGGCGGTGGTGGTGCCGTCGCCCGCCTCGTCGGAGGTATTGGACGCAACTTCCTTCACCATCTGCGCGCCCATGTTTTCGAACTTGTCCTTGAGCTCGATTTCCTTCGCGACCGAGACACCATCTTTGGTGATGGTGGGGGCGCCGAAGCTCTTCTCGAGCACCGCGTTGCGGCCCTTCGGGCCGAGCGTCGCCTTGACGGCGTTGGCTAGAACATTGACGCCGCGAAACATGCGTTGGCGGGCGTCATCACTGAAACGAACATCTTTAGCTGCCATTGTCGTGATCCTTCAGGGTTATTTGCCTTCAATCACGGCCATGACGTCTTCCTCGCGCATGACCACAAGCTCTTCGCCGTCGACCTTCACCTCAGTTCCGCTGTATTTGCCGAACAGGATCTTGTCGCCGACTTTGACATCGAGGGGACGGACCGAGCCGTTTTCAAGAATCTTGCCTTTGCCGACCGCGATGATCTTGCCCTGCACCGGCTTTTCAGCTGCAGTGTCGGGAATCACGATGCCGCCCGGAGAGGTACGTTCCTCTTCCAGACGTTTCACCATAACGCGATCATGAAGAGGACGAATCTTCATGGGGTACGCTCCTAAAAGCTGTTGATTGACTATGTAAAAGGGACCGTGCGGGGTTGTTAGCACTCCCCCTACACGGCTGCTAATCATATGCCTGGAATGATGAAATTCAAGCTTGGCGGACATAATTTCACGCGGTGACGCCCGCCCCACGAGCCCGTATGCTCGCGAACCTCCGGCCTTTCAGATGGCCAAAGCCTTACGTCCTATGAGCCAGACCGGCCGCATTCTCGCTCTCCTCGTCCTGGCGCTGGCATGGCCCGGCGGCTTTGCGGCGCGCGCCGCGGAAGATCAATTTCTACCGCCCGAACAAGTATTTAGGTACACGGTGACGAGCGACGGCGCGAGCGTCGCCGTGCACTGGAGCCTGCCTGCAGGCTACTACGCCTACAAGGCACGCATGTCGCTTGAGAGCGCGACCCCGGGCGCGTTGCTCGGACCTGCGGTCTACCCCAAGGGCGACATTCACAAAGACGATTATTTCGGCGCGCAGGAGGTCTTCCGCGGCGCCTTCGTGGTGACGGCGCCGCTGCAGCTTGCCGCTGGCGCTGTCCGTGAAGTCCTGCTCAAGCTTAAGATCCAGGGCTGTGCGGATGCGGGTCTTTGCTATCCGCCGCAGCTTTCGGATGTGAAGGTCGAGCTGCCCGCCGCACCTCCGGCCGCAGCGGCCGGCGGCATCGGTGCCATCCTGGGTGCGCATCGCCCGGCAGGCACGGATGCTGATTTTCTTCCGCCGGATGACGCCTTTCGCCTGGGCGCTTTTGCGGACGGTCCTGAGCGCGTGCGGCTCGTATGGCAAATCGCGAACGGCTACTACCTGTACCGGAGCCGCATTGCCGTTCGCACCACAAGTGCAAAGGTGCAGCTCGGCCGGCTTGCACTGCCGGCCGGGACCTTCAAGACCGACGAATATTTCGGCAAACAGGAAATCTATCAGCACGAGCTCGTCGGCGAGCTGCCGATCGCCCGGGCCGCAGGCGACGCAACGGATGTAGGGCTTGATGTGACCTATCAGGGCTGCGCGGAGGCGGGCCTGTGTTATCCGCCCATCACCAAGACGCTGCGCGTGGACTTGCCGCGCGGCAGCGGCGGCGCATTCGTCTCCGAGCAGGAACGGCTCGCAAGCCTGGTACGCAGTGGCAGTCTTCTCGTCGTGCTCGGCACATTTTTCGGTTTGGGATTGCTCTTGGGATTCACGCCCTGCGTACTGCCGATGGTGCCGATTCTCTCTGGAATCATCGTCGGCCAGGGCGCGAGCATCACGACCCAACGCGCCTTCATGCTCTCGCTGACCTACGTCCTCGGCATGGCGCTCACCTATACGGTCGCGGGCGCCGCGTTTGCCGCCTTCGGCCATGGCGAGCAAGCGCAGGCAATATTCCAGCAGCCCTGGATCATTGGCCTCTTCGCAGGAGTGCTGATTACGCTGGGCCTTTCGATGTTCGGGCTCTTCACGCTGCAGATGCCGAGCGCTGTGCAGACGTGGCTGTCTGAGTTGAGCAGCAAGCAGTCTGCCGGCACCTATGGCGGCGTTGCGGTGATGGGCGCGTTGTCGGCGTTGATTGTCACCACCTGCGTTGCGCCCGCGCTCGTTGCAGTGCTCGCAGTCATTGCGCAAACCGGCGACATCGCGCGCGGCGCGGCGGTTTTGTTTGCGATGAGTTTTGGGATGGGCACGCCACTACTCGTGGCGGGCGCATCGGCCGGCAAGCTACTTCCCAGGGCCGGTGCCTGGATGGACATCGTCAAACGGTTCTTCGGCGTGCTGATGCTCGCAGTTGCCGCATGGATGCTGACGCGCATTGTGCCGGAAGGCGCGGCGCTCGTGCTCTGGGCGGTGCCGGGGCTGCTCGGCGCTTGGGTGCTGTGGCCGGCCGCACGCGGCGGCAGCGCCGCCGGTTGGCTGGTGCGTGCTGCGGGCTTAGCGCTTGGGCTCTTTGGTGTTGCCCTCCTGGTCGGCGCCGCGCTCGGCGGCACCGATCCCCTCGCACCCATCCCGCGCTTCGCAAGCCACCATCAGGAGCTGCCGTTTCGCAGCATCAAATCACTCGACGATCTGCAGCGCGAGGTCGCGAGCGCAAAATCCGCAGGCCATCCGGTGCTGCTCGATTTTTACGCGGACTGGTGCGTCTCGTGCAAGGAGATGGAGCGATACACTTTTTCCGATCCAGCGGTACGGAAGGCGCTCGCCAGCGTCGTCCTGCTGCGCGCCGATGTGACGCGCAATGACGCTGCCGATCAGACCCTCCTTAAGTACTTCGGCATCATTGGGCCGCCGACGATTGCCTTTTTCGCAAACGACGGCGTGGAGCGGCGCAATTTTCGGGTTGTGGGCTATATGAAAGCCGCGGAGTTCGGCGCCGTGGCGCACCAGGCGCTCTTCGGCGACCCCGGCACGTGAACTCATGCGGGTGACCCTCGGTGTCGCGCTCGTCGCGCTCGGTGCCATGGTCGGCATCGGGTCGCACTACTTGCTGCGGCCGCGCGATGTTTTGCAGCCCGCCGCGGTTGCCGCGAAAGCGCCGCCGCCCCGGAGCCCGGAGCCAAGCCGCGTCATTCCCATGGTGCTGCCGGATCTTGCGCTCGCCGATCTTGCCGGCGTCACGCACCGGCTCGGCGAGTGGACGGGGCATCCCGTCATCGTCAATTTCTGGGCGACGTGGTGCGAGCCGTGCCGCCGCGAGATCCCGCTTCTGATACGCCTGCGCCATGAGCGCTCCGGCGCCGCTCTTGCCGTCGTCGGCATCGCCGTCGACTTTCACGCGGCAGTGGCCAAATATGCGCGCACTGCCGGCATCGACTACCCCATCCTGATCGGCGAGGATGACGGCCTTGAGGCGGTGCACGCCTTCGGCATGGACCTGGTCTTCCCCTTCAGCGTGTTCGCCGACGAGCGCGGCCGGGTCGTTGCGGTCAAAGTCGGTGAGTTGCATCAGGATGAGGCAGACTTCATCCTGGATCGAGTGCAGGACATCGATCGCGGCACGTTGAGTCTCGCGGCCGCCCGCCAGCAGATCGAGACCCGGCTCAGGGACTTTGCAGTAGAACGCGCGAAGCACGCCTGATCCACGTAGTTCGCGACAAAAACTAGCTCATTCGATGCGAATTAGGTACATTCGCCCGCGATGGCGCGCCTGCTGCTGCTTAATGGTCCGAATCTCAATCTGCTCGGCAGCCGCGAGCCGGAGATCTATGGCACGGACACTCTGGGCACCATCGAGGAACGCCTGCGCAAGCTCGCTGGGGAGGCGGGGCACGAGCTCACGGCATTCCAGAGCAACGCCGAGCACGAGCTCATCGAGCGCGTGCACGCGGCTGCGCAGGGGGGCATTGCATTCCTGATTTTCAACCCCGGGGCATTCAGTCACACGAGCGTTGCGCTGCGCGATGCGCTCCTCGGGGTGCGGCTGCCGTTCATCGAAGTGCATTTGTCGAACACCTTCGCGCGCGAGAGCTTTCGTAAACACTCTTACTTCTCGGATATCGCCAGCGGCTGCATCGTCGGCCTGGGGCCGCTCGGTTACGAGCTTGCCCTGCGGGCTGCGATTCGCACACTGCAAACATGACCGCCTGGAGGTCGTTTCGTGCATGGACATTAGAAAAATCAAAAAACTGATCGAGCTCCTTGAAGAATCCGGCATCGCGGAAATCGAAATCAAGGAGGGCGAGGAAGGCGTGCGCATCAGCCGCATGCCGGCGGGCGCTCTCGCCGCATCCCACACTCTGCAGGCGGTTGCGCATCTGCCCATCGCGGCGCCGGCGCATCTGCCGCCAGCGGCGCCTTCGGCCGCCACGGCGCAGATCGCGGCGCCACACCCCAAGTCGAACGAACACGTGGTCACCGCGCCGATGGTGGGGACGTTCTACTCAGCGCCGTCGCCGGCTGCCAAGGCGTTCGTCGAGCTCGGCGACGAGGTCAAGCCCGGGCAGGTGCTGTGCATCATCGAAGCGATGAAGATGATGAATCAGATCGAAGCGGACAAGGGCGGGACGGTCACCTCGATCATGGCGAAAAGCGGCGACCCGGTCGAGTTCGGTCAGCCCCTGTTCGTCATCGAATAAACGCACCATGCTTGACAAGCTCGTCATCGCCAATCGTGGCGAGATAGCGCTACGAATCCTGCGCGCTTGCCGCGAGCTCGGGATCAAGACGGTGGCCGTGCACTCCACCGCCGACTACAGCCTGAAGCACGTGCTCCTTGCCGATGAATCGGTATGCATCGGACCGCCGTCCTCGGCTTTGAGCTACCTCAACATGCCCGCCATCATCAGCGCCGCGGAAGTCACCGATTCGGTGGCCATCCATCCGGGCTATGGTTTTCTCGCCGAGAACGCCGACTTCGCCGAGCGCGTGGAGAAGAGCGGCTTCGTGTTCGTGGGCCCGAAGGCCGAAACCATTCGCAAGCTCGGCGACAAGGTCTCCGCGATCCGTACCATGAAGGCGGCGGGCGTGCCCTGCGTGCCGGGGTCGGACGGACCTCTCGGCGCCGACCCGGAGGAAAATCTGCGCATTGCCCGTGATCTCGGCTACCCCATCATGATCAAGTCATCAGGTGGCGGCGGCGGCCGCGGCATGCGCGTGGTGCACAGCGAGGCTTCGCTTCTGAATGCGGTGGCGATCACGCAGTCCGAGGCGCGCGCGGCCTTCGGCGATGATCGGGTCTACATGGAGAGGTTCCTGGAACGCCCGCGCCACATCGAGTTCCAGGTGCTGGCGGACAATTTCGGGCACGTCATCCACCTGGGCGAGCGCGACTGCTCCATGCAGCGCCGCCACCAGAAGGTCATCGAAGAGGCGCCGGCACCGGGCATCACCGCGCGCCAGCGCCGTATGATGGGCGAGCGCTGCGTGGAGGCGTGCCGTGCGGTCGGCTATCGCAGCGCCGGCACGCTCGAGTTCCTCTATCAGGACGGGGAGTTCTACTTCATCGAGATGAACACGCGCATCCAGGTCGAGCATCCGGTGACCGAGCTCATCACCGGCATCGATCTGGTGAAGGCGCAGCTCCTGGTCGCCTCCGGCGAGCGGCTGCCGTACGAGCAGAGCGACGTGCAGTTCCGCGGTCACGCCATCGAATGCCGCATCAACGCCGAGGACCCCAAGACTTTCATGCCCTCCCCGGGTCCCATCCGCCTGTGGCATGCGCCGGGAGGCCCGGGGATCCGCGTCGACAGCCACGTCTACTCCGGCTACAACGTCCCGCCCAACTACGACTCGCTCATCGGCAAGATCATCGCGCATGGAGATTCGCGCGAAACTGCCATCGCACGCATGAAGAACGCGCTCGCGGAAATGGTGATCGAAGGCATCAAGACCAACGTCGCCCTGCACCAGGAAATCTTCAACCACGCCGCCTTCCAGAAAGGCGGCCTCGACATCCATTACCTGGAGCGCCGCCTGGGATTGCGCTAGGCGATGGCCGCGCCGTTCGTCGAAGTCACATTTGAGCTCGGCGCGCTCGATGCCGACTGGGCCTACGCCGCCTGCGCAGCCTGCGGTGCCGTCGCCGTGACTTTCACCGATGCGGGCGATACCCCGGTCCTGGAACCGCTGCCGGGGGAATTTCGGCTCTGGTCGCAAACGCGCGTGTGCGCACTCTTCCCGGAGGAGACCCATAGCGGCGGCGGCGCGCTCATCCGCGCTCTGAGCACGACTCTCGGGCGCTCTGCCGAAGCTCTGCACACGCGCGCCGTTGCCGACAAGGTGTGGGAACGCGAATGGCTGAAGGATTTTCATGCGCTGCGCTTCGGTGAGCGGCTGTGGATCTGTCCGCGCCATGAGCGGGTCGCCGACCCGGCGGCTGCGGTCGTGTATCTGGATCCGGGCCTGGCATTCGGCACCGGCAGCCATGCGACGACTGCGCTGTGCCTCGAGTGGCTGGAAAAGCACGTGAGCCGCGGCGAGCGCATCATCGACTACGGCTGCGGCTCAGGAATACTGGCGCTCGCCGCCATCAAGCTCGGAGCCCGCCAGGCCTTCTGTTTCGACATCGATCCGCAGGCCCTCGGCGCCGCTTGCGACAATGCCGAGGTGAACGAAGTTGCGGCCCAGGTGACGGTGTGCGCCCGCGCTGATGATCTGCCGCGTGCGAGCGACCTTGTCGTCGCCAACATTCTCGCGGCACCGTTATGTGCACTCGCGCCGCTCTTTGCTGAACTCGTGCGTCCGGGAGGCGCGCTCCTCGTCGCTGGACTCCTCGAAGATGAGGCACACGAGGTGACACGGGCAAACGACGCATGCTTTCATATGCAGCCCTGCGGTACGCGCGCCGGCTGGGTGGCCCTGTCAGGACGGCGCCGCGAGCACTGTAAAGCGATGTTCACCGTCTGTCCCAAATGCGCGCTTACGCTGACGGTCACCGCGGCGGATCTGCGTGTTGCCCAGGGCTTCGTGCGCTGTGGGCAGTGCACGAACGTATTCAACGCCTTGCTGGGCCTCTCCGATGAGCGCCAGCCCTCTGCCGCCGCCGCAGTTGAGGAAGCTGCGCTGCACAGCGCGCCCGCTGCCGACGAGGACTCCGCGCCAGCGGCTGGGGACGGGGACTCGCCAACGTCCGAAACGCAGGCGCCTGATGAAGAATCGTCGCCCGTAGAGGAGCACCTGGCGCCTGCGGATGAGGGCTCACCGTCTGAGGATGATGACTCCCCCTCTCAGGATGACGACTCGCCGTCCGCGGATGATGATGCCTCGATCGAGCAGACCTCCCTCGAGTTCAATCCGGATGCGGCGGATGTCTCGGAGATCTTCATCGAACCCCGCGAGATCGCGGACGACGAGCCCACCGGCACCTACGAATCGATCGTGCTCGGTACGCAGGAGTCCGCGCCCGCCGAAGCCGAAGAGGTCGACGCGTCAGCGCGCAGTGCGGACGAGGAGCTCAACGAGCAGCTTGAGTCGCTCGCGGCGCGCATTGATGCGGCGCGGCAGAACGAGCTTGCGCAAACGCATACGGGCCTGCGGCCACTCATTGAATCGCTCGCCGCGCCGCACGGCGAGCCGCGCGCGCTCGCAAGGCCGTACCTGTGGAGAGCGGGCCTTGCTGGCCTCGCCGTCCTTCTCAGCGCACAGATCGTCAATCACTACCGCGATGACCTCGCCGTGAACCGGCGCCTGCACCGGCCGCTCACCGCACTCTATGCGGCATTGGGGATCGCGCTCGTGCCGCGCTGGAACCTCGCGGCGTACGAAGTGCATCAGCTCGGCGCCTCCGCGCCTGCGCAGGCTTCGGGCGAGCTTACGGTGCGCGCCAGCGTCAAAAACGACGCCGCCCAGCCACAGCCGCTGCCGCTACTGCGCGTGACGCTGCTTGATCGCTTCGGCAAGCGGCTCGCCTCGCGCGACGTGCCGCCGCGGGCATACCTGGTCGGCGCCCCGGCCGCGGAGGCGCTCTTGCCAGCCGGGGAACGTGTCGATGCCGAGATGGCATTCGTCGACCCGGGCCGCGATGCCGTCGGCTTCGAGATCGACGCCTGCCTGCCCACGCCGAACGCGCGCGTGCACTGCGCCAACGACGCGGCCGCGCAGTGACTCTCATGCGCATCGGATCTTATGTCCTGCCGGCACGCGCAGTGCTCGCCCCGATGGCAGGCGTCACCGACCGGCCCTTTCGCGTGCTCGCCCGCAAACTCGGTGCCGGCCTTGCCGCATCGGAGATGCTCACATCGGACGTGCGCCTGTGGAGCACCGGCAAGTCGCGCCGCCGCATGGACCATGCCGGCGAGCCCGCGCCGCGCGTCGTGCAGCTCGCCGGCGCCGACTGCGAGGCGCTTGCGCTTGCGGCGCGCATCAACGTCGATCTGGGCGCCCAGATCATCGACATAAACATGGGATGCCCGGCAAAAAAAGTCTGCGGACGGCTGTGCGGATCGGCGCTCTTGCAGGATGAGGCTCTGGTCGCGCGCATCTTAAGTGCCGTGGTGCGCGCGGTGAACGTGCCCGTGACGCTCAAGATCCGCACCGGCTGGGACCCCACGCGGAAAAACGGCGCGACAATTGCACGCATCGCCGCAAGCTGCGGCGTCGCCGCATTGGCGGTGCACGGGCGCACGCGCGCCGACTTCTTCCAGGGCGCCGCTGAGTACGACACGATTCGCGAGATCAAATCCCAAGTCGCGATCCCGGTATTCGCGAACGGCGATATCGGCAGCGCACAAAAAGCGCGCGAGGTACTTGATTTCACCGGCGCAGACGGAGTAATGATCGGACGCGCGGCCCAGGGCGCACCATGGATATTCGGTGCAGTCAACGCTTACCTTTGTGCCGCCGCAACGCCGCCGCCGCTCGCGCGCGCCGAAGTGCGTGGTATTATTCTCGAGCATCTGGAATCCCTGTACGCCTTCTACGGCGAAGACGCGGGAACAAGGATCGCGCGAAAGCATCTCGGTTGGTATTGCCTGCAGCTGCCCGACGCGGCGAACATTCGGCGCAGTCTGATGGCGACGGCAAATACCGCCATGCAGTTCGCGCTGGCAAGGAGCCATCTCGATGGTTGGGTAAGCGGGTCCGCGCAGGCGGCCTGACTTTTCGGTTTTGGGGGAGCTTACATGCCAGCGAAAAAGAAAAGCCGCATGCGCAGGGAATACAGCGCGCGCGTCAACGGCCGCGGCGAACTGCCGCTGCGTGATCATGCCGAGCGTGCCTTGCACGACTACTTCACGAATCTGAACGGCCATCATCCGGCGCAGCTCTACAACATGGTGCTGCGCGAGGTCGAGGAGCCGCTCTTGAAGGCCGCGCTCGACTATGCCGAAGGCAACCAGGTGCGCGCCGCGGGTATTCTCGGCATCAATCGCGGAACTCTACGCAAGAAGCTGCGGCAGTTCGGCCTTTCTGGCTAGGTGAACGTCCCCGTCCGCCGCGCACTCCTGTCGGTCTCCGACAAGACCGGACTCATCGAACTCGCCCAGGCTCTCGCGCGCTGCGAAGTCGAGATTCTCTCCACCGGCGGCACGGCGCGGTTCCTCGCGGCGCACGGCATCGCCGTCAGCGACGTTGCGGACTACACCGGCTTCCCGGAGATCATGGAAGGGCGCGTGAAGACGCTGCACCCGAAGATCCATGGCGCACTGCTCGGCAGGCGCGGCGTCGACGATGCGGTCATGGCCGAGCACGAAATCGCGCCGATTGACCTCGTGGCGGTCAATCTTTATCCCTTTGGCGCCGTCAGCGCGCGCGCCAACGCGCCCTATGCCGAGGCGATCGAAAATATTGACATCGGCGGGCCCGCGATGCTGCGCGCCGCCGCAAAGAACCACGAGCGCGTGGCGGTCATCGTCGATCCGCGCGACTATCGCCTCGTCATCGCGGAACTCGCGAAGGAGAATGGCGCCACCACGCCCGCCACGCGCGCGCGCCTGGCGGCCAAGGCATTTGCGCACACCGCCGAGTACGATGCGCTGGTGGCGCGCTATCTGCGCGCCCGGCATCCGTATCCGAGCGAGGAATTCCCGGCGCTTCTCAGTGTCGTGTTTGAACGGCTGCAAAATCTGCGCTATGGCGAGAACCCGCATCAGCGCGCAGCCTTCTATCGTGAAATCGGCTCCGCCGGCGCCAGCATCGCCAACGCGCGCAGCGTGCAGGGCAAGGAGCTGTCCTTCAACAATATTGCCGATGCGGACGCGGCCGTCGAATGCGTGCGGCAGTTTGCGGAGCCTGCCTGCGTCATCGTCAAGCACGCCAATCCCTGCGGCGCCGCCAGCGCCGCTACCCTCATCGCGGCCTACGAGCAGGCGTACCGCACCGATCCGACTTCCGCCTTCGGCGGCATCATTGCGTTCAATGCCGAGCTTGACGCGCACACCGCCGAAGTCATCCTTTCCCGCCAGTTCGTCGAAGTGCTCATCGCCCCGCGCATCGCGCCTGCGGCGCGCGAGCTCCTCGGCGCCAAAGCCAATATCCGCGTGCTCGAGCTTGGGCCGCTCGATGCGGCGCACGGCAGTGAGCTTGAGTATCGCAGCGTCGCGGGCGGCCTTCTCGCCCAGACTCGCGATCGCGGCGCCGCGGCCGCGCAGGACCTCAAGATCGTCACGCGGCGCGCGCCGAGCGCGCGCGAAATCCTCGATCTCCTCTTTGCCTGGCGCATCTGCAAGTTCGTCAAGTCGAACGCCATCGTGTTCGCGCGCGAAGGAGCGACGATCGGCATCGGTGCGGGTCAGACGAGCCGCGTGCACGCGACGCGCATCGCGATAGTGAAGGCGGCGGAGCAGAATCTCCCCATCGCCGGCTGCGTACTTGCGTCCGACGCCTTTCTGCCCTTTCGCGACAGCATCGACGTCGCAGCGGCACAGGGCATCCGCGCCGTGATCCAGCCCGGCGGCTCGATGCGCGATGCGGAAATCATCCAAGCTGCCGACGAGCGTGACATTGCCATGGTGTTCACCGCCATGCGGCACTTCCGGCACTGATGCGTATCCTCGTCGTGGGAGCGGGCGCACGCGAGCATGCTCTCGCCTGGAAGTGCGCTGCCTGCGAGCGCGTCGATGAAGTCCTCGTCGCGCCGGGCAACGCGGGCACCGCGCTGGAAGAGGGCGTGCGCAACGCCGACGTTGCGGCCATGGACATTCCCGGGCTCGTGGCGCTCGCCCGTGCCGAGCGCATCGATCTCACGATCATCGGACCCGAGGCGCCGCTCGTCGCCGGCGTCGTCGATGCGTTCGCAGCCGCCGATCTCAAGTGTTTCGGCCCGCGCGCCGCGGCGGCGCAGCTCGAGGGATCCAAGGCCTTCAGCAAGGAGTTCCTGCAGCGCCAGCGCATCCCGACTGCCAGGCATCGAACCTTTACCCGCGCGACCTTCGACTCGCGCTATGTCATGGGCGAGCGGCTGCCGATTGTCGTCAAGGCGAGCGGGCTTGCCGCGGGCAAGGGGGTCATCATCGCGGCAACGGCAAGCGAGGCGCTCGCTGCAGTCGACGCGATGTTTGACGGCGAATTCGGCGCGGCCGGGGATGAAATCGTCATTGAGGAATTCCTGCCCGGCGAGGAAGTGAGCTTCATCGTCATGGCAGACGGGCAGCATGCGCTGGCGCTGGCGAGCTCCCAGGATCACAAGCGCCGCGACGACGGCGACCGCGGCCCGAACACCGGCGGCATGGGCGCCTATTCGCCCGCGCAGTTCGTCACACCGGCGCTGCACGCGCGCATCATGCGCGAGGTGATCGAGCCCGCCCTGCACGGGCTTGCCGCAGAGGGCATGCCCTACACCGGCTTTCTGTATGCCGGTCTCATGATCTCCCCCGACGGCACTCCGAACGTAGTCGAGTTCAACTGCCGCCTGGGAGATCCGGAAGCGCAGCCCCTCCTCATGCGCTTGCAGTCGGACCTCGCGCTCCTGTGCACGGCTGCATTGGCCGGGCGCCTGCATGAAGTCGACGTCAAATGGGACCCGCGCAGCGCACTTGGCGTCGTGATGGCGGCCGCGGGCTACCCCGCGCAAGTGCGCAGCGGCGATGCGATTGAGGGCCTTGCCGCCGCGGCGCGCCTGCCCGGAAAGGTTTTTCACGGCGCCACGCGCGTGGATGCCGAACAGGGCCACGTCGTGACGAGCGGCGGCCGCGTCCTGTGCGCGGTCGGCATGGGTGCAGGCGTGCGCGCTGCGCAGTTGGCGGCCTATGCACTCGTCGAGGCCATCCACTGGCCAGGCGTGCAGTACCGTCGCGACATCGGACATCTTGCCCTCGCGCGCGCGGACTCATGAGGCACAATAGTTGCTAAGCTCCCGCCAGCACCACGAGGAGCATCGCATGGGCAGAGCATTTCTCAGGAGCGCCGTCATCGCCGTTACGCTCGCGGCGCTCGCCGCCTGCGCGGCGAGCCGCACGCAGCAGAGCACCGGAGAGCATATTGACGATGCGGTCATCACCGCCAAGGTGAAAGCGGCGCTCATCGACGATCCGGTGACCAAGGCGCGTCAAATCGAGGTGGATACCTTCCGCGGCACGGTGCAGCTGAACGGCTTCGTCGATTCAGCCGATGAAAAGGCGGCGGCCTCGCGCGTCACTCACTCCGTCAACGGCGTGCAGAACGTGCGCAACAATTTGAGCATCGGCCACACCGACCGCGCGGCGGGCGAAGTCATCGACGACAGCGTCGTCACGACCAAGGTGAAAGCAGCTCTCGTCGCGGAGCCGGCGACCAAAGCCCGCGATATCACGGTCGTGACCCGTGACGGCATCGTGCAGCTGAGCGGCTTCGTCGACTCCGCGACGGAAAAAGCAACCGCCGCCGAAGTGGCTCAGGGCGTGAGCGGCGTCAAGGAAGTGCGCAACGATCTGCAGGTGAAGCAGCTCTAATGCGCGGGCCGCGTTAGAAGCTTGCGCGCAGGAAGAGCTCCGGGCCTTTGACACTGAGCGTGAAGCCGCCGGGCGTCGTGCTGCTGCGCTGTACCGACAACTGCGCACGGATCTCCTCATAGCCCAGGCCGATCTCAAAATTGCGCGCCCAGCGGTACTGCAGATCGGTGTGGTAATCGCCGAGCGCACCGCTGATCCCGTGGACGGTGGCGGAGAGGTACTGGGCGCGCGCCGTCCAGGCGAAGCGCTGCGAGATCGCCCAGGTCCCATCGAGGGCCGGGGTCGGAAAGGCGCCGACGCCTGAGCTTTCGGCGTTCTGTTGCAGCGTCACGTCCGTGCCGCGCGCGTCGGCCTGCAATAAATGCACACCCAAGCCTGCGCCCAACTCGAAACGCTCCGTGCGGATCACCGAGTAGGTGTAGGTAAAGCCGAGCATGCTGTACTGCAGATCGCTCTGCACCAGATCGCCACTCATGAAAGTATGGCCGCCGAAGAGGATGTCCTGCCCGATCGCCCGATCCCCATCGCGGTCGCTGCCGAAGTAGTCGACGCGCAGTCGATGCCGCTCGTGCAGCCGGAAGATGAGCTCCATCCGCCCCTGATTGAGATGGCCCTTCAAGCCCAGGTCATGCTCCGCATTCAGAAGCGTTCCGGGGGCGGTCGCCGAGGAATCCAGGTGCAGGTCGGTGTTGAGCTGCGCTGCGAAAAAAGTGCCGCGCAGGGCGAAATGATCCGTGATCGGACTGGGCCTAACGTGCTCGCGCTTCGGATACGGGTGGCGCGGCGGAGGGTTCGGTTGCGGCGGGCCGGCGCTGTCGGCCGCGGCCGCCGCGGCCGCCGCGCCCGCGAACAACGCCGCGATGAGCACAAACACCACGCGCATGTCGAAAAACTCCGCGCCAGGGCCAGCGCTGCGAATCTTCTTACATCGGCCCGGCTGCGCGCCAGCGTCGCGGTGTTGCGACGCGCGAGATGTGAACTTGCGCACGCTTGGGCCGCGGGCGCCTGCGCGCTCTAGCGCTTCATCGCCTCGAAGAACTCACCGTTCGACTTGGTGTCCTTCATCTTGTCGAGCAGGAATTCGATGGACGCGAGCTCATCCATGGGATGCAGGAGCTTGCGCAGGATCCACATCTTCGCAAGCTCGCCCTGATCGGTGATGAGCTCTTCCTTGCGCGTGCCCGAGCGGTTGATGTTGACCGCGGGAAAGACGCGCTTTTCGGAGATGCGCCGGTCGAGGTGGATTTCGCTGTTGCCGGTGCCCTTGAACTCCTCGTAGATGACGTCGTCCATCTTGGATCCCGTATCCACCAGCGCCGTCGCCAGGATCGTCAGGCTGCCGCCCTCTTCGATGTTGCGCGCCGCGCCGAAAAAGCGCTTCGGGCGCTGCAGCGCGTTTGCATCCACGCCGCCCGTCAATACCTTGCCCGAGGAGGGCACGACGGTGTTGTACGCGCGCGCCAGGCGCGTGATGGAGTCGAGCAGGATCACGACGTCCTTCTTGTGCTCGACCAGGCGCTTGGCTTTCTCAATGACCATCTCGGCCACCTGCACGTGCCGGGCGGCCGGCTCGTCAAATGTGCTCGAGACCACCTCGCCCTTCACCGTGCGCTGCATCTCCGTGACTTCTTCCGGGCGCTCATCGATGAGCAGCACGATGAGAATCACCTCCGGATGATTGGCGGTGATGGCGGTGGCGATGTTCTGCAGGAGCATCGTCTTGCCGGCCTTGGGCGGGGAGACGATGAGGCCGCGCTGGCCTTTGCCGATGGGGGCGACGAGATCGATGGTGCGCGCGGTCAGATCCTCTGTCGAGCCGTTGCCGCGTTCGAGCTTCAAGCGCTTGGTCGGATGAAACGGCGTCAGGTTCTCAAACAGCACCTTGTTGCGCGAGCTGTCCGGGGAATCAAAATTGATCTCGCCGACCTTCAGGAGCGCGAAGTAGCGCTCGCCGTCCTTGGGCGGGCGGATGAGTCCGGAGATCGTATCGCCGGTCCGCAAGTTAAAGCGGCGGATCTGGCTGGGACTGACGTAGATGTCGTCGGGCCCGGCGAGGTAGGAGCCGTCGGCCGAGCGCAGGAAGCCGAAGCCGTCCTGCAGGATCTCGAGGACTCCGTCGCCATAGATGTTCTCGCCGTTGCGGGCGTGCGCCTTCAGGATGGAGAAGATGATGTCCTGCTTGCGCGAGCGGGCGATGTTCTCGATGCCCATCGACTCGGCGAGCTTGACGAGCTCGTGGATGGGCTTCGACTTCAACTCGGTGAGATTCATCGACATCCGCGACTGCGACAGTTCCGCGGGGCTTATGACCTCCGCATCGTTGTCGCCGTCGAAGACCTCGACCTCTTGCATCTCATCCGGGCGGCCGTTGGCACGGTTGCCGTCGCGGTTGCGCTCACCCCCGCCGCCGTGGTGGCGCGGGCCCTTGTTGGGGCGGTTGCGGCCCTGATTACCGAGATAGCCCCTCACAGGTTGCTGTCCAGGAAAGCGGAAAGTTGCGATTTGGACACCGCACCGACCTTCTGCGCCTCGACCGTCCCGTTCTTGAACAGGATCAGCGTTGGAATCCCGCGGATCCCGAATTTTGGAGGGGTCTGCGGATTCTCATCAATATTCAATTTGGCCACCTTGATGCGATTGACGTACTCGGATGCGATTTCATCCAGGAGCGGGGCGATCATTTTGCAGGGACCGCACCATTCAGCCCAGAAATCCAGCAGTACCGGCGTTTCGGACTTCAGGACATCCTGTGCAAATGTGGCATCCGTGGTGTGCACGATGTGCGAGCTACTCACGCGATCAAACCTCCGAAGGGAGACAACGAGTTGTGGGATAGAATCTCGAGAATTGGGGGTACCGAATCGGGGGACGGCGAAAGCCGTGCCTGAAGGACCCGTCAAACGGTTACACTAATACTTCAGAAAAAAAGGGATGAGTGTCGAAACTAAAGCCTTCAGGGATTCGAATCCGGCTGGGAAGGTGCGGGACCCGATATATGCCCGCTGGCTGGGTTACTTTGTAGCGCTTCCGAGGCGCTTTTTCAAGTCCTAACGAGGGTGCAGGCGATGCAATCGGCTTTTCGATGAGTGATCAGGATCCCAATTCCGTAACATTCGATTCATTGGACCTGGAACCGGAGCTCATGCGCGGCATCCGCGATGCCGGGTTTACCCAGTGCACTCCGATCCAGGCACAAACGCTGCCACGCGCGCTTGCCGGCCACGATGTGGCGGGCCAGGCACAGACCGGCACCGGCAAAACCGCGGCGTTCCTGGTCGCGATGTACCATGCGCTCTTGCGGCAGGCGCCCGCGCACGGCCGCCACAAGAGCTCCATTCGCGCTCTCATCGTCGCCCCGACGCGTGAGCTTGCCGTGCAGATCCATCATGACGCGGAGATCCTTGGGCGGCACACGGGCCTTGTGCATGCGGTCGTCTATGGAGGCGTCGACTACGAGAAGCAGCGGCGCCAGCTCAGCGACGGCGTCGATGTGCTCATCGGCACGCCCGGGCGGCTGATCGACTATCTCAAGCAGCATGTCTTCGACATGCGCCACGTGCAGGTGCTGGTGCTCGACGAGGCCGACCGCATGTTCGATCTGGGCTTCATCGCCGATATCCGCTACCTGCTGCGCAGGCTGCCCGCCCCCGAGCGGCGCCTGTCGATGCTGTTCTCGGCCACTCTTTCTTATCGGGTGCTGGAGCTCGCCTACGAGCATCTGAACAATCCGGAGCTGGTGCGCATCGAACCGGACAAGGTCACGGTCGATCAGGTGCGCCAGATCATCTATTACCCGTCAATGGAGGAGAAGCTGCCGCTGCTCATTGGGCTCCTGCGCCAGGCCGAAGCGCGCCGCACCATGATCTTCGTCAACACCAAGCGCATGGCCGAACGCCTCGAGCGCGTGCTCGGCGCCAACGGCTTTCATGCCCAGGCGCTCTCGGGCGACGTGCCGCAGAACAAACGCCTGCGCTTCCTGCGCGACTTTCACGACGGCAAGCTCGCCGTCCTCATCGCCACCGACGTTGCCTCGCGCGGCCTGCATATCCCTGACGTCAGCCACGTCTTCAACTACGACCTGCCGCAGGACGCGCCTGACTACGTGCACCGCATCGGCCGCACCGCGCGCGCCGGCGCGGAAGGCGATGCCATCAGCTTTGCCTGCGAGGAGTTCGCGGTGTCGCTGCCTGAGATCGAGGCCTACATCGGCCACAAGATACCCTCGGCGGCGATTTCGCCGGAACTCATGGCGACCGGCCTGTTGCCGGGGCCGCACATGGATCCGAGCCTGCGCCCGCGCCATCGCCCCTCGGGAGGGGGTGGGCGTCCGCCGCGCCGCGGCGGCCGCGGCGCAGCCCCCGCCGGCCGCGGCTCGCGCCCGCGCACCCATTAGAGAAGCTCGGCGACCGAGTGTACGCCGGGAAAATCCGGATGCTCCCGGGGCGGGCGTGAACTGTCCGGGTGGCACATCGCGCAGATGAAGCGGATGCCGGCGGCGCGCGCCGCCTGCAGCACCGCGGCATTGTCGTCCACGAACAGCGTGCGCGCAGGATCGTAGGGCTCAGTCTTGCGCATGTTCGTCCAGAAGCGCGCATCTTCCTTGGCGGCGCCGAACTCGTGCGAGCTGTAAACGGCGTCAAAGTAGCGCCGCACGCCCACGGTCTCATCCTTGACCTCGAGCAGGCGCGGGTGCGAGTTGGTGATGAGGACCAGGCGCTTGCCGCGCGCCTTCAGGCCGAGGAGCGTCTCGCGGGCGCCGGGCAGCCAGCCGATGCGCCGGGCGTGCGTGCGATGCAGCGCGGTCACATCCAAATCAAGCTCGCGGCTCCAGTAGTCCATGCAGTACCAGTCGAGCGTGCCTGCGCAGGCGCGCAGGCGCTCCTGCAGAGCGGTGCGCGCCTCCGCCGTCGTCACCGCACGCGCCGCCGCGTAGGCGGCGGGCACGATCTCGCGCCACAGGTGGTTGTCAAAGGACAGATCGAGGAGCGTGCCGTCGAGATCGAACAGCACCGTGTCGATGTGCTGCCAGTCCGGGACGTACGCGGTGCTCGTTTTCATCGGCTTATCATATGTCGAATGTCGCCGTGGCATCCGCACGGCCGGTTCGCTAAGCTAGTCACGGCCAAGGCCGTTACCGGCGGCCGTCTCACGCGCAAGATTCGCGACCGCAATCAATCCATGGCGGAGATCGAGGATAACGTCGACCGGGAGCTGTTTCGCAACTTCGAGAAGCTGCGGCAGCTGCGCATCGAGCACCGCGATCTGGACGAGATCATTTCACGCCTGTCCCTCGACATGCACGTCGATGAGATCCAGATGAAGCGCCTGAAAAAGCGCAAGCTTCTTTTGAAGGACCAGATCGCGCGCGTCGAGAGCCTGCTGATCCCGGACCTGAACGCCTGATCGGGCGCTGCGAGAGTTCATGGACAGCGCCGGCAGCGCCACAAAAAGCGTTTTTCTGCAGCTGACATCGCCCGAGATCCTGGCGCAGGTCATCGTCATCGTGGTCGCGGCGGTGATCGGGTTCGTGGCGGCGCACGCGGC
>Ga0302177_10000094_pt1 | contig 76237 bp, 67 predicted proteins | sample I_Palsa_E1_2_FD_198780 | JGI IMG/M metagenome (GOLD analysis project Ga0302177, IMG submission 198780) | Peat permafrost microbial communities from Stordalen Mire near Abisko, Sweden - I_Palsa_E1_2 | ecosystem: Environmental > Terrestrial > Soil > Palsa > Peat permafrost | place: Sweden... | reverse complement strand
TAGTGGGACGCGCAGTAGACCTCAATTGATGTGAGCACGATGCGAGTACAGCGTTCGGTGAAATATGCGAGCGCGGCGGCCGTCGCCCTGGCGGCTGTGGTGTGGTGGTCTCTGTGGCACGTTTCGGTCAGCGCGGCGCAACGAACCGCGTTTTTCACTTCTGACTCCCGCGATGTAACGAATCGTTTGTACGTTCTGCTACACACCCGCGTCGCGCCCGACGGCCAGGAATATGGTTTCGATTCGCTCGATCCTTTGTTGTGGAGCGAAACGAATTATTTGCTGGAAGGAAAATCGCACCGGGAGGCGCTGGCGCTGGCCGACGAATTCCTGCGTACACACGCCGAAAGGCAAATGACGGATCCGCTGCGGCGCGCGATTCTGCAGCGCGATATTTGGGCGGTGTATGACTGGGCGGATCAGAGCTCAGGCCAGCCCGCGGACCAGCCCACAGATCAAGGCCTGCCGCATCAAGCCGAGCGCCGTGAGCTGATGGCCAGGCTGGGACCGATCGTGCGGCGGCTGGCGCCGTCGCCGGAACAGTTGGCCGCGCTGCCGGACACCTATGCCGATGCGCTGCAGCGTCACGAATTTCCGGCGGCGTACGATCCGGCGTTTCCGAATCGCGCGTTTCTGCCGCCGGATTTATTGGAGCCGGCGGGGCCGTGGGTTTGCCTGGGCGCGCCGGAGCAGGAGCTGGCGGCCCCGACGCATGATGCGTCGTTCGTGGCGCGTTCGGATTTTTTTGTTTTCGCGAGGCTGCCGGGCGGACGCGAGGCAACGCTCGCGTATTACCGGCAGCTGGCGGAAATGAAGACTCCGCTTTTTGTGCGGATGCAGGTTCCAGGTTGGAAGGATCCGGCGGATGTGTGGAATCCGCAGGTGCCACAGTTTCCGGCCGGGACGGAGTTCGCGCTAGTGCGCCAAATGGTTTTGCCGGACCGACGGAATTTTACGGCCGACCAAGGTGACGGAGAGCGTGCAGATCCGCCACTACACGCGAATCCCCATCGTGGCGCCGGGCATGACCCGCGACGTGGATCTGGCCGCGCATTTTCAGGATCCGTCGGAGATTGAATTGAGTCGAGTGCTGCTTTTTTCCGGGCGACACAGCGGGTTGCGCGGCGTGACCGCGACCGACGACCCATTTGTGATATTTCCGGGAATGACTGCGGGCGATCAGTTTGACGATAAGCGCATGCGAACGAGCAAAGTGTCGCCCTTCGTGATGTGCACCGGTTGCCATCTGGGCCCGGGGATTGAATCAATGATAAGTTTTTCAACCCGCGGGATTCCGAGCGAAGGGCCGGTACCGAGCCCTCGGTTGGCGCCGACGACGCCGGAGGCGGAGTCGGGCAAGGTTTTGGAGTGGGCGGGAAAGCAGGAGAAGTGGAAAGCTTTGCATGGAATGTGGGCGCGACAAGATTCGGATTGATGCGCGGGGCGGCGCCACGTTATTTTGCCGGGGTGTTTTCGTGGAGCAGGACGGCGTCGGATTCGACGTGGCTGCGAATCATGCCGAGGGATTGGCCGTCGGGGGAGAAGCTCCAGGACTGAATGAATTCTTCCTTGGTGAAGTTGGTGAGCTGGTGGCCGGCGCCGCCATCGATGGGTTGTTGCCACAGGTTGTCGACGCCGTTCACGCGGATGTCGTAGACCACCGATTTGCCATCGGGAGTGAAGCGCGGGCCGGCGGCGACGTGCGCGTTCGGCTCGAATTGGCGAATCTGCGGATTGGGGCCGGCGTCCAGCGGCACCAGCACGATTTTCTGCACGTTGGTCAGGTTGTCGCCGGGCAGTTCGACGGTGGAAAGAAACGCCAGCATTTTACTGTCCGGGGAAATTCCCATGAAGTTCGATGCGACGATGCCGTGGGGGATGGTGCTGCCGGGAATCGGCTCCGGATCGCCGCCAGCCAGCGGCACGCGAAATACCTGTTCGCTGCCGGCGTTGCGGTAATACACCCATTTCGAATCGGGCGAGCAGGTCGCAGAATCCTGGCGACCGCCTTCGGTAAGACGGGCCAGATTCGAACCGTCGGAATTCACGCGCCAGAGGTTTACTCCGGTTTTCCCGCCGCCGCCAATCAAGGCGACGACCACGGTGCGGCCGTCGGGGCAGGCGTGGATATCGTTCAGCGCGCCGGTATCGAGCAACTGAGTTTGTTTGCCGTCCAGCGAGACCCGGACGGTTTTCGCGCCGAGCGGCATATAGAAGGCATCGTTGCCGGCCCAGGAAAAGATGGGGCCGGTCTTGTCCACGTCGAAGGCCGCAGCCGGCAGGGTTTTTCCGGTGCCGGTAGCGGCCATGACGTAAAGTTCCGCGAAAAACTTTTGCTGCACGGTCGCCACGCTGCGGCTGTCGGCGGAAACGCTGAGCGTGGAGTAACTGCTGGTGTCTTTGGTGACTTCCCGCATGGCGTCCGCACCGTCGCGGGCCGGGATGAAGCCGATCTGTTCGGTGCGGTAGGCGTTACGCGGGCCGCGGTAAAGAGCCAGCATGCCGCGCGCGTCCGGCAGCCAGAGCACCTGAAACAAAGGAATGTGTTTAAAGGTGGCCAGCGGAGAAATCTTGCCGGAGGCCACGTTGATCTGATCGAGGACGGTGACCACGCCGTCGGTGGAGAGAAATCCTTCGGTGATATTTTCGCCGTCGGGATTCCAGGAAAGATATTGCGGGTCGCGGGCGGTGGCGCCGACCGAGATGGATTTTTCTCCGGAGCCGTCGGCGGCGGCGACAAACACGTGGTACTTGCCGACGTCCGGATCATTTTCGCGAATGTAGGCGATCTGCTTGCCGTCGGCGGAGAAGGTCGGGCCCCGGTCGATATCCTTGACCACCGGCTGCGGCGTGCCACCCAGAACCGGCGCGCGATAGAGGGTGAAGACGTCCTGCACTTTGGTGTCGGCTTTGCGGAAGTAGAGATAATTTCCGTCGGGCGAAAAGCCGATGGTGGCGAAACCTTCGTCGGAAGGCGGGATGACCTGGGTGTCGCTGCTGGTGGCGACGTGATGGAGCCAGAGGCTGCTCTGGCCTTTGTCCAGGACCACGGTGAGGACGTATTTGCCGTCGGGCGAAATGGAAGCGGACTGAATTTTTCCGCTGCTGGTGAGCTGCTGGATGGCGAAATCCTGAAACGGCGGCGTGGTGTTGCGATTGTAGAGGCGATACAGACTGTAGCCGACGCCGGCGAGAATGATCAGCGCGCTTAAGCCGCCGGCGAGGAGTGCGAGCTTATGGTCCTTCGCGGTGGTGGCGACTGCGGTCGAGCTCCCGCTGCTGCCGGACGAAACCGCGGCGATCGCCGCGGCCGACGAAGATCCGGCGCTGGACATATTCGGCGTGGAGTTCGCTGCCGAAGACTGGGTGGCGGATGTCGCGCTGGCGTAGGCGCCGCTGGCTTGCTCGGCGGCGGTCATATTCGCGGCCAGCGCGGCGCGGCCGGAGCGGCCGGAATCCGTGTCGCGTTTCAGGCGCTGCAGATCGGCGCGCATGTCCGCGGCGTGCTGGTAGCGCATCTTCGGATCTTTTTCGAGCGCCTTGGAAATGATTTCTTCCAGTTTTACCGGCAGATCGGGATTCAGGCGGGTCGGCGGTACCGGTTCACGTTCCAGAATTGCGGCGAAAATTACGCCGGAAGTGGCCCCGGTGAAAGCCTGGCGGCCGGTAGACATTTCATACAAGACCAGGCCGAAAGAAAATAAATCGGTGCGCGCGTCGAGTTTTTCGCCGCGCACTTGTTCCGGCGACATGAAGGCGACGGTGCCGAGCGATGTGCCGGGGCTGGTGAGATTCGGATCCGATTCCAGCTGGCCGGAGCCCATGGTTACGGTTTCGCCGACGTTGCGCGTGGCCGCGATTTGTTTGGCCAGGCCGAAATCCAAAACTTTGGCTTGCCCGCGGTCGGTGATGAAAATATTGGCGGGCTTGATGTCGCGGTGAATGATGTTTTCGGAGTGGGCGGCGTCGAGCGCGTCAGCCACTTGAATGCCGGTGTCGAGAATCAGGTCGAGCGGCAGCGGGCCGCCGGCGATGCGTTGCTTGAGGGTGGCGCCGCGCAGCAATTCCATGGCGATGAAGGGAACTTCGCTGGAATCGTCGATATCGTAAATGGTGCAGATGTTGGGATGATTCAGCGCGGAGGCGGCCTGCGCCTCGCGTTCGAAACGCTCGAGGGTGATGCGATCCTTGGCGACGGCTTCGGGCAGGAATTTCAGCGCGACCTGGCGCTTCAGCTTAGTGTCTTCAGCGCGGTAGACCACACCCATGCCACCACCGCCCAATTTTTCGACGATCTTGTAATGCGAAATGGTGCGGCCAATCAGCGGTGCGGGGTCAGCCATGAGCGGCTTATGTTAAGTGGGGAAATGCGGGGAGTCAATGCGCGGCATGGGCCGCGTTGCGAAACACTGGCAGGCCGGGAACCGGCTTGCGCGCGGCGCGCATTGCTCGTAGGATGCGCGCTGTATATACGGATGACGAACTTACTCCGGGGATGGAGAGGGCCATGGGAAACGACGGTTTGACAGGGACTTCGCGGCGGAATTTTTTGGGAATTTCGGCGTTGGGTTTGGCGGCGGGAGTGGTGGCGAAGGAGGCGGGCGCGGCGGTGCTGGGTCCCGCGGGTGCGGTTGAGGTTGACGCGGGTTCCGACGCAGCGGTGAATCCCGGGCCGGACACCGACATTTCGGTTTGGGTCACGGCTGGCGATGAACGGTTGGCGGCGGCGCCGAAGGCGGCGTGGGTGGCCGCGCCGTCGTCATCGAGTGCGGCGGGTGCGGATCAGATTCAGTTGAATCTGGCTACGAAATTTCAGGAGATTCAAGGATTCGGCGGCGCGTTCACCGACGCGACGTGCTACATGTTCAACCAACTGGCGCCGGGAGTACGGGGGCAACTGCTGCACGAAATGTTCAACCCTTCGGAAATGGGATTGAATTTTTGCCGGGTGTGCATGGGCTCGAGCGATTACTCGACCAAGCTGTACAGCTACGACGACGGGGAAGCCGATCCGGATTTGAAACGGTTTTCGATCGAGCACGACCGCGAATACATTTTGCCGGTGATTCGCGAGGCGCGAAAAGAAAATCCGGAAATATTTTTGCTGGCGACGCCGTGGTCGCCGCCGGGCTGGATGAAGCCCAACAATTCGATGCTGGGCGGTTCGATGCGGAAATTTTATCTGGCCAGCTACGCGCAGTATTTCCTGAAATTCCTGCAGGCGTATGCGGCGGAGGGCGTGCCGGTGCAGGCGGTAACGTCGCAGAACGAACTGGACACCGACCAGGACGGGCGCATGCCGGCGTGCATCTGGGGCCAGGAATACGAAATTCAATTCGTGCGCGATCATCTGGGCCCGCTGCTGGAGAGCAGCAACACGCCGACGAAAATCTGGCTGCTGGATCACAATTACAATTTGTGGGGCCGGGTGCTGGACATGCTCGAAGAAGAAAAAGTGCGGAAATATACCAACGCGGTGGCCTGGCACGCCTACGTCGGCACGCCGGACATGGTCAGCCGGGTGCATGAAAAATATCCGGACGTGGAAATGCATTGGACCGAGGGCGGGCCGGACTACACCGACGCGGATTATTTGAATGGCTGGTGCAAGTGGGGCGGGATTTTTAACGGGGCACTGCGCAACTGGTGCCGGTCGATCACCGGGTGGAATCTGGCGCTGGATGAAGTGGGCAAGCCGAACATCGGGCCATTTCCGTGCGGCGGAATTGTATCGATCGATTCGAAGACGAAAGAAATTACGCGCAGCGGACAGTATTGGGCGCTGGCGCATTATTCGCGGGCGATCAAGCGCGGGGCGCGGCGGTTCGAGTCGCAGTCGACGGCCGCGGATTTGTCGCATGTGGCGGCGGAAAATCCGGATGGGCAGCGGGTGCTGCTGGTCACCAACAAGGGCGCGGCGCGGACCATCGAATTGCGGGCGGGGAATATGTCGGCGACGGTGCCGCTGAAGGCGGCTTCGTTGACCACGCTAGCGTGGGTTTAGAACGCGGGGTGAGGTTGCGGGTTAGGCAACTTGCCGACTGCGAGAGCCAATGCCTCGTCTCGATTGCGGACAACGGCCGCAGGGCACGGAGAGTTTTTTAGTGCAGGCCGGTGGACTGGGTTTGTTGGCGGGGGCGCAGGTATTTCACCAGCAAAACTTCGCTGCCATTCTGGCTGTAAATCACCTCGTCGACCAATTTGCGGGCCATCAGCACGCCGTAGCCGCCGGGGCGCAGTCCTTTTTCTTCGCGCACGCCGATATGGTGGACGGGATCGTCGGGGGGATTGGCCACGGCGGCGTGGGGAATTTGGTCGAAGTCGAAGCCGGGGCCGTGGTCGGAGATGCGGCAGGTGACCATGCTGTGGGCGCGAACGTATTCGAGCTCGACATTTTTGGTGGGATCGAGTTGGCCTCCGTGTTCGATGGCGTTGTAGAGCAGTTCGCGCAGGGCGACGGCGACTTCCATGCGTTCCGGTTCGGGCAGCACGGCAATTTCCTGCAGAAATTGCAGCAGGCGGTCGGCGGTTTTGAAATCGCAGCGCGCCTTGAGGCGGAGCCATTCGGGAGTGGCGGAAATGACTTCGATGCCGTCGTCCCAGCAGGCGCCTTCGTTGATGCGGCGAATCATTTCGGCGAGGGAGACGGGCGAAAAGGGCGTGGAGAAATAACTGAAAGCGTGTTCGCGCATGGCGTCGATAACGTCTTGCGGAGTGCCGTGCGCGGTGAGGATGAGCAGACAGCTGTGCGGGCGGATGCGGCGAATTTCGCGCAACAACAAAATATCTTCGTGGCCGGTGTTGCGTTCGCTGGTGACGATCAGGTTGTAGGCGCGGGCGGTGACGAGTTCGAGCGCGGAGGCGTTGGTCGGCGTGCGCTGGACGATCCAGGATTCGGAATTGAAGACGCCGGCGAGCAGGGCGTCGATGGCGGGGTCGCCTTCGACGTGCAGCGCGGTTTTCTGCGCTGCGGGCGTGGCGTCGTTGGTGGCAGAGGCAGTCACGGTCACGGTCGGGGCCTCCCGGAAACCCGCATGGTACCCGATGCTAGGGCGTCAGCGTTACGGTTAGATGAAGGAACGGGCGCGACGGGTTTTTCGGCGTCATTCTGCGCGAAGCGAAGAATCTCATCCAGTAATGGGCTCCCCGCCTGAAGCAACAGAACGCGTTCGCTTCGCATGGCGTTTTGCGGCATTGACGCTGCTCTGGGTCTTCGCTAAGTTCTATTTGGACTATGACTGCGGTGAAAAATTCTTCGACAGTTTCGGCGGTGACCCCGGGTATTCCTGCGTCCGCGCCGATCACTGCGCCGACAGCGACGCCGCAGGATGTGCAGGCTGCACTCTATGGCGAGCACAACGGGTTCCGGTGGTATCACGTGGCCGATCCCGCTGGGCCGGTGCTCGACGAGCTGGCGAAGATGTTCGACCTGCACGAATTGGCGGTGGAGGATTGCCGCACGCCGGATACGCGGGCCAAAATCGACGAGTATGGCGACACTTTATTTTTGGTGGCGAATCTGGTGCGGTTCGATGCGCAGCAGGATGAGTGCTCGTTTTCGGAGATGGATTTTTTCCTGCGCGACAAATTGCTAATCAGCGTCTGCAACGGGCCAAACCTGTTTGTCGATCAGGTACGCGCGATTTTCCCGACGCAGCCGAAACTGGCCAGCACGGGACGGCTGCTGCACCGGCTGGTGGACGCCATGGTCGACAATTATTTGCCGGTGCTGGATGCGATTGAAAGCCGCATCGAGATTCTGGAAGACAAGGCCATCGAACACACGTCGACCAAGCTGCTCACCGAGATTTTCGCCATCAAGCGCTCGCTGATCGAATTCCGGCGCGTAACGATTTCGATGCGCGACATGCTCTCGCAGGTTTTGCGGCGCAACGAACACTACCTGCAGCTCGAAGCAGTTTACTTCCGCGACGTGTACGACCATCTGATGCGCGCACTGGAATTCACCGAGACCTATCGCGACATTCTGACCGGCGTGCTGGAAGTGCATCTGACCGCGGCGGCGAACCGCACCAATGACATCGTGAAGGTGATGACGCTATTTGCGACCATTACGCTGCCGATATTGCTGATCACCGGCTACTACGGCATGAACTTCGAAAATTTGCCGCTGCTGCACAATCCCAACGGCGTGTGGATCGCGTCGGCGATCATGGCTGCGCTGGTCGCCGGGCTGCTCTACGCATTCAAGAGGACCGGCTGGTTTTAATTAGTTCCGTTCGGCAATGGGGAAGGTGATGCGGACCGAGGTGCCCTGGTCCACCTGGGACTCGATCTCGACGTCGCCATTGAACGGACGAACCCGTTCACGGATGCCGCGCAGGCCGAGGCCGGTGCTGCGGGCGCGAAGTTTGGCCAGTTTGTCGGGATCCATACCGCGACCCTCGTCGCTCACTTCCACGATCACCTTTCCGGATTCGCGCGCGATGCGGATCCGCGCACTGCTGCTGCCGGAATGGCGGTGAATGTTGCTCAAACATTCCTGGACCACGCGAAAAATGGCCAGTTCCATTTCGCGCGAAGGACGCTCGAGGTCGCGCTGAAGATTTAGCGTGACCTTAAGTCCGGCCCGCTGCTTCAGGCCGTCCACGTACCAATCCAGCGCCGCGCTCAGGCCAATTTCGTCGAGCAGCGGAGGATGCAGCAAATACGCCGTGGTGCGAACTTCTTTGTCCAGTTCCTGCGCATAGGCTTGGCCTTCGATCGCGAGGGCCAGCAGGCCGGGATCCTTCACCCTCAATTCGTCCACCAGCCTTCCCAGATTCATGGAAAGTGCGGCGATCACCTGGCCGGCGCTGTCGTGCAGTTCGCGGGCGATGCGGCGGCGCTCCTCATCCTGCAATTCCATCAGGCGGCCAGACAACGCCTGCAGGTGCGTGGATTGCGCCAGATTATCCGCGCTGCGTTCCTCCAGCTCGGCGGTCCGGGTGCGCACTTGCTGCTCCAGCGAATCGGCCAGGATGCGGTAGCGTTCCTCGCTCTGGCGCAGGTCTTCCTCCATTGTTTTCCGGCGGGTGATGTCCCGGGTGGAACCAGCTACCAATTCAACCTGACCGTCGCGGCCGAAGACCGGGCGAAAAATATACTCGTAGTAGCCGCCGGCACCGGTGGGACTGGTGTAGGGCGTTTCGTCGATCAGTCCCTCCGCGGTGTCAAAGACCTGCTGGATCTGTTTTTGCAGGCGCGCGGCGAGTTCTTCGGGATACTTCAATTCATAAAAGTTTTTGCCGATGGCCTCTTCCAGCTTCAGGCCCCACAAATCGAGCAGGGCTTGATTGATGAAGCTGAAGCGGCCCTCGCGATCGAAGGTGTAAGCGAAATCGGAAATGGAGGAGAGCGTCGAATCAAAAATGCGCGACTGGCGTTCGAGCTGGAAGCGCAATTCGGCCGCGCTCGGCGAGGCGGCGCCGGGCAATTTGCGAGTTTTTCTGGGTGGTGGGTTTTTTTTGCCCATGGGCCTCAAAGACTGGGACGCGAAAGTATAGCAGCTTCGCGGTTTGGGCGACGCTGCAGGGAGCGACTCCGCCCGCCGCCGGCCGTCATCCTGAGGAGCGACTTTGGCGACGAAGGATCTCAACCATGTTCCCGCACCGCGACCGATACGGCGACCGATACGACGCCGATGCGACGATCAAGACGACCAGATCAGCTCCCATCTGCAGGCCGGGCGGCGGGTTACTGGATGAGGTTCTTCGCTACACTTAGAATGACGGCCACAAAATGGCGAGCGTTTTTGCATTGATCGATTACGGCAGCGGGCAACTTGCAGCACGTAAACGCCCAAGGTATGGTTGCGGCGGCGTATGGTGCGCGCGACGAATGGCAAATAAAACACCGGCACAGCAAGCGTATCTGGTGATTTTGGCCGTGGTGGCCTGGCTGGCGGTGGGTTTGCAGATCTGGCTGGTAATGCAAACCTACGCCGCGAGGGGCGATTCGGCGTTCGCCGCGGTGGTGCACACGTTGAGTTATTTCACGGTGTTAACAAATCTGGTGGTGGCGCTGGTGACGACCGCTTCGGCGACGACTCCCACGGTGCCCGGCGAGCTCGATTCGTTTTTGACGCGGCCCGGCACGATGACGGCGGTGGCGGTTTATATTTTTGTGGTGGGGCTGGTGTATTCGCTGTTTCTGCGCAGTGTTTGGGATCCGACCGGGCTGAATAAGGTGGCGGACGTGGCGTTGCACGACGCCGTCCCGGTTTTGTACGTGGTGTACTGGCTGATTTTTGTGCCGAAGAAGAATCTCAACTGGACGCAGCCGTTTTACTGGCTGATCTATCCGCTGGCGTATTTCGCATATGCGTTGGTGCGCGGAGAAATCACCGGAAAGTATCCATACTGGTTCGCCGACCCGACCGTGTTGGGTTACCCGCGAACTTTTGCGAATTCGGCGCTGCTGCTCATTGGCTTTTTGGTGCTGGGCGAGGTCGCGGTGTCCGTTGGACGATTGCGCGGCTCCCGGGACGAACTCAACCCATGACTTTCCACAAGCGGACATCCTACTAATTGATCATTGTGACCGGCCTCAATTTGACTGATCGCCCAAATCCTGGCTGTTGAAATCATAACGTTGGCTGCAAAAGTGCGCGAGAGAGGTCGCATCCCTCGGTCTGCGACCTTCCCGCTCTCCGGGGTTGGAACAAGACTAGGTCATGACCAGCTCGATCAATCTACCGTGATGCGTCGATCTCACTGCAGTTCCTCCTGAACCATTGAGTCAATAATTGCACTCAGACCCGTGAGCGCTGACTTAAGTTTGTTGGCATCGCGAGCTGTCAGTGCATCTGGAATGCTGAATGTCGCGAAGCGCTTGCCTGAAAGCTCGATTCGCGTGCTGTGTCCGCCACCGAGAGCTTCTCGCGATGGCGGCTCCGGCGCAGCTTCACTCGTTGTCGATTCTTTAATGGCCGGTACCTCCGTGCCTAGAGGGGTTGGAGTTGGATCTAGGCGTGGAAACCTCACGATCGGAGACACCATAATTTGAAGCTTTCCATCCCCACGATCTAACAGCAGTCCGGTCACCTTAAGTGCATCCTTTAACGAAGAAATCCAGTCTCCGACAAGTTCACGTGGAACCCCGTAGTCCTGTTCAATAATGTTTTTTAGAAATTCATCTGCGGGGAGAATCTTGCCCTTATGTCGCTCGTAAATGCGGTTGAAAATGTCGATTTGTTGAAAAGCCGTTTTTTTTGCTTCACGTGAAAGCGCAGGCTCGGTAGGTGCAACCGCCGTCAAGCCCGTCTGACTGAGCGTAATCTCACCGCTCTCTTCGCTAACAAGACCATAGGCCTTAAGCGCGTTTACTTTCCGTGTAAACGAGCTACTGCTGCTTGTGTTGCCGGTGATACGCGAAAGTAAATCTTTGGACGCGCGTCCACCGCCCTCCTCGTAAATCATCGTAACGAGTCGAAATGCTTCACTGAGGTTTATATAGGGTGGGCGCGATCCAGGCTTCAATCGATCATTCAGGTTTGTCATTGCAGCCTCCTCGATTGGTCCACTGTAACACTTGAATTGCTTTAGTTGTTCCAGGTGCAATGTTAACTGGTCTTGTTGCAAGCACTTGGCATACCACAAACCTGCTTGACACCATGCGGCAAAACTGTTTTGACCGAATACTTGACTGTCAAGGCATCGATTCCGTACCTTTAATGTGTACGATCCGTACTTGACATCTGTACGGGTGGAGGATAGCATGGCGACGTTGGCACTGACGCAGCCCAAAACAGTTCGAGTGAATAGAACTCAGTTCCGCGAGCACCTGCGTGCGAAGTTAGACGAGGCGAAAGGCCGCACCGTAATCGAAATCTCGGGAGTCAACGATGAGGGCGAACGCGTTCTCCTCGACAGAAGCTATTTTGATGATTTGATGTGGAGCGTGCGATCGCTGATCGAGACTCTGGAGATTACTTCCGATCGCAAACTCTTTCAGCAAATCATGAATGCAGCAGCAACGCTCGAAGACGACACCAGACTCGGCAAATTGCATTCGTTCGAGGAGGCGTTTCCAGTCGAGGAGGAGTAGCGGTGTATTGTTCCAAGTTCACGGATAACGCGCTGCAGGATGTCAAGACGTTGCCTAAAAGCGTCCGCAACGCGCTAAAGAAGGAATTCGAGCAGAAGCTGCACGTTGACCCGGTATCGTGCTCGGAACCTCTGCGCGGGGACTTGGAACAATTCCGCAGTTTTCACTATGGAGATTATCGCGTAGTCTTCCGAATTTTCGACGACTTAAAAGCCATCGCCGTGGTCGGCGTCGGCAAGAAAGATGCAGTTCATCAAACAGAACTGTATAAGCAACTCGAAATGATGGCACGCAGCGGGAAGCTCGCCGAGACCGTTCTAGAGACCTATCGGTCGCTCGCTTCGCGTCCAAAATCGTAGCAGTCAGCTCCCGAGGCCAAGTACTAAATTTCCATCCCGTTCTTTGCGGTAGAGCGCTTCTTTTTCGTTTGTATTCGAGTTTCGTTCGCTCCTCGAAATGTATTTCTTGCCTGGTCATTTTGTTTTTCCGGAAATATCACGCGTGGTATGCTCGGCACCATTTCATTTCTGGGGGCGTGTCATGAAATATTTCACCCGCATCACCCGCATCAGAATTCTTGTAGTTCTTGCTTTGCTGGCCATTGGCGGGGCGTTTGCGTTCGCGCCAGTCAGCCTGGCGCAAGCGATACAACCGGGGTCGCAGCCGGTGGTGGGGTCGTCGCTGGTAGCGACGGCGGATCCGGCGGTGGTGCGGCCGAACACGCGGCACTGCGAAGTGACGCTGCTGACCAGTCAGGCGTTCGACGATTTTAACAACAAGGATTTTACGTTCACGCCGCCGGCGGCCTGCCGCGGCCCGTGGGCCAAGGTAATCTTCACCGGCGATTTTTCGATTCAGCCGGGGGTGCAGTTTGACCGCACCGGGCAGCTGTTCTTTGGCGGCGTGAACATTTATTTCGGGACCACGGCCGAGCCGCTGGTCACCGAGACTGATACCTGGCATGTGGAGCGCGACCTGACCGATTACAGCACGCTGTTCACGACGGCGCAGACCGGTTACGCCAGCCTGGGCAATATCGTCGGCGCGGATGGATTGAATTCGATCATCTTCGGCACGTTCAAGCTGGAATTTTACGAGGCGGATTTTTTGAATCCGGCGCCGCGCACCGCGGATGAAGTGCTGCCGGTGCAGCAGGGCGGAAACAGTTCGTTCCAGATCACTTCGTCGAACACGCAGGTGGTGCAGAGTTTCACGCTGCCGAAAAATGTGGAGTCGGCGTACCTCGACGTGGTGGCCCAGAGCCAGAACGCCGAAGAGCAGTGGTTTTTCTGCGTGCCGACGGATATCGCCGCGCAATTGGACGACTGCCAAAACACCGCGTTGCGCGAAGTGCAAATCAGCGTGGATGGAAAACCGGCCGGCGCCGCTCCGGTGTATCCGTGGATTTACACCGGCGGACTCGATCCGGGTTTGTGGGTGCCGATTCCGGGAGTGCAGACGTTGAACCTGCTGCCGTATCGCGTGGACCTGACGCCGTTTGCCGGAGCATTAAATGATGGCCAGCCGCACACCGTGGGCGTGAGCGTGTTCAACGCCTACAGCTATTTCACGGTGACGGCGCAGTTGCTGGTTTTTGAGGATCACGGCTCGCGCACGGTGACCGGAGAAGTGACCGAAAATACTTTGACCGCGCCGAATCCGACGGTGACCAACACGGTGACGCTCGACGCGAATAATCTGGGCAGCGGCGTGGTCACCGTGATCAATACGGAAAACTTCACGATCAGCGGGTACGTGAATACTTCGCATGGCCGGGTGACGACCAAGGTCGAGCAGCAGTCGAATTTCAAGAGCGTGGAGAATATCACCAGCTCGGCGACGGCTTATATTCAGGACAACGTGAACACTTCGACGACCCACGCGAAGACCACCACTTCCGAAGGGCCGCTGTTCACCACCAAGGAAACGGATTTTTCGTATCCGATCACGGTGAACCTAGACGAAGAGGTGCTGGCCAACGGCAACATCACGCAGCAAACCTCGATCGACCAGAAATTCGAGCGCGACGAGACCGATACGCTGCTGGGTTTTCCGATTTTCAAAAGCAGCGTGACGAATGAAGTGACGCCGACCGATCTGGCGCTGTTTGTGCTGACCCCGAATGGCTACGAGCTGGGACAAAATTCGGCCCAGAGCAGCAAGCAGACCTACATTTACACCGACTCGTTCGGGCGGTGCTACGACCGCACCTTGACGGCGGCGGCGAATGTGCTGACGGGCATCGAAGACAAGAAGAACTGCCACTAGACGATCGAATAGGCGGTGGTAAGTCCGTGCGGCGAAAGGCCCGGGTTTCAGCCCGGGCCTTTTGTTTTTGCGGGCGCGCGGTTCGCGAACAAACTTCTTTTTGGAATTTCGGCGGTCGATCCGGCGACTTTTGCGGCGGGCACTCTTTTGCTGCTGGCGGTCGCGGCGATCGCCAGCGCGATTCCCGGCGCGCGCGTGTTGCAGATCGATCCAGCCAGTACGCTTCGTCAGGACTAGCCAGCGCAAGTTCTATTCCGCATTGGCTTCCGAGCAATGAACTCAGTCGATTTCGGGGACGTAGCAGGGGTATTCGCGTTGGGCTGCTGCTGCGATTTGCGGATCAAGTTCGAAAATCTGCAGCGGCGCGGCGGCGCTGGTCGCGGCCAGTAAGCGGCCTTCAGGCGCGTACGCGTAACCTCCGCCACCAAAATGCGTGCCACCGGCGGAATTGCCGACGCGATTTGAACTCGCGACGTAGGCGCCGGAAACGAGCGACGCCATGGCACCCGCGATTTTCCACGATTCCAGGTTCATCCCGGAGGCGCGCGGGATGACGATGAGCGCGACGTTGTGTTTTTTGTAGGCGCGGGCGCGTTCGTTGAACATGGCTTCAGTGCAAAGCAGCACGCCCACGCCGATTCCGGCGATTTTTGCCGGATGAAAACCTGAGGAATCGCCGGCGTACCAATTACTTTCAAACCACCCCGGCTCGTTGGGAAAGTATTGTTTGCGATGCAAGGCGCGGACGGTTCCGTTCTCGATTGCGATCGCTTCGTTTGCCAGCTTTTTCCCATTCCAGACGGGCCGCGAGGAAATTACCGCCGGGAGGCCGAGGGCGGTCAGTGCGGCGAGACCTCGTTCGTGGGCCTCGACGCTGCGCTGGGCAGCGTCGCGCGAAAAGTTTTCGGCATCGGCGAGCCACGGGCCGAAAGGAAGTTCGTTGGTCAGCAGAATATCGGGACGCGCGGCGGCGACGGAGTGTTTCAGCTGGTCCCACGGCGTGCCAGTGGTCAGAAGTCCTTCCGGCCATTCCACGAACGCGACGCGCACCGGCTTCACCAAATCCTGGCGCGCGCGTCAGGCTCCAAATACAGTTTGTCGGGCGGCCCCACGCCATAGGCTCGGTACCAGTCCTCGAGATTGCGGACCGTGTCGCTGCGATATTCTCCGGGCGCATGCGTGTCGGTTTTGATTTGGTGCAGCAGCGCGTCGGTGCTCTGCACTTTGCGCCAGCGCTGGGCGAAGGCCAGAAAAAACCGTTGCTCACCGGTGAGGCCGTTGATGGTGGCGTCGGGCTTTCCTTTCAGCGAGAGAATGTAGGCGTCGTGGGCGACGAGCAATCCCGCCAGGTCGGCGCTGTTTTCGTTCGAGACTTGCTGGCCGTTGACGCAAACCGCGATGAACGGGCAATAGTCGTCAAACTGCGCGGCGAGTTTCGCGGTAGCGGCGCGATAGTTGGCCAGATCCTGCGGAGTCCACCACATGCCGATTCGGCCCTGATCGTCGTAAATATTTCCGAGTTCGTCGAAGCTGTGGGTGATTTCGTGAGCCATGCCAGCGCCGGCCGAGCCGTAATTGGAAGCGGCGTCGCCCTGCGGATCGAAATAGGGCGGCTGTAAAATTCCGGCGGCGAACAATTCGGTGTTCGGAGTGAAGAGGATCACCGCGCCGACGGTTTGGGCATCGATACGCCATTCGGCCGGATCGGCGGGTTCTTTCAGCTGGGCAATATTGGCCGCGCGATTGAAGGCTTCGGCGCGGCGCATGTTGCCGTGAGCGTCGCCACGCACGACGTCGAGCGTTGAATAATCGATCCAGGTGTCCGGATAGCCGAGGCCGAGGGTAAATGCGGCCAATTTGATCTGCGCTTTCTCGCGGGTCGCGAGGGACATCCAGGTCCAATTCGCAATGCGCGCGCGATAGGCGGTGAGCAGGTCGCGGCCCATCTCCTGCGCTTTGGCTTTCGCTTCGGGCGGAAAATAAAGTTTCGTGTACATTTGCCCGACGGCCTGGCCCAGGGCGGCATTGGTCGCGGCGATCGCGGCCTTCTCGCGCTCGGGCGGCTGCTTCGCGCCCGACAGAATCGCCCCGTAGAAATTGAAATCTTCGGCGCCAATCGTTTTGGGCAAAACGCCGGAGTAGTGTTCGACGAGATGAAATTGTAAATATTGCTTCCAGGTGTCGAGGCTCTCGCTGGCGACCAGCGCGGATGTGCCGGTCACGGCGGTGGGCTGCCAGACGATGAAATCCGCCTGATCGCTGATTCCCGCGCCGGCGAAATACGTGTTCCAGTCGATGCCGGGAGCCTTCACCGGAAAATCCGCGCGCTTCCAGGGATTATTCTGCTTGAAGACGTCGGCGGCGTCGGCGTCGGGAGCCCAAGCCTGGGCCATCGCGGTTTCAAGCGCGAGGATGTGCGCGGCGCTGGCGTCGGGATCGGCGACGCCGGCGATTTTCAGAATCGCCGCGATGTGTTTCTGGTATTGGGCGCGCAATTCGGCCATCTTCGGCGACGGGTCGAGATAATTGTTGCGCTCAAGCATTCCGAGGCCGCCCTGCGACAGATGCGGATAATTGCGTTTCGCGTCGTCGAAACTCTGATTCACGAACAAACCGAAGATGTGGTCGGCGCTGGTGGTGAGGCCGTCGACTTCGGTGTTTAGGGTGCCGCCGAGATAGGCGGCCAGGGCCGTTTTGTCGGCGAGCGCTGCAATCGCGGCCATTTCATCGGCGATGGGCGCGAGGCCTTTGGCCTCGATGCCGTCGACATCCATGAAGCTGGCGAAGTAGTCGCCAACTTTTTGGGTGTTGCTGCCTTTCGGAACCGGATTCGCGGCGGCATCCTGAATCAGGTCGCGCACGCGCTTGCTGGTTTTTTCGGTCAGGATCGCGCGATTGTCGTAGCTGCCTCGGCCGGCGGTCTTCGCCGCGGCTTTCAGCCAGCCGCCGTTGGCGTAGCGGTAGAAATCGTCGCCCGGCCGAATGGTGCGATCCATGCCGTCATCCGCGGGAGCGTCGTGGGTAGCCTGTTGCGCCGCCGCGTTCCAAGAAAAGGCCGAAGCGCAAACAACGACGAGCAGGACAGCGCGAAAGAGAGTCATGGAAGCGTCCTTGAACGTGATCTGTACCAAACGCGGGTTGCGAGTGCAAATGGAGATGCGATGGGCCAGGGATTCGTTGCACGCGGTGAGAGCCGCGAGCGTTAGACGGACTGGTCATCAATGTGGCGATGCTATCGCGCCAGGAAGAAAGTTGGAATAAGATGGCCGCGGACGCTGCGATGAAAACTCAACGGACACTGGTGATTCTCGGGGTGATTCTTACTCTGCTGGGCATAGGCGTGATGCGCCGGGGGAGTGTGCGCGCGACGCTAGGAATGCCTACGGCGATGAGGGCGGGGACGATTTCCGGAACGTTGGAATTTGGCGGGCTAACGCGCGGCTATCTGGTGCATCCGCCACTCGGCTACCATCCGGGAACGCCGCTACCGTTGGTCTTCGTGCTGCATGGCGCGACGGAAAGCAACTATGGGGTGGAAGAGCTTTCGCGGATGAGTCCGAAGGCGGACGCCGAACATTTCGTCGCGGTGTATCCGGCCGGGACCGGGCGGGTGGTTACCTGGAATGCGGGGGGCTGCTGCGGCGCCGCGATGAAAGAAAATGTCGACGACATTGGATTTTTGCGGGCGCTGCTGGAAAAAATCGAGCGCGATTACACGATCGATTCGAAGCGCGTTTACTTCACCGGGATTTCGAATGGCGGGATGATGTCCTATCGCGTGGCCTGCGAGATGGCGGAGCAGGTGGCGGCGATCGCGCCGGTGGAAGGCGCGCTGAATGTGGAGTGCCATCCGACGGCGCCGGTGGCGGTGCTGATTTTTCACGGCACGGCGGACCGGCTGGTGCCGTTTGATGGCGGCACCCCGGAGTTTCAGGAGGGCCGCGACAATTCGGTGGCGGCCGCGGTGAATTTTTGGGTGAAGCGGGACGGCTGCGCGGTTTTCCCGACGCGGGAAGTTACGGCCGAAGTACACATCGACAAATTTTCCAACTGCCAGCAGGGAACCGCCGTCGAACTGTACGCAATTCAAGGCGGGCACCACATGTGGCCCGGGCGAGCGCTGAGTGGCAACTCCGTGCCGGCCACGGATTTAATCTGGCAGTTCTTCGTGGCACATCCCAAGCCGTGAGGCGCTTCGCTCCATGCAAAGCGCGGGTACGGGGTGGTGGCTGCGCGTCAATTGCAGAGTAAAAAAAACTGCCAGCGCGTTAGCCGTTTTCGTCGAAACCGGTTTCGATTTCGGGGAGCTTGTCGCTTTCGCGGGCAAACCAGACGTACAGCGTGGGCAGCAGGAAAATACTGAGCAGCAGCGCGGCGACCAGGCCGCCGACGATGACGATGGCGAAGGGGCGTTGAGAATCGGAGCCGATGCCGCGGGAAATGGCGGCGGGCAGCAGGCCCAGGGTCGCGACCAGCATGGTCATCATGATCGGGCGCAGGCGCAGCACCGCGCCTTCGATGGCCGCATCTTCGACGGTATGGCCGCGCACGCGGAGTTGGTTGATGTATTCGAGCATGATGATTCCGGTTTGCACGGAAACGCCGAAGAGCGCCAAAAATCCCACGCCGGACGAAACGCTGAAGTGCGTGCCGGTGAGCAGCAAGGCCAGCAAGCCGCCGACCGGAGCCATGGCCACGTTGGCCAGAATCAGCAGGGCCCATTTCGCGGAGCTGAACATGGTGTAAAGAATCACGAAAATGCCCATGACGGTCAGCGGCAGCACGATCATCAGCCGGCGCTCGGAGCGTTTTTCGCTTTCGTATTCGCCGGCCCAGTCGATGTGATAGCCCACCGGCAGTTTGACCTGCGCATTCACCTTGCGGATGGCTTCTTCCACCGCGCCACCAAGGTCGCGGCCGCGGACGCTGTATTTGATGGCCACGTAGCGAGAATTTTCTTCACGGTAAATTTCGGACGCGCCGTCGCGGACTTCGATTTTGCAAACGTCGGCCAATGAAACGCGCGCGCCGGTGGGCGAGAGCAGCAGGATTTTCTCGATGGCGTCCTGGGTGTCGCGGTAGGGCGCCTGATAGCGCATGACCAGGTCGTAACGCTCCTCGCCGCGCAGCACCTGGCTGATGGCGTTGCCGCCCACCGCGGTCTGGATCGCGTCCTGAATGTCGGCGACGTTAATCTGGTAACGCGCGGCTTGTTTGCGATCGATGACGAAATTCAGGTTGGGCTGGCCGATAACCCGAAAGACGCCGAGGTCTTCGATCCCCGGAATATTGCGCATGATGCCGACGATCTGGTCGGCTTTTTGCTCCAGGAGGCGCAAGTCATCGCCATAGATTTTCACGGCCAGCTCGCCTTTCACGCCGCTGACCGCTTCTTCCATATTGTCGGAAATGGGCTGCGAAAAATTCCAGAGAACACCGGGAATTTTACTGAGTTCGCGATCCATGGCGCCGATGAGTTCGTTTTTGTCGCGGCCGAATACGGGACGCCACTGTTCTTTGGGTTTCAAGTCCACGAAGTATTCGGTGTTGAAGAAACCGGTGGTATCGGTGCCATCGTCGGGGCGGCCGACCTGCGAAACGACCTGAGTGACTTCGGGGAACGAGGCGAAAACGATGCGCGCCTGAGCCATCACGCGCGCGCCTTCGTCGGGGCCGGTGCTGGGCGCGAGAGTGCCGCGAGCCCAGATAGCTCCTTCGTCCAGATGCGGCAGGAATTCCGAACCGATCACGCCGCCGAAAGTGAGAAAAACCGCCAGGCACACCGCGAGCCCGGCGACGGCCACGGTGACCGCGCGATGTTCGATAGCCCAGCGCGCCGCTACCCGGTAGGAATTTTTCAGGCGATCCATCACCGGGTTATGCCACTCGCGGACTCCATTTTTGAAAAGAATGCTGCACAGGACGGGCGCGACCAGCATGGAAAAAATTAGCGCGCCGAGCAGAGCGAAGGCGACGGTCCAGGCCATGGGCTTGAACAAGCGCCCTTCGACGCGCTGCAGGGTGAAAATCGGCAGATACGCGGTGATGATGATGGCGATCGCGTAGAAAACCGGGCGCTGCACTTCGAAGGCGGCGGAGCGGATGCGTTCCAGGGTGCTGGGGCCGTTGCCATTGCCGTGGGTCAAATGGCGCACGATATTTTCGACCATGACCACCGCGCCATCGACCACCATGCCGAAATCGAGCGCGCCCAGCGACAGCAGATTGGCCGGAATATTTTTCAGGCTCAGGCAGATCGAAGCGAAGAGCAGCGCGAAGGGAATGGTCATGGCGACGATGAACGAACCGCGCAGATTGCCGAGGAACAAAAACAAAATCACGGAAACGAGAATTATTCCTTCGGTGAGGTTGTGCAGCACGGTGTGAGTGGTGAAGCGCACCAAATCGCTGCGATCCAGGAACGGAATTATTTTTACGCCGGGCGGCAGGATGTGATCGTTCAGTTCTTTGACCTTGGCGTGAATTCCGGCCAGCGTTTCGTCGGAATTGGCGCCTTTGCGCAGGAGCACGATGCCTTCCACCACATCGGGATCGTCAACAATCACGCCGTCGGCGCGGTGAATGGATTTGCCGATCTGGCCCAGGCGGATTTTGGAGCCCTGCACCACCGTCGCAATATCCCGGATGGTCAGCGGCGTGCCGTTTTTGGCGGTGAGCACGGTCTGCTCGATGTCCTCGACGTTGTTGAACAGGCCCACCGAGCGGACGTTGATCTGCTGCAGGCCGGCCTGGATGAAGCTGCCGCCGGCGTTGGTGTTGTTGGCAGCGAGTTGCTGCTCGACCTGGGCGAGGCTGAGGCCGTAAGCGACGAGCTTCTCGGGATCGACCTGCACCTGATACTCGCGGGTGGTGCCGCCAAAGCTGGAAACATCGACCACGTTGGGGACGGATTTAAATTGTTTTTCGAGCTGCCAATCTTCGATGGATTTCAATTCCATCAAGTCGTACTTGGGGTTGGTGCTGCGCAGGGTGTACCAGAAGATCTGGCCGACCGGGCTCCAGTCGGTGCCCATCTGCGGTTGCAGATTGTTGGGCAGGGTGACTTGCGACAAACGTTCCAGGACTTTTGCGCGGTTCCAGTCGTTGGCGGACTCATCGTCGAAAATGAGCATCACGCTGGAGAGGCCAAAGAGCGAATCGGAACGGAGATGCTCCAGGTGCGGAAGCCCGTTCATCTGGATTTCGATGGGAATGGTGACTTGCTGTTCCACTTCTTCGGCGGCGCGGCCAGGCCATTGGGTGATGACCTGAACGTAATTGTTGGCGACGTCGGGGTAGGCTTCGACCGGAAGATTGTGAAAAGAAATCGCGCCCCAAATGAGCAGCAGCACGGCGAAAGCCAGAACCAGGAAACGGTTATTGAGTGCGTAGTCCACGAAGGCGCGAATCATTGCGGGTCGAACTCCTTATTTGCGCGGATGGCGGCGAGCCGCAGCCACCCGTCCCAAGTGAAATAAGCCGGCGCGGAGCGCGCGAAACTGTTGGCGTTAAGAAAAAAAACAGTCGTGCGTCCGCGCGAAAAAAGTTGTGGTGGCAGGGAGCCGTACCGGGCTGCTGCCGGCGCAGCGTGGTCAGCGGGTTATCGAGCTGAGTTTTTCGGGTTTAGAGCGAAGGCAGGGAACAAGGCGGGGCGCGGCCGAGTTGCGAGGTCAAGAATTGGTTGAGGCCAAAACGACGATGGGCCTGCGCGATTCTATCGATCGGCGAATCAACGAGGAGCGCGCTGGATTCGGCCAGGAGTGCTCCGATGGGCGGCGCTGGCGGGACTGCGGCACAGTCGTGGCCGACGATGCGGCGCGAGGACAGGCTGATGGTCGCGTCGCGAAAAGCGTTGGGAAACGCGCCAGGATCTACGCGGGTGAAACTGCCGTGGCCGTCATTCAATAAGATCGCTACGGGCTGGCTCAGCCACGTGGTGGTAAGAACCAGGTCGAGGCTTCGATCGCCGTTGACGTCGAGGGCCGAGATTCGTATGCCGCCGGAGCGCGCAAAAACCGGAATGGATTGCCGACCGGCGGCGCTGAGCTGCAGTTCGATCCAGTATTGCGTGCCGGAAAATCCGGCGGGTCCGGTTTGCACGCCGACCAGGTCGGGGCGCAGGTCACCGTCGAAATCGGCGACGGTGTATTGCAGCCCCGGACCGACGCCATTGGCGGAGGCGCGTTGAATTTCGCTATCCGCGGACGCGGCGACGGAAAAAAGCGCGACGAAAAGCAGCGGGAGCAGCCAGCGCAGGCAACCGGCGAGCGCGAAGTTGCCGTGGCGGCGGGGGAAGCGTTCGGGCTGGGAATACGTCCTCGGCATAATCTGGTCGGGACCGGTAAACGTTAGCAACGAAGTGATTACCAGAAAATTATAATAACATTACTGGTATCTTCGTCCAGCCTTGGTCCCGCCTGCGTTCCACCTGCTGGACGGACGCCTTGCTCCCGGGGCGCGGCCTGCTGCACGAATCCGCGCGCCGGTATTCTGCGGTTGGAAACGAGAATCCTGATCAGTTCATTGGACAAGCCGTACATCCTTCTGGAACAATTCGGGCGTCGAATGGGGCAGAGCAGGGGTGAAGCAGTCGAGGGGTGGAGTCCGTTATGCCTAATCTTGCCAAGCGATTCATACCGCATTTTTTCATCATAGTTTGCGGGTTGTTCCTGTTGGCCTCTGCGCCGCCGGCGCAGGCCCAGATTACGCTGGGACCTGCTACGCTGCCCGCCGGAGCGGTCGGCGCGACGTACGCCCAATTGATTACCGCGACCGGTGCGGTTGCGCCGGTGCACTTCACGGTCTCCTCCGGCACGCTTCCGGTTGGATTGAAGCTGGGAGCTCCGGCCGACAGCCTTTTCGCCACGATCGGCGGTGTGCCCACCGGGACCGCGGGGCCCTCTACTTTTACGGTGCAGGCCACGGATTCTTCGACGCCTCCGCAAACCACTTCGATTACCTACACGCTCACCATCGCCGCCGCCGATACCAGCAACGACGCCGAGTTGAAGGGAACCTACTGCTTTTTGTTCCAGGGATTCAACGACACCGACAGCAGCATGGAAGTAGTGGCAGCGAGTTTCACCACCGACGGGCAGGGCAACGTCATGGTCGGATTTGAAGACGCCCTGGGATCTGGCGGCGCGCAGCCCACCGAGGAAGTCACCGGGCAATACTGGCTGGGCGCGAACAATCGCGGAACTATGGAGCTGATGACCGCGGGCGGCGGCACGGTGCTGATCGCGTTCACCGCCGGAAATATTGTGGACGGTGTGGTGACCAAAGCGCGGCTGATTCGCTTCGACGACGTAGACGGTACCAGCGGGCACACCGGATCGGGCGTGATGTTCAAGCAGAATCCGGCTACGTTTATGCTGAGCGCGCTAAACGGGTCCTACGCCTTCAGCGAAGTCGGATCGCTGGTGCTCGCCGGGGTGCCGGAGAACGGGGATCCGCAGTCCGCCGTGGGCCTGGCGATTTTCGACGGCGTGGGAAATTTCGTGAACGGCAGCATGGTGGATATCAATAACGCCGGAAACTTGCAGACCAGCGAGGCCCTTTCCGGAACCTACGCGCTGAGCAATGAAACCGCTTCCAACGGGCGGCTCACGCTCAGCCCGGTCATCGCGAACAATAATGGCACGGTCTCCGACGTGGCCTACATTATCGACGACACCCAATTTATCTTCATCAGCATCGACGCGACCAGCGATGTGATTTACGGCGGCATTGCCGAATTGCAGACGACGCCGGGGAACTTCGGTCTGGGGTCGCTCAACGGATTTAGCGTGATGGCCCTTCAGGGCAAACAGACCAACGGAGTGGCTACCGTGGCCATCGGCTCGCTTTCCACCACCGGAGATACAAATTTTTCGTTCGATTACGTCCAGCAAACTACCACCGGCGACACGCCGCAAACCACCGGCATCGCCAATGGAACCGTGGCCGTGATGCCGAATGGCCGGGCCGTGCTGACTTTTCCTCAGGAGCAATTTTCGCCGATCATTCTTTATCTCTCCGGACCGAATCAGGGATTCGCCGCCGAAACCGACACCGCCTCTTCCACTGGCCCGCTGGATCCCGGCGGTAATAATTTCAACAATGCCACGCTGGCGACGTCCGCGAATTTTTTCGGTGGTTCGGTCAATCCTGCTACTCCGCAGACTTCGGATGAAGTTACAGTGCTGACTTTTGGCGCCACCACCTATACCGCCATCACCGATGGCTCGACCATGGGAACCCTGGCCGCCGATCTGATGCCAGCACCCAACGGTTACACCGTGTCGGCCGACGGGCAGCTTACGGTCCCGAACAGCGGCGGCGTGATCGGGTACGTGGTTTCGGCCTGTAAGACGGAAGTGCTTTTACAGTCAGCGGCGGGCCCGGGGCTCGGCACCACGGAGTGCCAGGGAGCGTCGACGCCGGCGAACCAGACGCTCACGGTGACGAAAGCGGGCACCGGCACTGGAACGGTGACCAGCGCGCCGGCGGGAATTAATTGCGGCGCGACGTGTGCGGCTCCGTTTGCGAGTGGGACGCAGGTTACGTTGACGGCGGCGCCGACGACGGGCTCGACGTTTACAGGCTGGGGCGCGCCGTGCTCGGGGACTGGCACGTGCGTCGTCACGCTGACGGCCGCGACGACCGTTACCGCGACGTTCACGCTGAGCACGACGAATTTTGCATTGACCGTCACCGAAGCGGGGACGGGAACCGGCACGGTGATGAGCACACCCGCAGGGATTGCTTGTCAGCCGACCTGCATCGCGAATTTTGCGAGTGGGCAAGTGGTTGCGCTGAGCGCAACCGCCGCAGCGGGTTCCACGTTTGCGGGTTGGAGTGGCGCGGGTTGCAGCGGAACCGCCGGCTGCTCGGTGACCATGACCGCGGCGCAAGCGGTCACGGCTACCTTCACCAAGTCGGCGACGAATGTCGCCTTGACTGTCACCGAAACGGGGACGGGAACCGGCACGGTGACGAGCACTCCCGCCGGGATTGCTTGCCAGCCGACTTGCGTGGCAAATTTTGCCAGCGGGCAAGTGGTCGCGCTGACCGCGACTGCGGCGGCAGGTTCCACGTTCGCGGGTTGGACCGGCGCGGGATGCAGTGGAACAGCAGGATGCTCGGTCACGTTGACGGCAGCCACGACCGTGACGGCCATGTTCAACAAGAGCACGACAAATTTCACGTTGACCGTGACCGAAGCGGGAAGCGGCACCGGGACGGTGACGAGCGCGCCGGCCGGAATTGCGTGCCAGCCGATGTGCTCAGCAAGTTTTGCGAGCGGGCAAGTGGTTGGGTTGACGGCGACGGCGGCTGAAGGTTCGACGTTCGCGGGCTGGAGCGGCGGAGGGTGCAGCGGAACCGGCGGGTGTTCGGTCACCGTGACGGCGGCGACCACAGTGACCGCTACTTTCAACAACAACAATTCTTCGGTGACGATCACGGTGAAACCGGGAACTCCGTCCACGGTGAGCACCACGCCAGGAGGCGGCGCGGTGTTTGGATTGCTGCTGACTTCCCTTCCGGGTACCACCGGAAGCGTGATGCTCGGATGCACCAGTTCTTCGCCGGACATCACCTGCCAGATCGTTCCGAACACGATCACGCTGAATGGGAAAGGAACGGAAGTCGCGATCGTGGTGAATACGTTCTGCACCGCGGCGGCGCCGGGCCCGGCGCCCGGACAATTTCCGCGCGGAACGCCCGGCGGATTCGGTCTGCTGCTGGCGGCGTTGTCTCTGGTTTTGTGCGGTGCAACCTGGAAAATGAAATCGCAACCGCGATGGGCCATATCTTTTGCGGCGCTGATCCTGATGACCGTAGGAATGTCGGCCTGCGCCAGCTTGCCGAAATCGCCGGGAGGACAAGCTACGCCGCCGGGAAATTATCCGCTGGTGGTGACGGCAACGGCGCCGAACGGTTCAACCTCGAGCGTGAATCTGACGCTGACGGTGGTGCAGTAGCGCGCCAACCACTCGGGCCGTCGAGCGTCACGGGCTGGCCTTACTTCGGATTGACTTTGAGATTTTCCGGGCCAGCGGCAACGGTCAGCGAGAGGGGAACTTTGTTTTCGCTGAGGCGGGACTGCAGCCGAAAACCGCCGTCGATCGAATGGTAGGAAAATGGCGCGCCGTCGTGCGGGTCGGGATGCTGGCTCAACGCGTCGGGCCCGCGCAATTGAACGTCGACGGCAGCTTGGAGCAACCCCCGGTGCGTTTGGTTGTAGATTTCCGCCCAACGAAAACGCGGTAGCATCGGCGTGAATTGCAGAATGACGGGATTCGTTTTCGAGCGATCTTTTATTTCTGCTTGGTATGTTGTTTCGAACAGGGTGGGCGGCCAGTCAAACCGCGAGCCCCACGCGTCGTCAAAATGGCTCTCCTGCTCGACGCAGGTTTTGAATCCCGCCACCGAACCGCCGCAGCCATCCACGATTTGCGCGGCCGTTTGGTGGTCGGAATGCAGCAGCGGAATCTTGGCTTGCAGCGCGGCGATCAGTTCGTCGCGAGTGTTGGCGCCTCGCGCGATGTCCCACAGCCGTTCATTTCGCCGCACTTTCTCGGCCGCGAAAGCCGCAGCCATGGTCGAACCGGCTGGCAACGATTGCAGGCCGCCCGCTAATTCTTTCAGCTGCGCCGGCGAGAGCCGGTAGAGGTTCGCAGCCAGAATTTCCACCAAAGGCTGCTCCATTTTGTAAGAGAACAGCACCGACGCGAGCGTGCCGTCGAGCGAGAGGTGCCGCTCCGCGGCCATGGAGGCCAGCACATCGCTCACCGCGCCGGAGCTATTACCGTCGCGAAAGCGCAGACGGGCACGAAGCCCGGACACTGCGACCAGCTCAGTGATCGCACCGCGATGTGCGGTGCTCGCGTCTCCCACGCTCAGGTCCCAATTGCAGAACGGGAGCGCGGCGCCGTGATCGAATTCGACGAGCGCGTCGTCGGCCGCTGCCACCAGTTTTTCGTCCGCGTCGTCGAGCGGCGCCTGCAAAGCTTGCTGCAGAGTTTGAGCCGCATCGGGGGCGAGCGGATAGGATTGCCGCAACGAAGCGTCCGCCCGCAGATATTTCACGGCGGCATTTTCGGAGGGCGGCTGAGCGGCGGCAGAGCCCTGCGCCGCGCAACGGATGGGAGCGAATGCAACCAGGAGCAGCAAGCAGGTGGCGGGGCGAAGGTGAATCATGGCTGCACGTCATGTTTATATGCTGTTCTGGGGAGGCAGGCAAGATTCACGACGCACGGGCTGGGTAGCGGAGATAGAACTTATCCGAGGCTACACCGGCGATACAGTTTTTTCGATACGGCTGGGGCGCGGCGCGGGAATTTCTTTGGAGAGCTGCGCCGGGGAAGGATGGCTCACTTTGCTGAGGCGGCCTTCGGCGACCATGCGGCGATGCGCTTCAAGCCAGGTGGGAAGTTCGGTGGTGGGTTGAATCCAATGTGCGACGGAGGCTTCGTCGCACCAGTCGAGCAGTTTGGGCATGGCCTGGCCGTGCGCGCCTGACGTGCGAAAGGCGTTCATGGCCGCGTCATCGTCCCAGGCGGTCACGGTCCAAAAAGTGTTGCGCGCTTCGCGCAGCACCCGGCCTCCGAGGAACCCGCGCGAGCGTTGGGACTGGCGCAGCGAGCCCAGCGTCTGCCACAGAAATGCGGGCAAGTAGAGCAGGGAACGAACGCGCAAGCGGGTGATGGAAATAAATGGCATTCGGCTCGTTGCTCCGGGAGCAACGAGCCATCATCCACCCAATCACACTTCGATTCCAGCCGTACCGCGAATAAAGGATTTCAGGCGAGCTGCAGCGTTTTGTTGACGTCGGCCACGATGGCGAAGGCGGTGGGTTCGGTTAAGCCGCCGGCCAGGGTGGTGGGGACGCCGCGGGCCTCCGCGTCGACACGATACGAAATGGGGCCGAGCTTGCTGACCGCCCAGTTCATTCCGGCGACGGTATTTTGCTGACCGCTATTCACGTTGGGGTTGGCCACGATGATCACATCGCCGGCCGCGCTGAGCACGTGATTGCGCACGATGACGCGATGGATCGCGTCTTTGGGAATCGCGTTGCCGTTCACGTCGATGCCGGATTTGGTGACGCGAAATTTCGCGGGCGCCCGATATTGGGTGGCCTGCTTGGAATGGGTCAGCAGGTACATCGCGCCGTAGCAAAATGCGGCGGCCAGCACGCCGTAAATAAAGCCCATCGACAGCGCGATCAGGACCAGCAGCGCTCCTGGAATCGCAATCAGCAACCACGGCTGCGGCACCGGCTCCGGTGCGGTGGAAATCTCGACGCCATCGCCTACTTGTTGCGCGTTATATCCCGCCATTTTTTGCTCCCCCTTAACCTGCGTGAGTGACTACCTGCACTACGCAATGCGCAAAAGCGGAGAGAAAACCGTCATGAACGGCGCACGAAAGCCATACAAATATGGATCACGATTTTTACTCGCCCCTAGTTCAACGCGTTGATAACACAGTGGTACCGGCGGTTTTCTGCTTGTTTCGCGGGCGGTTGGGCACTAACCTTTCTGCACCCAGCCCGCTCACGGAGAGTGCTGGATGACCGTCCCCGAAAGCGAATCGAAGATGTCTTCATCACCCATCACGGCACGACTGGAAGCCGCCACCGGCGAATTGCACCAGCTCGAAGAACTGGTTAAATCTGGAAATCTCGATGCGCGGGTGCTTTCCGAATTCCGCAACGCCGTGGATCACATTCGCAATACGACCTGGGCCGTGCAGAAATGGATTGGGCTCAGCGGCGAGTCGGGCGGCGATCCGTTTTCGGTGTTGCCGATCATGTCCGCCGAACGGGTCAAGCGCGCGACGCAGATTTGCACCGACCTGGCGCTGGATCTGCAAACGGTCGATGTGGGGATCGAGACGCCGGGGATCACCGGCCTGTACAACGCCGTCGAGGATTTGCACCGGCGGCTGGGCGCGCTGCTGAAACGCGACAGCCGGTGAGCGGAATGGTCCTTAGGGCGCGCCGGCCCAGGCCAGGCCGTCGGCGCCTGCGCCGGCGTCGATCAGGGATTTCATTTTCCAGTTGGCGAGATCGATCACCGCAACCTGCCCGATTTCTTTTTCCCCAATGCGGTCCGTTTGACCCGCTTTCAGGTCCTGGACGCGGACCATACAGGAAACGTAGGCGGACTGGCCGTCGGGCGAGACCAGAATTTCCTGCGGCACGCCGGGAACCGGAATGGTGCGAGCGACCTTCAGTGTGCCGAGATCGATGACCGCCACGCTGCCTTTTGAGGGTGCGATGCCGTGGGTTGCGATCAGCAGCCAGCGACCGTCGATGGTGGCGGCTGCACCGTAGCCCTTCGCCGGCAGGGTAATCCAGGTTTTGATTTTGTTGGTGGCGGTGTCGATGACCGCGAGCTGCGGCTTGGTCTGGTCGGCGGTGAAAACCAATCGATCGTCGCGCGAAATGGCGATGCGCTGGGTGTTGGCGGAAATCGGAATCACCGCGATGGTTTTGCGCGCGGCCATATCGAGTACCGAAACGGAGCCGGGCGAAACGTTGGCGGTGTAGCCGCGGCGGCCGTCATGCGAAATGGCCAGCATGTGCGATTGCGGCTGGGTCGTAGGAATTTCGCCCACGATTTTCAGCGTGCCCGGATCGATGATGGTGATGGAATTTGCGAGTTCGGTAGTGACGTACAACATTTTGCTGACCGGATCGTAAACCACGCAGTGCGGGCGAACGCCGCGGCCAAAATCCACCTGGTTGATTATTTTGCGGCTGGCGAGGTCGATGGCGAGCATTTTACGGCCGTCGATGCCGGGATGACCCACGCCGCTGTTGCCGTAGATCGGCGCGTAGACGGTGCGCCCGTCGGGCGAGACGGCGACTTCGTGGGCCCAGACGTCTTTCAAGTCCTCGGAAATTGTGGCGACTTGGCGGTTCGTGAGGGGATCGATGATGCTGAGATTTTTGTCGTCTTGATTGGCGACGATCAGCAGCGGGCCGGTGGTATCCACCGGCGCGCGCGCGACAAAATGCGCGCGCGAAGACGCACCGGAGAGACAAAGGAGAATCACCAGGAGACGCAGCAACCAGGCGCCGGGCTTGCGCATGCGCGAAACATTAACATTTTGCGCGCGGCTTGTCGCCGGCTCGCAGCCGCGGCGGCGATAAATGAGAGTACCGGTAGATTCGTTCCAGTACGAATGGGGCCATCGCGGGCACGCAATTGGTTTCGCAGTCCGGCACGGCCATGCAAACTAGGTCATTGCAGACCTTGCAGAAACTTCCAGAACTCCAGCGTTCGATACACGCACGGCCCACCACCGCCAGCACCAAACCCTGGCAGACCACCAGTCGCACAACATTTCCGGTGCTACAATCCCGGCATGATGGGTTCTCGCGGAGCCGGCCCGGCTCGAGCGTTTTTTTTAGCGTACTTCGTCGTGGGAATGCTGGCCGGTGGCCGGTGCGCGGCGCAGAGTTCGCCGAAGCCTACCGGCGCGATCAGCGTTCAACAGATATTGGACAAGAATCTGACCGCGATGGGCGGCCTGGAGAAGTTGCGCGCGGCGAAGACGCTCGAAGTAGGCGGCGTTTTTGGACTCAACGAATCCCGTCCCTCTGGCGATTTTCGTTTTATCTACAAGGCTCCGGCCAGCGATTTGTTCCGGCTCGACTATGTCAGCCACGGCCAGACCATGACCGGTTTGAATAGCGGAAAGTTCTTCACCAAGCGGTCCGGCGGAAATTCCTTCGCGATGAATGGAATCACCGACGGCGTCATGGAAGAGTCCTGGCGCCACCTGATCGAAACGAGCATCGAAGGATATCTTTCGGTCACGCTGAGCGGTTTGGCGCAGCTGCACGGCAAGTGGGCGTACGCCGTGCGGTTCGTTCCGCTCAAAGGCGATTCGCACCTTCGTTATTACGACTGCGAGACCTTCCTGATAACGCAAATGGAAATGGCCCAGAGGCTGAAAGCAACCGACGGCGGGGCGGATCACGCATACAAAGTTTATGTTGAATTCGAAGACTACCGCGCAACCGATGATTTGCGCCTTCCTCGACTGGTGACCGGAGAGTCGGAGCGGGGGAGCCTGAATTTTTACGTGAGAAGTGTTCGGACGAATGTTCCGGTCGACGACGGGTTGTTTCAGTAACGTCGGCGGCGCGGCTCATCGGAAGTCGTGCGCGGAGCGTTGAGGATCGATGGCGATTGCGATTGTAAGGCTGGGTGGTCCGCGGGGCGCGCGGGAAGGCTTGCGCATCGGCACCGTGCGGCGGCCGCCGCGGGGCGTGCCGAAGGCTGAATTTGCGAAGCGAGACTTTTACGATGTGTGGCTGCCGAACCTTTCGCCGAGCCATGGGCTGGTGAAACAAGCTCTGGCCGCGCAGGCGGCTAAGGACGAAAAATTGTGGGCGGCTTTTGCGCGGCGATTCCGGGCCGAGATGAATGGTCCGGACGCGGCGAAAATCCTCGATCTGCTGGCGGCGCTCTCCCGCAACGCGGATTTTGCGGTGGGCTGCTACTGCCCGGAGGAGAAGTGGTGCCACCGGTCGATTTTGCGGGAGTTGCTGGTCGAGCGCGGGGCGCGGATTGGCTGAATCCGAATCGACGGTGCGGCCATCCCATGTAACCGCCATGAGCACACCTGCCAGGCCCCAACACAACTACGGACTGATTGACACTCCTGAAGCGGCGGCCATGACCGGCCGGGAAATGCTGCAGGCCATCATCGACGGACGGCTGCCGCAGCCGCCGATCTCGAAGACTTTCTCATTCTGGCTCGCGGAAGTGGGCGAAGGCTTCGCGGCGTTTGAAGGCGACACTGGTCCGCACCTACTGAATCCGATGGGCGTGGTCCACGGTGGGTGGGCGCTGACGCTTATCGACAGCGTGACCGCTTGTGCGGCGCAGACGCTGCTGCCCGCGGGCGTCGGTTCCACGACGATCGAGACCAAGGCGAATTTTTCGCGGCGCATTGCGCCGGATACCGGCCGGGTGCGCGCCGAAGCACGCGTGGTTTCGCAGGGGCGGCAGATTATTTCCACGCAGGGACAGTTGTGCGGACCCGATGGACGAGTACTGGCGCACGGCACCTCGACGATCATGGTGCTAGGTCCGGCGCGGCAGGCGTAAGTCTGCCAAATATTCCGTTGGGTGGCGCTGGGCGCAGCCAGTGGATTCAGTCCAGCGGACTAGGGCGTGGCGAGCTTCTTCAGGGCGTTGATCGAGCTGTTCATTTTGGGGTCGAGCGCGAGCGCTTTTCGGTAGTTCTCGATGGCCAGCGTTTTGTTTCCGGCGCCGAGGTAAGCTTCGCCGAGGCTGTCATAGGTGTTTGCAGAATTGGGGTGAGCTTCGACGTTCAGCTGCAAAACGGCGACGGCGGCGTCGGTTTGTCCGCCGTGTAAAAACTGATAGCCCAGACTATTGGTTTGCGATTCCTTTTCGTAGAGGCCGGGGAAACCTTGAGCATGCAGGCTGCGATATTGTGCCATGGCCGCGTCGACCCCCTGGGTGCGGATGGTCTGGGCGATGACGTCCGTTAGTTTGTTCGAGCGCATGTCCATGTTCGGAATCCAGGTGCCGACGGCGGCCCCGGCGATTCCCGCGCCCATGACCAGCGTGAGCACGAAGAGAGCAGCGGCCATGCCGATGCGCTGCGTGGTGCCGGGCGATTTTTGTGCGCGCAGATACAATTCAAGAACGCCGAGCGGCAGCAGGTAGGCGCCGAAGGCCATGAAATTTAGAAACGGTCCGGTGAAGGTGCCGGCATCGAAACCAGCGGGGCGGCCCCAGGCGAGGAGCCAGAGGGTCATCAGCACGCGGTAAAACCAAACGCCCAGAAGGGCGATGAAGAGGCGCAGGGCCCAGCGGCGATGTGCGATGAAATCGCGGGCCATCGCCGAGCGCAGCGCCAGTCCGCCGAAAATCCAGACCAGCAGCGCGTTTCCCGTAGATCCCACGTGCTGTGGAAAATCGCCCACGCTGCCGCGAATCCAAATCATGTACATGGCGCTGGTGGTGATGGCGAACGCGCCGAAGAGATACACGCGGCCGTTCCAGCGGTGAAAAACGGGGAAGCGGTTGCGGACTTGCGGCGTCAATTGCAGCGCGCCCAGCAGAATAATCAGCACGGCGCCGGAAAGATGCGCGACCACCGCGAGATTCGACAAGGTGTGGCCCGGCGCGTAGCCGTGGCTCATCCCGGAATTCCAAACCTGCCAGTTTCCACGCGCCGCGGAATTACCGTAGAAAATTGCCACCGAAGCCGCGAACACCAATTGGCCGATGATCGCGAGGACAAACCAAAATCCGGCGGCGGCCCTCAGCGCTTTGCTTGCAACTGAGCTAAATTCGAGCGAGTTGGTCATTACGGCGGTGCCCATGTCCGTGCCTCCCTCTTTGTTGCGCGAATCGAATTATTTCGTGGCCCCGGTCCTCGTCTCTGGCCACGCAGCGAATCAAGCCGCCCAAAACATTTAGATCGGTTGACGAAAACGTCGCAGCTGGATTGCCGCGGCCAGGAACGCTGCGGCGAAGGCGAAGCCAATCCACAGCCCCGGAGTGGAGAGGAAACGTCCGGGAGTGAGCTGCGTAAGCGGGATAATCACGCCGGACCCATCATCGGGGACGATGTCGAAGGCTGGGCGGAAGCTGTTGAAGCGCTCACCAAGCATTTTCGAAAAATGGCCGGTGTGGAACACGATCCATTCGACCAGGCAAATCGCCAGCGGCAAAAATATGGCCCACAGAAAAGTGTTGCGCCGGGCCCAGGCGGAAACGAGCAGCAGCCAGGCGTAAATCGGCGCGTACCAGATGGCCATGGTGGCGACGCCGTAAAACAGCACCAGGGTCATTTCCGCCAGCGGCACGTGGGTCCACACCGGAGCTGCGCTCATGCCGTTGGTGGCCAGGATGATCGAGCTCAGCACCCGCATGATGAATTGCATGACGACGATGGTGGCGAAACAGACGGCCGGAATCACCACCAGCGGAATGCTGAATTTCGCCAGCACGGTGGTGAGATCGGAAACCGGCAGGGACTTCCAAAACAAAATGCTGCGGTCGCGGCGTTCGCCGTGCAGCGCGTCCAGGCAGTAAAACCAGCCCACCAGGAGACCGGCAAACATGATCAGCGCGGCGGAGAACGCGTAAGGCGTCGCCAGCAGGTTCGTTTGGGTTACGGAATCCATCGCTTCCGCGGCGCGCATACGCGCGGGCAGATGGAAAGCGCGAGTCCAAAAGCCGAAGAGCATGACGGCGGCGGCGATCAGCGGGGCGAGGTAGATCGAGCGGTTTTCCCACAACTCGCGGCGCACCGACCAGTACAGGGGCCGCGTTCGCGCGGGGGTGGAGGCAACGGGCGGAATCATTTGGGGGTCGAGCGCTTGGGTATTCGCTGGCGCGTTCATCGGGCCACTCCTGGGACTGGAATTTGTGCCGCGCCCTGCGGCGCCGGGGCGGGCTGGCCCATGACCGCGACGAACAAGTCGGCGATGCTGGGCGTATGCACTTCGCCCAGGGCCGCCAGCTGCTGGTGATCGGCGCGATCGAAGAGCAATATGCTGCGGCCGAATACCTGGCGCTCGTGAATCGGGCGCAGCGCGCGCGCCGCCGCGACATGTTCAGGCGTGACCATCACTTCCGCGTAGCGCGATTCGAATTCTTCCATGCTGCAATTCAGCATGATCCGGCCGTGGTTGATGAACATCAGATCGGTGAGCACCTGCTGAATTTCTTCCACCTGATGAGTGGTCACCACGATGGTGCGGCGGCGATCGAAATAATCGTTGAGCAGGGAATCGTAAAATTGTTTGCGGTACAAAACGTCGAGTCCCAGGGTTGGTTCGTCGAGGACCAGCAGCTTGGCGTCGATGGCCATGACCAGCGCGAGATGCAGCTGGGTGACCATGCCTTTCGATAATTCGCGGACTTTGTGTTTCGTTTTGATGTCAGTCCGCGTCAGGAAATGTTCGGCTTTCTTGCGATCGAAGCGCGGGTGCACGCCCGCCACGTAATCGAGCGCCTGCGAGACCCGCAGCCAGCGCGGCAGCACGGCCACGTCGGCGATGAAGCAGACATCGCGCATCAGCAGGTCGCGCGCGGTCCAGGGATTGCGGCCCAGAACTTTCAGCTCGCCTTCGTAGGGAATCAGGCCGAGGATCGCGTTCAGCGCGGTGCTTTTGCCGGCGCCGTTGGGACCGATGAGCCCGAGGATGCGGCCTTCTTCCACTTGCAGATTGATGCTGTCCAGCGCAATGGTCGAGCCGTAAGTTTTGCGCAGGCCGCGTGCTTCGATGCAGGACATAGCTACTTCTCCTCCTGTTTAACTTCCGGCGCGGACGTCCGTGCTGCGCCATTTTTGAGCAATTCTTCCGGAGTCAATCCCAGACGTTGAATGCTTTCGCGGACGCGCGGCCACTGTTCGGCCAGAAATTTTTGGCGTTCGCTTTGCAGCAACAACCGGCGCGCGCCGGTATTGATGAACATCCCGCGGCCACGCCGGCTTTCGACCAGCTGTTCTTCGACCAGCTGCTGGTAGCCTTTCAAGACCGTGAGGGGATTCACGCGGTATTCGGCGGCGACGTTGCGCACCGAGGGCAGCGGGTCGCCTTCATTGAGCACGCCATCGAGGATCATCGCGACCACACGGTCACGGAGCTGGCGGTAAATGGGTTGATTGTCGTTCCACTCGCGGTCCATAGGTGCTCAGCGACCCTTATAGATGTCTGCGTTGGGCAGTACATCTAGTGGTGTAGTGAACTATAACACCAGCTTTAAGGCAAGCGCTTTTTTCGTTTTTTGTAACAAGCTGATGTAGAAAGACTTGGGGCGTGCGAGGGACGGATCGCGTTGGGATGTAAGGCAGGGGAAATCGGGGTGGGCGGGACCGCCGCAGAGGCAGGCTCCCGCCCATGAGCAAAAACGTCAAAAGCGACGTCACCGGTTGTGGGCTGGGCTTGGGAGCTAGGATTTTTCTTCGGTAATGTTGCGGACGTGAATCATGTCGCTGCGTCCATCGAGCGTGCCGATCACCTGCACGGTCTTGCCCAGGTACCTAGAAGCCTGCTGCTGGTCGTCCAGGTGATACCAAATATCGCTGGTATCGTCGCGCAGAATGAAGCGATCGCCGTTCTGCGACATGATCTTTCCGGTGAAAGTTTGCATCACTTCCGTTTCGGCGGTTGGGGGATCCGCTGCGGCCAATTGGTCCACAGTGACGGCGAATCCGGTGCAAAACAAAAACGAGAGCCCAATTGCCATTAGCGGTTTCTTGAACCCTAGTGCAGTTCCGTTCATGAGCCACCTCGTAGTCGTAGTTGGCTAGGCATCGTAAGCAATGTTAAGAGGCAGGCGAAGGTTAGTCAGTCAGGCATTCGCCCTAAGGGGCGTGAAATCGGGCTTTAGGTCGGAGGCTTAAATCCTTATTTTTCAGTGGAGCGGTTCGTGACCCTCGAACTGGGACGATCGGATGCTTACTGCACAGGTAACGTGTACCCGATGATTACCAGCGCGCGTCCAAACTTCGTCGTATAATCCGATTTCAGAACCGGCAACGAGAGAGGGAACATGGCAGAAGCCCGCGAAGAACTATGTGGCAAGTGTGGCGCGGACATCGATTCAAGCCGCCGGGTGGATTTCACGTTGAAAGACGGAACGCGGGTGTGCGAGTCGTGCTTTATCAAGGAAACGCCGCGCGTGACGCGCGAGAAACAGGATTGGAAGAACTGAGGGGCGCCACAAAAATCGTCAGGAGCGCGAAGGGCTCGGGCACGCGCTCCTGACTGGAAAGCTTTCCGATTTACTTCCTTTTGAGCGGCTTGGTTGGTTCCAGCTTCTTTGCTTTCTTCAGGGTTTTCTTCGCCATTTGAATCTCCTCGCCTCGTCGGCGGTGCGCCTGGATCAGGCTGAGAACCGCGCGACCTTAGCAGGAAACCAAGTTGGGTTCAATCAGAGCGCGCCCGCTGTGGGCGCGCCCTGACGCAGAAATTTACCCGCGGCCGGAGCCGCGTCCCGGAAGCTGCACCAAGGGCTTGGTCGGTTGAATCTTCTTCGCCTTCTTCAACGTCTTCTTGGCCATTTGTTTCTCCCTGTCTCGATTTACCCTTGCGGGTATACACCATCATATGCACGGGAAGCGCCAAAGTTCTGTCGCGATACACGAGCAAACCAGTGCGGGCAAAGTGTGCTGATTGTGCGAGTTTGCCGCCGAGCGTGTTTCCGCAGGTCTTTGCGGCGCCGGATCGCGCGTTGAATAATTCAGCGACCCGTTGAGATTTTCAGCGCGCGTGGGGAATCCAGTGCAGCAGGGTATACTCCGGCGTCATGGGGCGAGGCGCGAAGGCAAGGGATCAGGCGCGAAAGCGCAACACGCGGCAGGAGGCGGGCGCTGAAACGCGTTTGCTGGGTGCCGGCGTGAAAACCACGATCAACGGCGCGCTGGCGCCGGAGCCGCTGCAGCCTATTATCGCGCCGGAGATGGCGGCGACGTTCTGGCCGTTCGCCGCGATCTGCGTGGTGGCCTCTGTTTCGTTGGGGCTGGCCTGGTTCGTCGGCGACCAATCGACCTACATGCAGCTTTTTCCGCAGCGGCTGCGCCATCCCGACTGGATGCTGGGGTTCAAGGCCTGGTGGGTGGCGTGGACTGTGACCGGGTTTCTGGTGCTGCCGGCGGCGTTCATGTTGCTGCGCCGCGGGAATCACATCCGCGATTGCAATTTATCGTGGAGCGGCTTTCGCGACCATTTTTGGATCTACGTCGCGCTGTTCGCGGCCGTCTTCCCAGTGATTTACCTGGTTTCGTGGTCTCCTGCGTTCTACTCGTTTTATCCCATGTACCCGCAGGCCGGGCGCAGCTGGGCCGACCTGCTGAAGTGGGAAGGGCTCTATGCCGGGCAATTTATCGCGCTGGAATTTTTCTTTCGCGGATTTTTGGTCGGCGGCCTGGGACGGTACATCGGAATTCTGTCCGTGCCGGTTTCGGTGATGCCCTACATGATGCTCCATTTCAGCAAGCCGTGGCCGGAAGCGTACGCGGCCATTATCGCCGGCTTGGTGCTGGGCTGGCTGGCCTGGAAGACCAAATCGATCTGGGGCGGAGTGATGATTCACTGCTCGGTGGCAGTGTCGATGGATTTGCTGGCGCTGGCGCACAAAGGGCAACTGCCGTGGCTGCACGGATGAGCCGCTCGATGTGGGTCGGTAACGGGAACCCTTGTCCGGCAAAGGCCGCAGGGAAATACTACGCGGCCGGTTCTTTGGATTCCCACACTTTGGCACCGCACATGGACAGTTCTCCGGTGAGTTTTAACCGAGGGAACAATATCGCGTTCTCATGGACTCTGATAACGTGGTCGTTGAGACACGACATCGGTAATCATTTTGGAGAATTATGCGAATCACCATCGCTCATACGCGCACGAAAGCGGAAATCATTCAGGCCATTGATCGTTCGTTTGCTGATGCATTCAAGAACCCGCCCGCGGGCCTGCCGGTGCAAATCTCAGTGGAACAGCAAAGCTGGGCCGGGTCGATACTCACTTTTGCGCTGAAAGCGAAGATGGGTTTCGTCAGCACGCCGATCAAAGGTACGGTGGAAGTCACCGACCACGACGTGACCATTGACGCGGACCTGGGCATGCTCGGTCGTTTTATTTCGGAGGAGAAGGCCAAGGACCTCCTGGGTGCCCGGGTGAAGAGATTGTTGAACTAGTCAGCGGGATGGAATTTTGTTGAATCGCATGAAACGTGGAACTTCGCGGCGATCGGGAGCGGCCAGGGTGCACGTGGTGGTGTGCGCGTGCGCCGTTTTTTGCTTTTTGGTTGCGGTCATCGCCCTGGATCCGGCGGCGTCCGCGAGCCGCGAGGCGGTGCAAACGAGTGGTGCGGCACAGGCGCTAGTCATCGCGCACGTGACGGTCATCGACGTCGTAAACGGCCAGGCGCTGCCGGACATGAACGTGGTGGTGGAAGGCGAGCGCATCAAGCAGGTGGGCCTGGCGAGCCAAGTGAAAATTCCTGAAGGCGCGCAAGTGGTGGATGGCGCCGGAAAATTCCTGATTCCGGGCCTGTGGGACATGCACGTGCACACATTTTTCGGCGAGCAGGCGCCGGCCGGGCGCGACGTCACCCTGCCGCTATTCGTGGCCAATGGAATTACCGGCGTGCGGGATATGGGCAGCAACCTGGATGAAGTGCTGCAGGCGCGCGCGGACATCGCGGCGGGAAAACTTCTAGGCCCACGGATGGTAGTGGCCGGGCCGATGCTCGACGGGCCCAAGACGCAGTTTCCGGCGTCGATTGCCATCACCACGCCGGAAGACGGCCGGCGCGCGGTGGATATGCTGGTCGCGCGCGGCGTGGACTTCATCAAGATTCAGTCGTACGTGCCACGCGAAGCATATTTTGCGATTGTCGACGAATGTAAAAAGAAGAACATCGTCTTCGTCGGGCATGTTCCGGATGCGATTCGCGGCTCGGAAGCATCGAACGCGGGGCAGAAAAGTTTCGAGCATCTGATCGGGATTTTCGAAGGCAGCTCGACCACGGAAGACGAACTGCTGAAGGGTCCTAAAGGGCCGGGGAAATTCCTCGATACTTACGATGCGCTGAAAGAAGCGGCGCTGATCGCGCTGCTGGCCAAGAATCAGACCTGGCAATGTCCCACACTGTTCTGGGAGCGCGGCCAGTGGCTGGTCGACGCGATCGACATCACCAAGGACCCGGACGCGAAATACGTTCCGGCCCTGTGGCGCGACCAACTCTGGCCCAGGTTCACAAAATCAATCATCAAGGAAATGGACACGGACCCGCTGCCGGTGCGCGAAAAATTCGTCACGCACGAACTGGATATCGTGCGCAAACTGAACGACGCGGGAGTACCGCTGCTGGCCGGCACGGACACACCGGCGGGAATCGATGTCATCCCCGGTTTCAGCTTGCACCTCGAGCTGATTCGCCTGGAGCAGGCCGGGCTCACTCCGTTGCAAGCGCTGCAAACCGCGACGATCAATCCCGCGCGTTTTCTGGACAAGACGGCGGATTTTGGCACAGTAGAAAAAGGTAAAATTGCGGATTTAGTTCTGCTCGCCGCGAATCCGCTGGACGGGATCCACTTTACGCAGTCGATCGCCGGCGTGGTGCTGAACGGGCGCTATTTGTCGCGGCAGGATCTGGATGCGATGTTGAAGAGCGTGCAGGAAACGGCCGCGGGGAAGGGCGCAGCCCACGCTGCGCCGCCAACCCCGAACTGAAAATCCGCCAGCAAAACGACGCGCGCGGAAGCTCGCTCCGGTGCGCTCCGGCCTTATTCGTCCGCCGCAGCCTCATTCCACACGTACAAAAACTTTTCGTCGCTAGCCGTGGACACTTTCATTCCGCGCTTGCGGGTGGCGCGATTCAGCGCCGAGCGCACCTTTTCCTTGGATTCGGCCAATTCCGCCAGGGGAACCTTGAGGGCCGATCCGCCCTTCAGCAAATCGAGGTCGCGGAGAATGGTGGTGACGATCAGTTTGTGCTTTCCGTTGCGGCCCTGCGGCACGTCAGCCTGGATCATGGTCTTGAAGTGCGGGGGCACGGCTTTCGATTGAGCTGACATAACGAACTCCCGATATGGTAGTGATGCTCACGCTAAACTAACGTGGCCTTATCGTATCCAATCGTAGCAGTGTCGTCAAATAAAAGTAAGACGTATGGTAATCGAACCGGGCGGCACGGAAGGATACGGAACCGCCCTCTAACGGGCCCAACCCTGACGTTTCGCGCCGACTAATTCTGCCCAAAGATTTACCTAAAGAGTTAGCCCGTATCTTTCGACGAAGGGTACATTCACAACTGCTGAAGGAGTTTCCGATGACTAAGAAAAAAACCTACTTCAAGCAAGTCCCGGTGCGGGTGGCCAAACAGATCGCCAAACGGGCTGCCAAAATCGAGCTCCGCAAACAAAGATCGCCCAAGCCTTCACCGGCGCCGAAGATCCGAGGATTTCGCTCGGCGAGCGCCGCTTATGTCGCCTAGTCATTCGCAGCAGGAGGATCTTTTTATGGCCGACCCTTTCGATATTTTCGAAGTGGATACCAAGGACGCAGTACGCTGGCTGGGAGCTGCCGCCACGCTGGTCGAAGCGCGGACCACCATCCGGCGGTGCGCAACGGACTTGTCCGCGCACTACCTTGTGGTCGATCAGAAAACCGGGAATAAAGTCACCCTGGATCACGCCGGATTGGAGTCGACTGCGCGTGCCGCGAACTCCGGGCGAGCCGCCGCCAAGCCGACCCTGCGGCATGCCGCGAACGGGTAACCGATATGAACGGCCTGCGTCGAATAGTATAAGCGGCCGTAATGATCGAAAGAGTTTGAGAGTCGGTAGGAAGAAGTTTCAATAGCTAGGAGACCGCGATGGTTGAAATCGGTACCACTTCATGGAAAGCAACTTACGAGAGGACCCGCCACGAAACGGATAAGCAAAAACTGGGAGAACTGGTTTTGGCGGCCGAAGCGGCGATCTTCCGGCGCTATCAGGAACTGGAGTCGTCCGCGAATCACCACGAAGAACGGCGCTCGATGAAAGAAGCGACGGACGATTTGCTGGAAATGAAAGTGAATCAATTGGGCTGGCCGCCGGTCAGCTAACCCAAATATTCCTCAGCAATTAACCCCATCTGCCCTACATGATTGTGTGTATTACCTCGGAGCGGTTCGTCTGCTACGGTCGAACTACAAAGGCGGCGATGGCGTATCTGGCCGGCCGTTTTTCTAAGGCTCCATGCCGCATTGCGTGCTGATCGTCGATGACAACGTCCAATTGCGGCGGATAATTCGCGTACAAGTGGAAGCAGCGGGACTGGAAGTATGCGGCGAAGCGGTCGACGGCCTCGACGCAATCGAAAAAGCCCGCGAACTGAGACCCGACTTGATTATTTTGGATCTCTCCATGCCGCGCATGAATGGCATTGAAGCCGCGCGCGAACTCTCCGAAATTTGCCCCGATGTTCCGATCGTGTTGTACACCATGCACGCCGACGTGATTCGTCGTGCCGGCGAATTGCCCACCGGCGTGACCGCCGTCGTAGCCAAAACTGAAAACCTGGTCGCCCGCATATTTGAAAGCTTGGCTTTGGTTTAGCCCTCCCGCGCATCCCGCTTGTCTCATCCGTATTTTGATATTCGGCAACACCAGCCCAAGCATGTTTGCGGTGTCGGGCTCGTCCGATGGTAGGATGACCGCGTTTACCCAGCCCTATACATGCTCAAGGATTCCAGGTCGATTGCGGCGCTAGCCGGCTTTGTGCTGGCCACCGCGTCCGCGTTAATCGCGATTTGGCTATGGTCCTATGGCTTTGCCGTCGGCGGCTTGGCGCAGGCTGATCCTTTACTCGTCGCCAGTTTTCGCACCGGCGTGGCACTCTCTGGAGTCGGGTCGCTATTCGCGTTGGTTGGGTTGCGGCCGGCGACCCGCACGCGCTGGCTTGGAGTGGCCTGGGCGCTGCTGGGACTTTTGTTTTGGGGCGGCACAGCCCTCATGCGGTAAACGTCACGCTGAAAATCGAATCGCAGAGGCGGCGAATGGGAAAGGGAGGGGCGATCTTGAAGGAACGAAAAGTATTCGCGGCTTGCCTCGCACTGGGGTTGTTGTCGCTGGCCGCGGGAATCGTCGTGCGCGCAGCGCAGACCGCGCCGGGAAAAGTGCTGCTGCGGGGCGCGATAACCGCCGCCGATGCCAGCGGAACGCCGTTGACCGACGCGCAGTTGGTGGTGCACTGGGATCCCAGCGGGGCGAAAACCGGCTTGACCACGAATGTGGGGATTCCCGAAGATCGTTTTCTGAAGACCGACACGCACGGAAATTATTACGCCGAGATTCCGCCCGGTTTTTACGACATTTTGATCACCGCCCCCGGTTTTTCGCCGACCTGCACCAAGCTGCGGTTGAAACTCGGGGAAAACGCCACCTTCAATTCGAAACTGCAGAGCGATCCGCTGGTGACCAAAGAACTCTCGAACCAAACTCGCTAGACTGTTTTTTGTTCTTTGAATCCAGGCCACCCCGCGCGAGTACACCGGGCTCTAATATCAGGAGGCGTGCCATGAAATATCTCGCGATCATTTTTGCCGGAGCGCTGGCCGCAGGCGCGGCTGCGGCGCAAACATCCAAGGAATATTCGGCGTGCAGTGCGAAAGCGAATACGCAGATGGCGATGAACGCCTGCGCCAGCGCGGAAGCCACGCGGGAGGACAAAGAGCTGAACAGCGTCTACGTGGAAGTGTTGCTCAAGGCGTCGGGCAAACCGGAATACGCCGAAAAAGTGAAAGCCGCCGAGCGCGCCTGGGTGGCTTATCGCGACGCCTACATCGAAGCGACGTACCCCGCGAAAGACAAACAAACTGAGTACGGCTCAATGTACCCGCTGAACGTCGACCTGCTGCGCGCCAAACTGACCCAGCGTCAGACCTTGGCGCTGCGCGAACTGCTGAAGCAATACAGCGGCGGCGAAAATAATCCGAGCTGATTATTCCTGACTACTTCCGATTACTTCTGAGCTTTTTCCAACGCGGCGGTCACCTGGGTCCAGGGAATCGGGCCCTGATGCATGGCGAACACCGTTTCGACTTGCAGGTTTTCGCGCGCGACGGCTTGGGCTACTTCGTGCATTAATTCCGGATCGTAGAGGCTGCCGTCATCGTTCAGGGCCAGTGTGTCGCTGGCGTAGAGCAGGTGATGTTGCGGGAAGTAGACCATGTATTGGCGTTCGGTGGAGGCGCCGCGCAGCGGGTAGAGTTCCAGGCGATTGGCGTCGCTGCCGATTTCGATTTTGCCTGAAACGATTTTCCAGTTTGGGGTACCCGACGGGGCCGAGGTGGATGCGGCGTTCGCGCCTTTTCCGTCTTTTACCATTTGCAGCGCGTCGGGATCGATGGTGTGCGGCGCGGCCATCATCCGATCGAGCAGAGGCTGGTTGAGATCGAGGATGTAGACAGGCAAGCCCTGGGCCACGGCGGCGCGCACGCCTCCGGTGTGCGGCCACGAATCGGAAGTGGAGAGCACAGCAATGATGGGCGTGCCCGGGTATTTTTTCCGCGCTTCGTCGATGACGCCCTCGGTATAGACGCCGGAAATCGGCGCTTCGAGAATCACCATTCCGTCGGGCTGCTTGATGATCGTGGAATTCCACGAGCCTGGATAGAGATCCACTCCGGGCGCGAGCGCGACGACTTTCCCCGGATGAAATGGCCGATTCCAACCCGGCGATGACGCGCTGGCCTTGGCGGCTTTGGCGTCCATCGCGAAATCTTTGTCATCGACGGCCACGTTGAATTCCACTTTCAACGCCTGCGTCGAGCTCCAGACCGTCCCGTTGCGTTCTTCGACCAGGTTGGTCGGCAACACCACGCCATGGTACAGCTCGAAATTATCGAAATAAATGCGCCGGTGCACGTCGCCCCAGAAATACCAGAAATCGTGAAATTCCTGGGTGGTCTCCACCGCGTCCGGCAGATGATTGCGAGAATTCAGCAGCACCCGCACCGGAATTTTCTGCCAGGTGAAAGCCACCACGGTGTGCGGAGTTTCGCGCAAAGTTTCCGGAGCTGAAAAATGCAGATCGGACGCATCCGCGGCAGTCAGCAGCACGCGCATCGGGCCCAGCGCCAGCATCTGCCGCGCGGCGTTCAGCGAGCCCAACGGCGCGGGATAATCGCCCTCTTTGGTATGAATCACGCCGCCATCCGGGCCGACAATCAAGATGGCTTCCGAATCGGCCTGGCCCGGGTCGGCCTCGGGCCACGTGGATTTTTCGTTAGCCAGAACGCGCTGGCCGGCAAAATCCAAAGTAATTTCGCCGCGTTGGTAGGACGTGATGAACGGCGCCTGCCGGTAAGATTGCTCCGTCAGCAAAGTGTGGCCGATTGTTTCCATGCGCGTGGTTTTGATCTGCTGCAAGCGGCCGGGGCCGCCCATCGCGTCCAGCGCGAGGTTTACGCACTGTCGCGCGGATATGCCGGAGCAGCCTGGCATATCGAGTTGGGGCGAGGCGGCTGGTGGCGACGCCGATTGCGCACGGATCGCGGAGGGAAACAAAAACACCACTGCGAGCGCGGCGGCGCAGACTATCGGGAACATCTTCGACATGCAATCCTCCAGGTGATACAGAGCCGGAACCAAGACACACATCCCCAAACTGGTTTCTTGGACGCAAGAGTTTGGTTATCGATAGCGAAAAATCGCGTGCAACGGAATGCGAATAGCCGATCTTCGGCTCACCCGCGAAGACCAATCAAGACACGAATCAAGCTACGGCGGCTTTTGAGCTTTGCGACGCCGCGATTTTCATCGGCGTGAGCGAGAAAGTGTTCATGCCGGCCACGATCGATGGATCCTTGCGCGCGAATTCTTCCGCCTCCGCCGCATCGTTCACTTCGAGCAGGGCGATACCGAACGCCCCGGCGGGATCGAGCACCGGCCCGTAAGCCAGTACCATTCCCGCTTCGAACGCCTGGCCCGCGTACTGCACATGCTGTTTCATCAAGCCGAGTTCCTCTTCAGTCATGCTGCCCGGGAACATCGGGCGAGGCGCGATCAGGCGCATAAAGAAATGCTGTTTGGGCATTATTCCCCTCCATTTTATTTACGCGCATTGCCGGAGAAAGTTACTGGCGGCACCCGCTTAAGGCCCTTCTTACTTGGCCTTTTGCGCGGCGATCCAGAGGTTAGTGCGGGCGTCGAGCATATCGAGCGGCAGCGTGCCGCCATCGATCATTTCGTCGTGAAACGCGCGAATATCGAACTTGGGGCCTAATTCTTTTTCGGCGCGTTCGCGCAGCTCGCGGAATTTCAGCTGGCCCAGCTTGTAGCTCAGCGCCTGAGCCGGCCAGGCGATGTAACGATCGGTCTCGGATTGAATCAGCGGCTCATCGATCGCGCCGGACTTGCGGAAAAAGTCGACGACCTGCTCGCGCGACCAATTCTTGGAATGAATTCCGGTGTCGACCACCAGCCGCACGGCGCGAAACAGTTCCGAGGAAAGCCGGCCGTAGTCAGAAACCGGATCCTGGTAGAAGCCCACTTCTTTGCCGAGTTGTTCGGCGTAGAGCGCCCAGCCCTCGACATATGCGTTGAAGCCCAGGCTGTGCGTGCGGAATTTCGGCAATCCAGTGAGTTGTTGGGCCACCGAAAGCTGCATGTGATGGCCGGGGATGCCTTCGTGATATGCCGTGGCTTCGTCGAGAATCGTGGTGCGATGCGCGAAATCGGAAGTAGCGACAACGACGCGGCCGGGGCGTTTGCCATCCGGCGTACCGGTCTGATAGTGGGTGGCGTCGGCAGATTGGAAAGCCGGAATCGCTTCGACGGTGACCGGCGATTTCGGCAGCAGCGTAAAAAGTTCGGGCAGCTTCGGCTGCATCTGGGCGATATAGCGGCGGTAATCGTCCAGAATCTGGTCGGCGGAGGTGGGAATGTATTTCGGATTATTTTTCAGTGACGCGCGGAACGCAGCCAGATCGGCGAAACCTTGTTTTTTGGCGATGACCGTCATCTCAGCCTGAATGCGATCGATTTCGCGCAGGCCGATCTGGTGAATTTCGTCCGCGGTCAGATGCGTGGTGGTCCGGCCGTAGATGTCGTTCTGGTAGCGCCTCTCGCCATCGGGCAGGGAAGTGACGGCCAGCGTGGTGCGGCCCCGCGGCGCGTAGTCGGTGCGCACGAAATCGGCGAACTTGCGGTAGGCCGGCAACACACCGGTATTGATTGCGTCGGTAATTTCCTGGGTCAAACGCTTCTGATCTTCAGCGGAAATGTCGGCGGGATACTTCTTGGTGGGCAGCAGAAACGGATTGGCGTCGATGATGCCCTGGCATTGCACCGGAACTTTTTCCAGCAGGAAGCGCACCGGCATCAGCTTGTCTTTCATGCCAGCGCGCAGGACTTCGGTGGTCTGATCCAGCACGCGCGGAATCTGGTGCAGGCGCGCGATGTAATCCTGGTAATGCTTCACCGAATCGAGCGGGACCGCGAGCGGCAGATCGGCCAGGTCGGTGTGGATGCCGTTCATCTGATCGACCGGCATTTCGAATTCTTTCAAATCGTAATTGGTGTTGCGCAATTCGAGCACGCGCACCAGCAAATCGTGGGAGAGCTGATCCTGTTCGGACATGCCGGTGGTGGGGATCGCGGAGATCTTGGCCAGGAAATCGCGATTGGTCTTGTCGCGGTCGGCGAGCGCGGCCAGCGAACGTTCGGCGAGTTTGTCGTTGTAGCGATAATCGCCGAAAGCCGTGGCGCGCTCCGGCGAATAGCGCAGATCGGACTGGTATTGATCTTCGAAGATGGCGTTCTGGGCCGCGACGCGATCGGCGACGGAGGCCGGCGTCTGGCCGGGAAGTGAAATCGACGCGACCACGGCGGCCAGTAAGGCCAGAGCAGCCAGATACAAATATTTGTGAATGCGCATGGCGCGCAGATTATCACAGGGCCGCAAAATACGAGCGACCGGAAACGCCCCGGCGCCCGCCGTATCCTTATATATGGTCACGCTCCTGGGGTGGTAAATCCGCTCCACACATCGATTAGGGGTTTCACCCTATCGACGGGCGGAAACCGCCAAGCCATCATTTAAGCCAGCAGTGGAAGTGTGTTTTACTCTCGACTCAACCAGGAGGGAATGATGGCTCGATACGGAAAAGCGGCAGCGAAAAGCGTCAAGAGGGCGATGCACCGGGAAAAGCGCGGCACACTGAAATCAGGGAAAGGCGGCAAAGGTGGAACGGTCACCAGCCGCAAGCAGGCCATCGCCATCGGATTGTCTGAAGCGCGAAAGAAAGGCGCAAAAGTTCCGCGCAAGAAATCCAGTTAAGAGTGTGCGGTGCCGCCCGGCCGAGAGCGGGATGAAAGTTCTGGACCGAGTCCGTTCGAGGAGATTTTATGAATCTGACTCACGTGCAATCGTTCACCGCGGCCATGCAGGACAAGAATCTGGAAGCCATGCTGACGCACATGGCCGAGGACATCGTACTGAATACGCCGCTCGCGGCGGAGCCGGTTAAGGGCAAGGCGGCCGTTCGTCAAGTGGTGGGCGCGCTGCTCGGCGTGGTGGACTCGTTCGATTTCCGCGAAATCATGCAGGGCCCGCAGCATATTTCGTCGTTTTTCGTGCTCCGGGTGGGGAAGCTCCGGCTCGACGGCATGGATTTCTGGCGCGTCAACGAAGCGGGATTGATTCAGGAGATGACCGTGCTGTGGCGGCCGCTGCCGGCGATCAACGAGGTACAAAAAATCCTGACGCGTGCGGGGGACGAACAGCCCGCGTCGGCGTAGCTATTTTGTGCGCCAGGGAATTTCGAATCCTCTTAGCGCGTATTAATTGTGGCGGACGGCGTCGAGCGGGCTCATGCGGATCCACGGCCGCGCCGCGGCGTAACAAATCGCCAGCGCCAGAAGCATCATCGCGGCGGCGACCGGAAGCAAGACATGCAGCTCGACGGTACTGATCTGAAAGAATTGAGATTTGAATACGCCGGTCGCCGCGATACCCAAAATTAAACCGGCCGCCACTCCCGCGCCCGCAATCACCGCCGTCTGGCGCAGGAACATTTGGATCAGGTGCGCTGGTTCGGCGCCCAAAGCGACGCGAATGCCGATTTCCCTCCGGCGCTCATTCACCGAATAAAATACCGCGCCGTACAGACCGAGAATTGCCAGCAGCAGCGCGAGCACGCCCAGCGCCACCACCACCGAAAGGGTGAGCAACGGAATCAGCAAAGTAAAATGCATCACATCATCCAACGTGAACGGCGGCACATCGACGTGCAGATGCAGCACGCGCATCATTTGGGCTAGAGGTTGCTCCCATAGCCGCGGATCGCCACTGGTGCGGGCGATGATCACTAAACCCGGCTGGTAGTGCTGGCTCAGCGCGTAATAAATTACCGGATGGGCCGCTTCGTCCAGCGAATTGTACTTGCTGTCTGCAACCACACCCACCACGGTCGCGTTGCGATCGCCGTCCTTCACATGCACTTCTTTCCCGATGGCATCCTCGCCCGGCCAATAGGTCTGGGCCATGGTTTGATTGATGATCAGGACTTCCGGACGTTCGTTCGAGTCGGTCGCGGCGAAAGTCCGTCCGGCGACCAATGGAATTCCCAGGGTCTGGAAATAATTTCCGTCGACCACCGTTCCAGGAATTTGTTCGTGCTGGTGGGCGGCATCGTTCGCGCCAAGAATCGCGATTTCACTGGCCGCCCAGTTGGTATCCATCAACGGAAAATCCCGCGCGAGCGTCTGCGATTCCACGCCGTACAGTTGCGCGGCGCCCTGGTTCAGGGGCTCGTACAGCTTTTCCGCCTCCGCTCCGCTCAATCCGTCGGCTTGGAAATCGATCAGCGCAGCCACTAACCGCCGCGAAGAGAGTCCGGTGTTGACCTGCTGCAGATTGTGCAGGCTGCGCAAGAACATGCCGACGCCGGCGATCACCAGGGTGCATACCGCAATCTGCACGGCCACCAGCGCGTGACGCGCCAGATGTTTTCGGGTGCCACCGACCACGGCTTCGCCGCTGAGGGCGCCGGCAACATTCGGTTCTGAAGCATACAGCGCGGGCGCGAGGCCGGTGGCCAGACTGGCGGCGAGGATGACTGCGAGCGTCACCGCCAGTACCGTGCCGTCGGGCTGTAAATTCGTGGCGAAATCGAACCCGCCGAACACCGGGAGCGAGGTGCTGAAATGCGAAAAGCGCGCGAGCACCGCGACGGCCAGCGCGAAACCGATCGCCCCGCCCGCGGTACAGAGAATCAGGCTTTCGGTCAGCAACTGGCGAACTAACCGGCCGCGGGTGGCGCCGAGCGCGGAACGAATCAGGATTTCCTGTTTACGTCCAGTGGCCAGGCCGAGCAGCAGATTCGCGACGTTCGCGCAGGCAATCAGCAAAACCAGCAGAACGATGGCAACCAGCACGCCGGAAATTAATTGGCCGGTGGAGCGCGTGTCCGGCGGAAGCACGGTGGTGGAAGTGAGCAGCGCCGTGCGATCTTGGTCCGCCGCGGGATAATCCGCAGCGAGTTGCGCGGAAAGCGCGCGCAAGTCTGCACCGGCTAACTTCGCGGTGACGCCCGGTTTCAGCCGGCCCACCGGAAAAAACCAGCGATTGGTGCGGTCGGTCGCGGTCTGCGGCTGGTCCGGCGCCGTCGCTAGCGCGAAATTCACCATGACGTCGGCGTTGAAACCAAAAACCGTGCCGGTAAAGTTTTTCGGCGCAACGCCGACAATCGTAAACGGCTGCAGGCCCAGCATCACGGTCTGGCCCACGACGTGCGAATCCGCGCCCCAGCGTCTCCAGCAGGAATAGGTCAGCACCGCCTCCGGCGAATGCTGCTCATCGTCGCCAGCGGTAAACAGGCGCCCGAGTTGAGGCTGAATTCCCATCACCGCGAAATAATTGTCGGAGACTTGCTCGGTCGTGCCCATTTCGTCGCGGCCGCCGTGGACCAGGCGACCTTTCGAGATGCTGGTCGGGACCGCGGCGAGACCGGAGAACGAGCGATTGTGGTCGCGATAATATTTGTAATCGGGATACGAAACGCCTTCAAATTCCGCGGTGGGCGTGGAGGTATAAATCGTAACCAGCTGTTGCGGCGTTTTGGCGTAGGGCGGGCGCAGCAGGACGCCGTTGGCGACGCTCAGCCCCAGGACGCTCAGGGTCATGGCTACGGCCAGCGATAGAGTGGCGATGGCGGAGAGCTTCCAGTTTTTCGCCAGCATGCGCAGCGAATAGCGAATATCCTGCGCCGCGACTTCCAGGAAACGCACGCCGCGTGCTTCGCGGCACTGTTCTTTTACAGCGTCGGCGCCGCCAAAGTCGAGGCGCGCGCGGCGCATTGCTTCGGCGCGGGGCAAGCCGGAAGTGACGTACTTTTCGACCTGCTTCTCAAAGTGGAAGCGAAGTTCATCGTCGAGTTCCACTTCGACGGCGTCGCGCCGGAACAGGGCGCGCAGCCGGGTGCGTAGATCGGCAAACATGGACGCGGCTCCTAAGTCCCGTTCAAAACTCGTTGCATCATCCGCTGCTCGTCGGATGCGTTTACAAGAGGGAAGATACTCTTCTCCCTGTCGAAGCGCAAGGGGAAGGTGCCATCAGCCGCGGGGCGTAGCTGGCTGCACGTTTCGGAAAATATAGGAAGAAATAACTTGAGTTAGGCATTACTCCGATTTAGCATCCTGGCGACAAAATGGATCAATCGCCCCGGCCTGATTCTTCATCGCCTCCGCAATCGATATCCGATACTCCGGCCACGACAGCGCCGCAAACGGCGCCTGTCGCACCTTCGCCCTGGCCTCAACCGAGCTACGGCGATTTCATGCAGTATCCCGTCGTATCCGCCACCGCCGCGCTGGCCGTAGCGGTGACCCTTGCCTGGTGGGGAAAGATCGACGTCTCAATTCTTTTCGAATCGCCGCAAGTGGGCCGAGGGCAATGGTGGCGGCTGCTGACTTCAGCGTTGCCGCATATCAACATATTGCACCTGATTTTCAATCTCTCCTGGCTCTGGGTTTTGGGGACCAAGATCGAACGAATCCTGGGCCACTTGAATACTCTTTGGCTTTTCCTGATTTTGGCCATCGGATCGGGTGCGTTTGAGTATGCGTTTCTTGGTCCGGGCGTGGGGCTTTCCGGAGTCGGCTACGGATTGTTTGGCTTGTTGTGGGTTTTGTCGGCGCGCGATCCCAGGTTTGCCGGAGCGATGGACAAATCGACGGTGAATCTTTTCGTTGGCTGGTTTTTTCTGTGCGTGGTGCTTACCGTCGCCAAAGTGTGGGCGGTGGGAAATATTGCGCACGGCTCCGGCGCGATTCTCGGGATTCTGATCGGCTTTGCGATCGCGTTGCCGCAAAGCCGCATGGTGCTGTCGCTGGCCGTCGCCGCGCTTGTTCTTTTTGGCGTGTGGGGCGCTGCGTGGGGACGGCCGAGAATTAATGTTTCGAGCACGGCCGGGCTGCAGGAAGGGCAACTCGCTTACCTGGCGCTGAAAGATGGCCAGAACGACGACGGAGTGAAGTGGTCGCTGGACGCCTTGCGTTACCGGCCGAATGACGCAGGACTTTGGTACAACCTCGGAATTGGGTATGAGGGGCTCGGTAAAAGCGAGCAAGCGATTGCGGCATACGAAAAAGCTGTGGCGCTCGAACCCGGCAATGCCGAATATTCGGGCGCGCTGGCGCAAATCAAGCAGGGCAAAACGCAATAGCGAAGGGAACTTAGTTCCGTGTTATGTGCCGTTCCTTTTCGCGTGTTTGCGGTCGTGCGTAGGAATTGGCGCGGAGTATAATCGCGGCCGTATGCCGTCTACATCGAAGCGATCCGCCTTGAAGCGATCTGGGCCCAACACCGCTACGAGAAAAACTTCTGCGCGACAATCTTCCTCGGTGAAACGAACCACGATGGATCTGGCGGAATCCATCGTTGGCGCCTGGAACACCAGCAATCGCGTTACGATTTTCTTGCTGCGTGGCCTGCCGGCGGAATTGTGGGACGCCAAAATTCCCGGAGAGCCGCGGCGCAGCATCCGGATGCTGGCCGCGCACCTGCACAATTGCCGCAGCGGCTGGCTGCGCACGCTGGGCGCGCCGCACGGTCTGCGAGTGCCGAAGCGCGTCGATCGCTACAAAGTGAAACCCAAAGAATTGATGGCGGCGCTGGAAGTGAGCGGCGCGGACATGGCCGCGCTGCTGCGATTTGGCTGCGAACACGGCGGAATCATTCCGCCGACGCCCAAATACGCGTGGCGCAACCTGCCGCTCGATGTGGGCCACGTGCTCGGATATTTTGTGGGACACGAAAGCCATCATCGCGGGCAGATCGTCATGCTGGCGCGCCAGCTCGGGCACCGCCTGCCGGCGGAAGTCATCGGCGGAATTTGGGATTGGACCAAACGCTCGAAGGAAGCCTAGAACGAGTTCTCGATCAACGATTCACCGGCCTCGGGCAGTTTCGACTAGGGCGCGAAGCTCGACGCCAAGGCGGTATCGACCAGTTATCGAGCAGTTATCGAGCCAGATACAAGTACGATGTTTTCATCGGCGGGTAGTTCAGACCGAGTCGCGAGCTCAATATTTCCAGCTTTTCACGTCGGCGCCGGGGGGCGCGGTGGCGGTGATGTGCTTGGCCATTTCCGGCAAGATGCGCAACGTGACGCTGATGTAGGCGTCGTCGGCCCAGTCCGGGCGGGTGCCGGAGAAGCAGTGCGGCGCGCCGGGACCGTAGTCGAAGACGGCGTCGGAGTGCGGGTTGCGCGTCTGCTTCAAATTGTCTTCCATCAAATGCACGGCCTTGTTCAGGAAGTAGGTGTCGGAATCGCCGACCGCGATGTGAATTTTTCCTTCGAGCTGCGGGCCGAGCTTCGACCAATCGCGATGCAGAATTGCGTTCAAATCGTAGTGCTCGCGCCAGTAATCCACCACGGATTTATCGATGTCTCCGGTGAGCTTATTGAAGACCGCGGCGGGATAGCCGTCCGGCCCCACCGGCGAATACACCGCCTGCCAAATATCGAATTGCTCGCCAGAACGCCCGTGGGTGCCCAGCGCCAATTCGTAATGAGCGATCTGATCCATCTCGGAAATAACGTCGCCATCGCCTTTGCGCACGGCGGGAATGGGCACCGACTCGAATGGGCCGCGAATGAAATACGCGTTGGTATTTTCGTAGAGGTTGGCGGTCTGGTAGCCGTGAAAATCGATCGGGTCGGGGCAGAAGGTCCAGGTGCCGTTGAAATAGTCGGGATAGAAAATCTGCGCGGCCAGCGATTCCCATCCGCCAGTCGAACCGCCGGATGTCACGCGGGCCCAGCCCTGACCGATACCGCGATACTGTTTTTCGATCATCGGAAGTAATTCCTGGGTGATGGCGTCGCCGTAGGGACCGAGGTTTGCCGAATTCACCGCGTAGGAATCGTCGAAATAGGGGTTGGCGTGATTCGGCTGGATGATCAACATTTTCGGCAGACGGCCGCTGGTCCAGTCGAGATAAAAATTGTACGCGGTTTGCTGGCGGCGCTGGGTGCGCTCGTCGGCCTTGGGGTCGGGCGGCGTGTCGCGCCAGCCGGCTCCGGCGCGGAAATGCGCGGCGAAATGATCCTGCCAAATCAATTCGGGATAATGCGCGTCGGGATGTTCGTCGAATCCCGGCGGCAGCAGCACCCAGGCGCTGAGGTACATGTCGCGGCCCCAGAATTTCGAAAGCATTTCGCTGCGCATCGAAACGTGTTTCAGGTATTTGGTGTCGGCATCGGGCGGCGGCGCCGGCGGATTTACTTGGTCCATGACGATTTTCACCGGTGTGGCGCTGGCCGGGTCTAGATGAATTTTCGCCACGGCGGAAATGGGATTGCCGGGTTTGCTGCCCCATTGCTGGCCTTCGCCGCGATCGGGCGGCAGCGAAACGGTGTGGCCATTGGCCAGATGAAAATCTTCGTAGACGTTGAAGGTGGCCTGCACGCGGTAATCGCCGGCGGGAAGATCGGCGAGTCGCGCGATGGGATAGCCGAAAACCGTATCATTCAGGGTGACGGTTTGCCCCTGCGCCAGGTTGGTCACATCCTGCCCGTAAATTTGCTGCGAGGTGTAGTCGTATCCGATTTGTTTGCACGGATCGCCATCGGCTGCTTTCGAAATGCAAACCAACACTCGGCCGGTCAGCGGATATTTCACGTCGAGCCCCGGCGCGATGGAGATTTCGATGGGTTGGCCATGCGCCGATGCAGACGCCGCAGCCGAAGCGCGCGCCGCAGATTTGGTTTGCGCCGGAGTGGAAAGAGAAGCGGCCGGGACGATCACGGCGAACACACACAAGCACATCGCGGCAATTTTCATAGGCCGCGAGAATAACAAAATCGGGAGCAGCCGCGCAGCGGTTTCTCAGCGGGACGGGGTATGTTCGAATGAAATGAGGCTTATGCGGACACCGCAGGCTTCCGGCGCATTCGCCGCCACAATCGCCACAGACCCCAAATGACACAAAGAATGACGACCAGCGCGGTGATGGCCAGCGCTCCCAGCACGCGATTCTGATCCATTACCGTGAAATGTCCGGCGGTGGCGTAGAAACCGTTGAAGGCTGCGAGCGTGGCGGGCAGCGTGAGCAAGTCGTCCTTGGTCAGCTGCAAGACATGCTCGTCGGGATGATACGACGCACCCAGATCGTACAGTTGCCAATTCTGGTTCACTTCGACGTGCGTGCCGAGCACCCAGGTCACCGGGCGGGTTTTGACGAAATCGATTACGCGCGCGGCGCTGGCCAGGTCCGCCATTTTATCTTCGACCAGCAAACGGCCGGGCAAAAAGAAATCGCCGGTTAGCAGCAGGCCGGTGCGCTCATCGTAGTAAACGACGTGGGCGCGATTGTGACCGGGCGAGGGGATCACGTCGACGGTGCGACCGCCCAGATCGATTTGCGCTTGACCCTCGGGCCAGGCGGGCAGGTTGAAAAACTTCTTCACGCCGTCGACATCGAACGGCGCAACCTGTACGCCGGGGAGGCCGGCGAACTGCACGTCGCCATCGCGATGGTCGGTGTGGCTGTGGGTGTGCACCACGAGCAAGGGAAGTTTTGCGTCGCCACGCTGCGGCAACAACCCGAGCACGGTTTTCGCCACCGGCATTTTCGCCGCGTCGGCGATGGCGCCGGTATCGATCAGCAGCGCTTTCTGGTCGCCGATCAGCAGGAAAAGAAAATTTCCTTCGGGGCTGAGGCATAGATTTTGGCGCAGGATGTAAGTTTGCGGCTCGTATTGGTGCACTTGCAGTGGCGGCTGCGTATCCGTTTTGCAATCCGGGGCGCCGGGATTCCAGCGCACGTCCATCGAGCCCGGAACAATCTGCTGCGCGCGCGTGTTCGTGGCAGCGCCGGCCACGAATAGGGCGAGCGCCACGCTCGCCACGCGAGAGAGAAGCCGCAATCTGCGAACTTTCATCGATACACTCCTGTTTTTTTGTGTGGCCCGTATGAATAGGTGCCCGATCATCGATAGGGGTCAGCGCCAACCCTGGCTCGACACACCAGTAAGCACACGACCATCGATTTATGCTCGGCGCGATCAAGGCGAACCCTCGGGCGGCGCGAAATTTGCGGTTACTTTCCCGGCGGATATTTCTTGAACATTTTCACGACCGAATTTTTGACCTGCTTTTCGTCGCCGCTCTGCGAGTTGGACACGCTATCGACCGTGGCTTGGCCGCGCCAAACCAGCTGCTTCTGATTCACGTCGTAGAGGTCGACGGTCATGATGCCCAAGGTGCGCGGCTGCTCGTAGGTGGTGGCCACGTCCGGAAATCCGCCGGCAACGCCCCAACCGCCCCAGCCTCCCCATCCGCCCCAAAAGCCGCCGCCGCCCCAGCCCCATCCGCCGAATCCGTCGCCGTCGGTGGTGGTGGTCGCATCGATCATTTCCTGCGTGGTGAGGTGATAGGCGACGTAAACATCCGGCTTGGCGCCAGCGGCCGCGAGCGTCAGGCCTTTGGCGGCGAGTTGCGCGTTGACGTCGGCCTGCACCCAGTCGACGTAAATCGATTTCTGTTCCTGCGGAGTGATTTTCCAGGCATACGTTTTATAGCCGGAAAAATTGTTGCCCTGCTTCCAGTTCACTTTGACGGTCTGCGCGAAAACCGGCGCCGCCAGGAAAATGGCGCACAGAAATGCCAAGATTCGTAGATTTTTCATTTTGATTCACTCCTCAGGTTTCTCAGATATTTCACATCGGGAACACGGAACGCGACGCGCTTCCGACGTGCGCTCGATGAACTCTCGACGCGCACAACATACCACCGGCATTGCCGCTGTTGAAGCTGATTTCCCAGGCTGCATAAAAAGCGAGGGCGCTCAGGGCGCGGAGGAGACTAAAGTATCGTTGTAGGAGTGCCGCGCCCAGCCCAGATAGTGCGGGTTGGCGCGATTCGCGTCGTCGAGCGCCCGCAGCATCTGCGGCAACTCCCCGGCGTAATCCGGCGTTCGCAGGCCGATGCTCATTCTTGCCAGATGGGGCTCCGCGCCCAGGCCATCGTAGGCCAGGTCCAGAAATTTCTTGCTGGCCGCCTGGGCTTTCTCGGCTTTTTGGGCAACGCTGTCGCCGTCATTCGCGGTGCTCACTTCATACATCATCAAGGTGATGCGTGGCACGGAGCCAAGCAACTGGCGGCGCTGGTCCACGGTGCCTTTGAGAATTTTATTCTGGATGTCGGCGTTCACGGTGAGCCGGACCGGTTCGGCGATGGCGCGCACCGCGAGGTAGGCGTCAATCAGCCCCGGCAAAAATCTTAAATTTCCCGGACCCTTATTTTCGGGGCGCTGCTGCGGCTCGAGGTCCAGATGAATGCCATCGAAGCGCTGCGCGCCGTGGCTGCGGTTAAATTGCACAATCGTTCGCACGCGATCGAGCAGTTTTTCAAGGTGCGCGCCGCCTTGGTCGGCGTTCTCGCTGGAAAATAGAGCCTCCACGCGGATATTCGCGCGATGCAGCGCGTCGATCATTCCGGCCATCTGATCCGCGGACATCATCTGTCCTTTTTCCGAAACCGACACGTACACTTCGGTGACGCCCTGCGCCCGGCAAAAATCGCGCAGCAGCGCCGCGCCATGCGCACCGCCCACCACCGTCGGCCCTTTCCACACCCAGAGACCATGCACCGGCGCGGCGGAGTCCGCCCGCGGGTGGAAGCTGGGAAGCGGCGGCGCGCCCCAAGCCATGAAACTAAATATCAACAATAAGATAACGGGTTTGCGCACGCTGCCACCTGTATCACGCGGATGATAGCACTTCGCGGCCTGAGCCTGGCGCAGGTCAGCTGGGCTGAGGCTTTCGGCGCGGATTACTGCACAGAAACGGAATTGCGGGCCAGGGGATTTAATCGGGCTACTGGGTGACGGTCAGCGTGAAAAGTTGGGTGTGGGTTAGACCGTTGGCGGTTGAGGCCGTCACGGTTACGACGTAGCTCGTGGCGTTGGGCGGCGTCGGCGGTTTCTGGCCGACGGTTCCCGCGCAGCTGGCGGTGACCAGCATCGCGGCGCCGAGAGCGAGAGTGCCAACGACTCGCGTGAAGCTTTTTGATTTTTGCGAGATTCCGATCAGTCCGAAAATTCCCGCGAAAGCGAGAATGGAGATCGACAGCGATGTCTTGCCCGGCGCGGGCAAAGACGGCATCGAGTTTTGGCTTGCAACACCCGGCCTCGCATTATTCGTGGCGGGAACCTGTACCTGCAGCATGGTGGAAACCGCGCTGCCGGACGGCGTCAGGCTTTGCGGGTTGAAAGCGCATTCCGCGCCGGCGGGCAGACCGGCGCAAGAGAAAGTTACCATCTGCTTGAATCCGTTTTCGGGCGTAACCGTCAACGAAAGGCTGGCCTCGCTGCCGGCTGCGACGGTCAATACGGAACTGCTCATGGCCAGCGAGAAGTCGCCGGCCGCGGCCGCGGCGACGGTCACCGTGGTTGCGGCGGATGTCGACGCGGAATAATTCGCGTCGCCGGAGTACGACGCAGTGATCGAATGCGTTCCGGCCGTGAGCGAGGTGGTGGCAAACTGCGCCGCGCCCGCCGCGAGCGTGACCATGCCGATTTGCACACCGCTATCGAGAAACGAAATGGCGCCGGTCGGCGTGCCGGAGCCGGATGCCGGCGCGACGCGCGCGGAGAAGGTGACGCCCGCGCCTGCCGTGATCTGCGGCGCCGAGGCCGAATCCGAAGTGGTGGTGCCGATTTTCGGGGCCGCCATAACCACGACGGTCACCGTCGCGGAAAGCGACGACGCGAAATTCGCGTCGCCGGAATAGCTCACGGTGATGGTGTGTGTTCCCACCGCGAGCGCGGTGGTGCTGAACGATCCGGCGGCGGCGACGAGCGTCGCGGTGCCGATCTGCGAGCCCTCGTCGCGGAACGAAAGCGTACCGGTGGGCGTGCCGCTACCGGAACCAGGCGCAACCATTACATTCAGCGTTAATGTTTGCCCGGTGGTGAGCTGCGTCGCCGACGGCATCACGGTGGTGGTCGTCGGAGTTTTCGCGGGCGCGGAAACCGTAACCGTCACCGCGCTCGATACCGACGCCGCGAAATTCGTGTCGCCGCCATACGAAGCGGTAATGCTGTGCGAGCCGCTGGCCAGCGCCGCAGTCATCAGCGTGGCAATGCCCGACGCGAGATTCGCGGTGCCAAGGGAATTGGCACCGTCCTTAAATGTGACGGTTCCGGTCGGAGTTCCGGAACCGGATCGCGGCGCGACCGTCGCAGTGAACGTCACACTTTGTCCGGTGGTGATCTGCATGGACGAAGCCGCGACTGAAGTCGTCGAAGCCGCGAGCGTGGCCGACGCCGGGGTGAAAACAAAAACCGTCGCGGAGTACGCCGGAAAATTGTAGGAGACGGAATTCGAGGCCACCGAAACGGGCGTCCCAGTAATGATCTGCGCCAGGTTGGCGTTGCTGTAGGTGAAGACCGCGGCGCTCGAATTGGAATTAAAATTCGCCAGCGACAGGGAAGTCTGAATGGCGCTGGTGGTTTTGTTGATGGCCACCACGGTCAGCGCGCCGTCCGCGGAACGCAACGCGCCGTACACCGAAAGCTGGCCCTGATCCGTGCTGGTCGAATTCACCGAAGTGTCGCCGAACTGGCCGCCGTTGCCGTCGAAATTGCGAAAGATGCGGACACTGTAGGCCAGCGGGTCGGTCGGCTTGGGCACATTCCACATATTCGCGAAGTCCAAGCCCTGCACGCCGTAGATGCCCAGCACATCGGTTTCGGTGAGCATGTCCACCAGCGGGTTGGTGCCCATGGCGAAACTGTATTCGGAAATCGAAAGCTTGGTGCCGGGATAGTAGGTTTGAATCCAGCTGCGGAAGCGCGGCAGCAGATTCATGGGCCCGTCGAAATAATATTGTTCGACCCAGGTTCCGGAATTGTAGGTGGGATCCCACAGCGAACGGGTGTCGGCCAGCTCCAGCGCGTCGGTGGATCCGCCGCCATAATAATGTTCGTCGAAATAATCCAGGATGCGCTGGTTGTTCGCCGCGTCGTAAGCGGCCATCTGCTGCAAATAATATTGTCCGGCGTACAAATTATTCTGCTTCGAAGGAGTTCCGATCCAGCCGCCCAGCGTGAAATCCACCGGGCCAAAAACTTTCGCCGAGGGATCGGTCTGCTTGATCATGGCCGCATACTGCTGGCCGAGGCTGATGATCGTGTCGTAATCGGGCTGCACCGGTTCCACGTCGCGATGCGTGTTGCTCCAGCCGCCGGGCTCGTTGTCCAGCTGGTAGTAGGGCACGCCGCCATTCGCGGCGGTCCCGAAAGTGGTGATCAGGTGCTGGATCCAGCCCTGCTGCAGCGCCACGGTGTTGTCGATGTGATTGGCGTAAACGTTGGTGTCGAGCAGTTGGGTGCCGTTGGTGGCGATGCTGTTTCCGCAATTGTCGCCGTTGGGATGGACGTAGGGATTGGTCGATTGCTGCGCGCCATACACCGAAACCGGAAAGCTGCAGCTCCACGCCGCGGATTTATTCACCCACGGAATAATCGGAATGGTCATCAGGGTGTGCGCGTTCGACGCCGTCTTGTACGTGTTGACCATCAAGTCGGCGGACGCGCTGGGAACGGCGGTGGCTTCGCCGTTGCCGCCCATGAAATACCAGTCAAAACCGGCGTTACTCGAATCGACCTGCCAGTTGTAGCGCGTGGTGCCGTCGCCACCCCAGCGAATATTGGGAACTTGAATTTCCTTGGCGAACGTCGCGTCGAGCCCGTAGTTCGCGATGCCATAAATATCGGGATTGATCGGATGGGGATTACCGGCCGCGTCTACGGTGAGAGTTGGCGTCGTAGCCTGGGCGTCAACGCGCGGGGCCGTAATCAGTGCCATCGCCGAAAACAAAACCAGCGTGGCCACAATATGGCAGCGGGCGGCGCGAATCGTGCTGCGGTGCATGACGGCTCCCAAGGACGCAAAATCGAGGAATTATCTTCGGATGGTAGAAGTTAGCGGCTCGGCGAGTCACGGACAATAGTACGCAGGGACAGCTGGTCACGACGCGCCTCAGCAAATCCTGTAATATCGGATCTGTTTTGTCTTTCGTGATGGCGACGCATACGACGTTGAACTGGTGGATTACCATTAGGCGGATTCGATGCCAAAACTAAAACCAGTCCATCCCGGCGAGGTGCTACGAGAGGAATTTATGATTCCTTTCAATCTCAATGCCAATAGCTTGGCGCTCGCTTTGCGCGTCGCGCCTCCGGCCGTCTATGAAATCGTCAAAGACGAGCGCGGCATCTCTTCGGAAATGGCTTTGCGGCTGGGGCGTTACTTTGGGACGACGGCCGACTTCTAGGTCAATCTTCAATCTCACTACGAACTGTCCACTTCGAGGCAGCGCGCCGAAGAGAAAATCATTCAAGAGATCCAACCCCTGACGACGAACGCCTAATCGCCGTTACTTGCGGTGTCGATCACTTCACGCAGGCGGCCCGTGGTCACGTCGTAGACGAAGCCGCGGGTCACGACGCTTTTCGGAATCCACGGATGGGTGCGGAGTTTCTGCAGTTGGTGCCGCACATTTTCCTCGATGTTCTGGAAGGCGTGGAAAAACGCCGGCGCGATTGCGGCAGTTCCGGCGCGGTTCTGAATCCGGGTGCGCAATTCCTGCTCGGTGGTGTGCGTCAGCCCGCAATCGGTGTGATTGATGACCATAAATTCCTCGGTGCCCAGCAAATAATGGGAGATCAGCAGGGAACGCAGCGAATCGTCGGTGACGATGCCGCCGGCATTGCGGATGATGTGCGCATCGGCCGCCTTCAATCCCAGCGTCAGGATCGACAGCCGGGTGTCCATGCAGGTCAGCACCGCGAGCTTGCGCTCCGGCCGCGGCGTCAGCTTGCGCAGCTCGTGGGTCTGCGCGTATTTCTCGTTGGCGATCAATACTTCGTCAATCACGCTCATGGCTCGACAGTGTAACCTCCCCGCCGCATACGGCAAAACACTTAGCCCTGCGGTACAGGAGAAAGGACAACTCAACACGGCGCACAAATATCGATAAATTTATTTGTATCTCGCGGCGATTTGGGCGAAATTGAATCGCAGATCGAAGGCGCGCTCCCCAGCCCGCTTCGTCGTAGTTTCGCTCCGCGCCTACTTACTTCGCAGAACCGGCTCAACTCTTCGGAACAGGAGTTTCTGATGAAGACTCTCAAAGTAATTTGTCTTGCCGCCCTCTTTTCGGTCGTGACGTCCTTTGCGGCCCAGGCTCAAACGATTTTGGTGGACGCCGACAAAGTCAATTGTCCGACGGCGACCTTCTCGGCGATTCAGCCGGCCATTGATTCGGCCAGCCCCGGCGAAACCGTAAGGGTGTGCAAAGGCGTGTATCACGAGCAGCTGATCATTTCGAAATCCATCAGCGTCCTTGGCGATCCCGGCGCGGAATTAATTCCCACGGCGATGACCGCCAACGCCACCGGCGCGACGGTGGCCGACCAGATCGCCGCGGCCATCGTGGTAAAAAATACGACGGCTGCGATTGTCGGCGGGTTCTACATCGACGGATCCAGCAACGGAATCCTGGCGTGTGCGCCGCGGCTGATCGGCATCCTGGTGCAGGATGCATCGGCGACCATCCGGAATAATGCGGTGCGCCATTTCCGTTTGGCTCCCACGTTTCCCGGATGCCAGAGCGGCAACGGCATCGAAGTGGAAACCACCTCCGGCGGATCGTCGGACGTGGTGTTGAATTCCAACAGTGTCGACGACTACCAGAAAAACGGAATCACCGCGAATGAAACCGGATCGAACGTCACCATCCGTTCGAATTTCGTCTCGGGAATCGGGCCCACTACCGGCGCGGCGCAAAACGGAATCCAGATCGGTTTCGGCGCCACCGGCTTGATCGAGTCGAATACCGTGGCGAATAATGTGTGGTCTCCATGCGTTTCGGTTGCGGATTGCACCGCCACCGGCACCGGCATTCTGATCTTTGGCTCCAACAATATTCGTGTTCTGCAGAATAACGTGGGCACGAATCAGGTTGGCATCTTCACTAACGGTTCGAACACGGTGATCTACGGGAACAGCATTTTCAATTCGCTGGTTCTCGATGGCATCGCCATTGCTTCGAATCGTAACAAAATACTATCGAACGAAATTGCGCAGAGCGACGAGGCCGGGGTGGACATTCAGGGCAACTTCAACGACCTCATCGCCAACGATTTTCTGGGCGCGGAGTTCGGCATCCTGATCGAGCCGGGTTCCACCAACACCCTCCGCACCTTGAACACCTTCCACGCCACGCTGACCAGCGTGCTGGACGCTTCGGCCACACCCGCAGTGGCGCTGATGGATGATTCGGCAGCAAGTGTCGCCACGCCGAAGGCCGCGAGCGTGCCCAGCGTGCCAAAAATAAACATAGCCCAGCGCGTTTCGCCGTCGCGCTAGGGCCTGTTTCGAGGCACGGCTTCGGCCGTGCCTCAACACTTGCTGGGCGACTAGGGCTTAAAAGCAGGATCGCCTTCACTCGCTCGCCGAAAAAATGATCGCACGCACCCAGCGACGGCCGTCATGGCGAATCCGCCCAGTATGAGCGTGAGCGGAAACCCAAACGGGCTGCCGGCGTTTTCCGCAGCAGAGAGTGGCGACAGGTTTGGTTCGGATGTGCTTCCGATTGCCGCATCGATGGCAAAACTGCCGCCGGTAAATAGAATTGCGACGATTGCGAGAACGGCCCATTCCATAGGTTCGGAAGCTATCTCGACGATTTTCCGGTCATGCCACACATACAAAGCCAGTCCTGCCGCGACAGCGTATGCCAGGAACATATAGATGATCCGATACTCTCCATTCGGCATAATCCAACGAAAGAGCACAAAGGCTTCCACTGCCACCACGGCTAGCCCAACTGCGTCTCCGATCATCGATTGACGGCTTGACGTAAGACCTCCAACCTCGACCATTCGGAAGTTACTCCTTGGCCGTTTCCACTTTTTCCGGAACGAAGTAAAGCAATGTAGGGCCGAAGATCAGCGCGAACGCGAGATACGGATGAATGTACGCCGCGGGAACAGCGAGCGTGTACAGCACCAGCGCCCAGCGGTTGCGGCGCTTGATGGTCCGCGCCATCGCGCGCAATTGTGGGTCATCGCCAAAATCGCTGACTACATTGCCTTGCAAGAAGTGAAACGAGATCGTGATCAGCACAAATTCGAGTGCGTATAGTGCGGTGGTGAAAGAATTCAGGCGATTCTCCGCCAGGAAAGCGGTCAGGAAAGGAATCAGTGACACAAAAAACAGAAACAACAGATTGGTCCAGATGATCGACGGGCGCGCGCGTTCGACGTAACGCAGCAGGTGATGATGATTGACCCACACCACGCCCACCAGAATATAGCTGATCGCGTAGCTCAGAAACGTCGGCCACAATTCGCGCATAGCCCCGAACGATGCGTCGTGCGGCGGCTTTAGATCCAGCACCATGATGGTGATGATCACGGCGATCACGCCGTCAGAAAATGCCGCCAGCCGTTCCGGTGTGGGATCTTTTACTTCCATTTCAGTGCCAGCCGCCCATGAGATTTGGTGCGCCATAATATTACAAAAAACTAATTCGCACCGACGCCTGCTCTTAATTTCTTGACTCTTGCCGCGCAAGGTCTATAGTCGCGCCAACCACATCTTTGGGAGCGAGCTATTCCGAGGGAAGCCAACTCTCGCTCGTCCCTCCCATTCTTGTGATTCGGTCTACGGCTCGATCGTTTCACGGTTCCCGCGACATCCAACTCAATTCGAATTGAATAAAGGAGACGTTCAAACGTGTTCAGAAAAATCGCGCTCGCGTTCAGCTTGCTTGCTCTTGCTCTGGGAATTTCGGCCACGGCCGTTCGCGCCCAATCCACACCCGAAGTGAAAGAAAAACCGGCGATGTACACCTATGCCAGCATCTGGACCATCCCACGCGCACAATGGGGCGAAATGGCAAAGTCCGACGCCGCGGATACGGACACCATGGCCAAAGCGCTGGCCAGCGGCGCGATCGTCGCCTACGGCCACGACACTGCCCTGGTGCACACCGTCGACGGCCCGACTCACGACGAGTTCTGGTCGTCCATGTCTATGGCCGGCCTGCTCAGCCTGCTCGACCAGTTCTACAAAAACGGCAGCGCCGCCAACCCGGTTTTGAGCTCCGCGACCAAGCATTACGACGAAATTCTGGTCAGCCGGTATTACAACTGGACTCCGGGATCGTGCAAGGGCTGCTACACCCACGGGGCATTCTACAAATTGAAAGCCGATGCGCCGAACGACGGGGTGGAAACGCTCAGCAAGAATCTGTTCGTGCCACTTTTTGAAAAGTTGCTCGCCGCGGGCGCCATCAAGGAATACGAAATCGACACCCAGGCCATCCACACCAGCGCGCCCGGCTCGTTCGCCGTTTTTTACATCACGCCGAATGCTGAGGGCTTGGACAAAGTAGACGACGCCATCACCGACGTCGTAAAGAACAATCCGCTGATCAGCCCGGCGGTCGGGTCGATCCTCGATTCCACCGGGCATCGTGACGAACTGACCCGGACCGACGCCACCTACAAATAGCCGCCGATTTTCGCGACGGCGCAAACCCGCGGGCGGCGAGTGATCAATTCGCCGTCCGCGTTTTTTGTTTTTAGGATCCAAAGATTTTGAGGGTGCCCATCCTTCCCGCTCTTGGAAGGGCGGGAGAATTCACGGCGACGCGACAGGGAATCGCGATGTTCATCGAATACTCCGACATTCTCGACAAAATTCCGGAAGCGCCGCAGTGGTGGGACGAGCATCGCGTGCCGCGCTATTCACGCCTATAACCATTAGAGTGATGTCATCCCGTTGCGAGCTCCGACCTTGATTGACAACGGCTAGTGCTCGCCGCGGTCAACCGTCACTCGCCGCTATGCCTAAATATGGCGTCTCTTTCGCAGGGCGAAGAGCGCGACGAAGTAACAAAAAGCCCACGAAACCAGGACGTATCCCGCGGAATACAGAAGATATTTCCACTCACCGGTACTTGCGCGGTACGAATAGTCCACCGTTTGAAATTTCTGCTTGAACGGCTCGTAGGTCGGCGCGGCCAGATAAATAACGTAGAAGAATTTCTCCAGGACCCGAATTCCGAGGTGAGCGTGACCATTGGCGGAACGAATCATGGCCTGCGCCCATTCCTGCGCTGAGAAAAAACTAGCTTCGTTGAAAATCAGGATCACTGCAATGGCCAGCGCGGGATGCACCAGCGTGCCCAGCAGCAGCGTGTAACCGATGACGATCAACGAGATAACGAATGAATGTAGCGACATAAATAGTAGTCCCGCACGAACCGGCACATGCCAGCACAGCGACAGCGCGATGGTGCTCAGCAACACGCCGGCCGTCAGTAGGAATGCGACGAAAGCAGCGGAAAGGAACGCCGACGCCAGCCATAACCCCGGAGGGCAGGGCTTGGTGAAAACCATCTTCAGGCTGCGGTTGCGCAAATGCGATGAGACGATAAATAGACCAAGGCCACCGGAGAGGATTTCAACATTGAAAGCCAAAGTGTCAAAGATCTGACGCAAGGTGTTGAAATGTTCAACTCTCGAGTCGCTGAAAAACGTCGGCAGCATGAACAAGCCGCTGATGAGCAAAAAAACGATGGCGAACGCCAAAAGCAGGCGGCTCCGCCGATAGAAGGTGAAATCCGCGCGCATGTTGGCGCGAAGCATTTCGCCGAAGGCGGCTCGTGGCAGCGGCTCGCTGGGAATCTGTGCCGGCATCGGCAAGCTTTGTGCGCTCAGGCTCATGCCGCTGGTCCCTCCGCTTGAATTATCCTGAAGAAAGATTCCTCCAGCGAACGCTTGCGTAGCGAGCACTCATGCACGTTCAGGCCGGCGTTGCGCGTATAATCCATGAAATCGTACAGACGCTCCCTGGGCAAGCTGGCCTTCACTAGATTTCCGGTGCGCTCCACGGATGAAATATAATCCGGCAGGTCGCCGTTCGCTTCGAAGGTGATGCCGTAGATTTCGCGTTCGGTGGACAGCAGATTCTGCAGGTCATCTTGCACCACGACTTTTCCGCGATCGACAATCGCCACACGATTCGCCAGCATTTCGATTTCCGAGAGCACGTGCGAATTCATCACGATGGTCGCGCCGCGACGATGAATTTCGCGCAGGGCTTCACGAAATTCGCGCACCATCAGCGGATCCAGACCGCGCGTCGGCTCATCCAGGAATAGCAATCGCGTTTCATGAATCAAACATTGCGCGATTCCGACTTTCTGCTTCATGCCCTTGGAGCACTTGGCCAATCGTAAATCTTTAAAGGGTCCGAGGCCCAAGCGATCGAGAGCCTCGTTCACCACCCGGTCCGGGATGCGCCGACCGTAGAGCGAACTGTAGTAGCGCGTAGCTTCCGCGACGGTGAGATAGAGGTGATAGTGCGGCTCTTCCGGCAGATACGCGACATTTTCATTGAACGGAGATCCGAGAGTAGGAGCGTGGCCCATCACTTCGACTCGTCCGGACGTGGGCTTCATCAATCCCAGCAGGCAATACATGGCGGTAGATTTTCCCGCCCCGTTTTGGCCGACCAGAGCGAAAAAGTCCCCGTCGCGAACTTCCAGGTTCAGCCCGTTCAAGGCGCGCAGCTTGCCGCGCCAGAAGCTGCGGCGAAATTCAACGTGGACGTTATCGGCGATGATCACATCGGCCCCTGACAAAAGCGTTTGTTCAACGATTTCACGATGACGGCGTCGGACTGGTCTTTGAAATCTTCCTTGCCCAACGCCGTCTTGATATTGCGCGACGTAGCGCAGGTGCATTTCTCAACTTTCTTGTCGCAGCCGCACGGGCAGTCCATGGCCGCGGCAATCCGGGCACCGCGTGCGTCCAGCTTCGTGGTATCCACAACCAGGACATCCTGCTCCGGACGAACCGACGGCAACGCGGGATGAGCCAGTGCTTCGCGGGAATAATCCGCGGGCGAAATCGCTTCGCCGGCTTGAAGCTGTCGCCGATTTTCGACGAGCAGGTTATCGAAAGCAACCTCGGCGTTGGCGATCGATCCTGTTTCGTAAAACTGTACGCGGCCGTTCACCCCAATCAAAACCGTGGTCGGAAACGATCGAACGCCGTATTGGTTTTCAATTGGGCCCTGATCGATTCCCACGGGGAAGTCGACCTTCAGATCGTGCACATAATCCGTTACCAATTCAGCTGTTTCGGCGGAGTCGATGCCTATCAGGATGAAATCGCGGTCTTTTTCTTTGGTGTAATACTGATTTAATTCGGGTGTTTCCGCGCGGCAGGGCTCACACCAGGTCGCGAAGAAATTGAGTACCACGATCTTTTTTCCGACCGCGTCGGCCAGATGGAAGCGCTGGCCATCCGTGTAGGTCAGCTCAAAATCGGGCGCGATCTGGCCGCGCCATTGTTCCTGGTTGCGCAGAGTGTTCGCATAGTTCTCAACCAGCTTGTTGTCGGGTTTGGGTTTGATCTTGTAATGAAAAAAGCCGAGCGCGGCCGCGCTGACAACCATCGCGACGTAAAGGAAAGTTCGGTTCACATCGCTCCGATTCGGGTTTGGCCCGAGGATTTAGCGATTTGCAAATACCGAGCGCCTAAATTCGAGGTCACGCCGGCTATTGCAACAGAAATCTCGCAATTCCTCTAGCCCCGGCATAGTGCAGGTGTGGCGTCTTGGTTACGGTAACGACCGTATAACACCAAAACGGCCTGCATCCCTAGAACATTTTTCACGGGCTACCTATCTTCGCGTCTCTTGCGAAGGGTGGGGATTTGCGATTTCGCGTCGCGCGTCAGGTTGCCGGTTCTGGTGGCAGAGGTCCTGCTCCTGAAGGAAACGGATTCGTGGGTGTTGGCGGTGTTTGTGGTGATGGCGGTGGCGCTGGGGAAGGCATCGGCCACAGAAGATCTGCCAGCGGCGGGTAGCGCGGGGCGAAAAAATAAATGGAGTAGGCTGGGAAAAATACCATCGCCGGGACATAGATCAGCGAAACGATGGCCACCAGAAGGGCCAGCAGCCACACCGCCGCCATCACCGCGGCCGCAATGGTGAAAACGTTCCACGACAAACCCGCGGCTTTGCCGCCCAGCACCGCAACAAGTCCGAATCCGCCGACGGGGATCAGCACCAGCAACAGGACCACGAACGTGATGATGCCGAAAATGATGGCGGCCGCGATGGCCAGGACCAGTTTCATTCCAATGTATCCGGCGTAGCCAACTTTTTCCTGCTGCACGCGCGTCAGTAGCCGCCGCCAGCCCTCCATCGCGCCGATATTTTCGAGGGCCATCTGCGGCACCACAAAATCCTTGGTCATCACGCGGATTACCGCCACCACGGCGATGATCAAAAAGAGCAGCAGGAAAAGCGCGACGCCCGCCAGCACCAATCCCAGAATATGTTCGCGCGGAAATGTGAACCAGCCCAGCCGCCAGATCAATAACGCCGGAACGGCGAGCAGCACCAACAGGCCGGTCGTGGTCAGCAGGGAAAAGACCAACTGCCACCAGAACAAACGTAGTCCGATCGTGCGGCGCCGCGCCCATCCGCGCCGGATGTGGCACTCGCGCGCGATCACGCTATCGAACAGAATAAAGCGCATCACGCTGCTGATGTAAGTGAACAGCACAATGAGCGCAAACCCAACCAGCAGGACGATTGCGAAGCTGGCCGCCACCATCAGCGGATGTTCGCCGATCCACGGTGGCCGCGCCGCCAGAAACGCCTGCGACGAGCCGTGCCCCACCTGGCCGCCATGGCCCGCCGGCATATTGAAATTAACGCCGTTGCATCCGCCGGAACTCATTTCGCCGGCCAGCACGCCGACGAACGCCAGCCGCATCCACTGCCCGAAGTGGAAGCGATGAAATACCTGGTTCTTGGTGTGCTCGATGGCGGGATGAATCGCTTCCGACGCGGAACGTGGCGGCAACTTCGCACCTCACGGAGTACCTGCGCGGCTCAATGTAATGCAAAAACGCCATCGTGGCGAGCAGTGCTTGGTGGCGCAGTGGTGCGCGGCGCGCAGCGGGGCGCTGCGTGGCGTCTAGTGTTCCGGCGTGGCAGTGCGGCGGCGCAGTTCATCTTCGAAGTTGAGTAGGAAGGTGGCTTTCACGGTTTCCGGGGCGCTGCCGGGGATGGTGGAGCGGACCAGCGCCACGACCGTTTTGCCGTCTGCCGAGATGTCGAAATTCGGATCGCCGGTGGGAGCGACAAGGCGGCGTTCCGACCAGAGGCGCGGTTTGCCGGCTACGAAAGAATCGCCACCGGCGGTGTACGGCACCGACATGATCTGGTCGTCGAGATTTTCGAAAAACAGAGTCCTGCCATCGCGCGTCCAGCTGGGCCGCGTGCCGCCGCCGGTGGAGACCTGCCATTTTCCGCCGGTCTGCGAATGGAATGGGCGAACATAGACTTCGCGGGTGGACGATTCGTCGGAGCAGTAGGCGATCCATTTTCCGTCCGGCGAAATCGCGGGCTGCACTTCATTCGCGGGAGTGCCAACCAACAATTCCGGCCGGCCGGCTTTGGGGCGATCGGGATCCGCGAGATCGAGCGGCAGCAAATAAATGTCCGAATTGGTTTGCGAGCCGGTGTGGTACGCGAGATATTTGCCGTCGGGCGAAAACGACCGCGGCGTCACCAGCGTCTTGGCCTCCAACAGGGTTTGCGCGCCGCCCGCGCCGTCGCTGCGAATCCACATCAGCGATTGCGTGTCGCCCACGATCTGCTGAAAGACGATGTGCTTTCCATCGGGTGTCCAAACCGGGTTGTAGCTGAGCTGCCCGGTGAAAGTGAGGCGGGTGAGCGCGTCGTCTTGAAAATCGTACACGTAAATGTCGAGGCCGCGCGATTCGAGTCCCAGGGCCAGGCGTTTCCCGTCAGGCGAAAAGCGCGGCGTGAAGTAGGTCTGCGGCTTGGCGATTTGGGTTTGCGTTTTGTTGGAACCAAATCCAAAAACCGGCGGCCCGGTGGGACCATCCCAACCGACCATCGACCAGATATCGGGCGAGGCCTTTCCGCTTTGATAGAAGAACACGCCATTTTCGGAAAAATCGAACTGCCCGGCACCGGAACTCTCCAGACTGGCGACGTCATCCAGAACCGGAACCGGACTGCCCAGCGGCTTCAGCGCGTTGAGATCGCGGACGGGCGGCGTGGCCCCGGCCATCGCTTCGGCGAAAAGAACTCCGCCGTGGATGTAGAGCAGAAATCCGCCGGGAGTGATGCGCCCGAAATACCCGCCGGTCTGCAGAATTTTGCGCTGGCCGGTTTTCAGATCGACGGCCTCCACGTTGGCGTTTTCGTAGCCGCTCAGATTGCCGCTGGAGGTGAACACCGCAACTCTTCCGCCGGGCAGCGTCTGCGGCCAGCGATGCGTCGATTCTCCGGCGCTCAATTTGGTCAGCGACTCCGGCGGCGAGCCGCCATCCGCGGAAACGCGGTATAGACCGGTGGTGTTGATCAGCGAGGCGACGATCGTTCCGTCGTCACTCCAGCTGGCCCCGCGCGCGTTGGAGGCCTCCGCGAGAGCCACCGGCGCGCCGCCGTTCGCCGATATTTTTTTTAGCTTGGTATCGGCGAAGAATCCCAACCACTGGCCATCGGGAGAGAAAAAGGGATCGTGGCCGCCCTCGGTTCCGGCAATCGCGACGCCCGAAGCTTTGTCCATCATGCGCATGGCCAGCATTCGTGGGCCGTTTGGCCCGCGAACGGTGTAGACGATGCGGTCGCCGTTGGGTGAAATCGCGCCGAAAGTGGAAGCGTAGACGGTGTCGATCACGCCAGTGCCCAGATCGGTTTGGAAGCGCATCAGCGGAAGAGGTTGGGCGTTGGACGAGGCGCGGTAGGCGCGCCAGGCGGAGAACGAGGCGAAGGCCGCGATGAGGAACAAACCGCCGGCGATAGCCCAGGGCAGCCAGCGCGCGGCGTTCACTTCGGTCGCGCCCGCTGCGCCGGGGAGGGAAGCGGACTTTGGTGACCAGGTCGCGTGCGCGCCTTCTTCCAGCGCGATGCGCACGTCGCCAATCGCTTGCCAGCGTTTGCGTGGATCTTTGCGCAGGCAGCGCTCGACGATGAACCGCGCCGGCTCCGGCAGCGCGCTCAGGTCCGGTTCCTTGCTCAGCACCTCGACGAAAATATCGGAAACGGTTTCTCCGCTGAACAGCGGCTTGCCCACGATGATTTCGTACAGCACCGCGCCGAAGGCCCAAATATCGGTGCGCTTGTCGACCACTTTGCCGCGGGCCTGCTCCGGGCTCATGTACGCGGCCGTGCCCATGATCATTCCGGCGCGAGTAGGCGAAACGCTCATCGTGGGGGAATTGCTGGGATCCACATCCTGCTGCTCGCGGTTTTCCACCGAGGCGAGGCCAAAATCGAGAACTTTTACGACGTCTTCGGAAGTAACCAGGATATTGGCCGGCTTCAAATCGCGGTGTACGATTCCTTTCTCGTGCGCGGCTTCGAGCGCGGAGGCGATCTGCTGCGCGTAATTCAGTGCGGTCTCAAGCGGCAGCGGACCTTTGATCGGAGCGCCGGGAACCAGCTCCATCACCAGCGCGCGCACGCCGGCCGTGGTGCCGGCCTGCGATTCTTCAATGCCGTAAATTTGCGCGATGTTGGGATGATTCAGCGACGCCAACACTTTGGCTTCGCGCTCGAAACGCGCCAGCCGCTCCGGATCGCGCGCCAGCGCGTCCGGCAAAACCTTGATCGCCACCGCGCGATCCAGTTTCACATCGCGCGCGCGATACACTTCGCCCATGCCCCCGGCGCCGAGCGGCGCCTGGATTTGGTACGGCCCTAAATTTGTGCCGGAGTTGAGTGCCATCAGCCGGTGCGAATTATACAGGCAACGGCGGGCATTTCGTGGCCTTTGACGCCGCCACGCAGCGCGAAAATCCCCATCCTTCGCCAACTGCGCGAACGATGGGCCACCCGGAAATTCAGGATCAAATTCAGCGCCGGTTTCCGGTGGTTAAGGGAGGGGAATGCGGTACAGATTCCGGCGCGTGGTGGTGCGCACCAGAGCGTAGACGGACGTGCTTAGCGCCGATTCCGGATGGTCATGGATCATTACCGCACCTTTGATGTTGGCGACATCTTTCGGTTCGAGGAGTCCCGAGGCCGGCAATTCGGGCAGTTGTGAGCCGGGAGCGGTCGGCAGCACGTACGTGTCTGGATCCTCCCATTTAATTCGGATGAATATAAATTTCCCCGAAGTATCCCATGCGATCGCGCAGTAGGCCAGGCAAAGCGTAACCGGTTCGCCGCCATCCACCGGAAACGCCTTGACGCCCACGGGATGCTGCGGGTCCGACGTGTGTGAGCCAGCCGCTAACCAGCGGCCGTCCGGCGATAGCCCGTGGATATCAAAAATTGCGGCAGGAGATATTTTCTGGCGGCCGGTTCCGTCGGTGTTCATCCGGTACATAAAATTCGATCCGGCTTCACGCGAGCGAAAGACCAGGCTGCCGTCAGGCCGGAAGTTCGGGGAATCGTCAATGCTCTGGGACGACAACTGCCTGGGAGAGAAGAGGCGATTGGTCGAAGCGATCCAGATACTCGATTTTCCATTCTTGTCCTGGGTGGCGAAAACCACCGACTTGCCATCCGGTGAAACCGAATAGGAGTCCATGGCGTAGCCGGGCAGCAGCCGCTGGGCATTTTCGGCGCCCAAGTCTTTTTGCCATAGCTCGCGCTTCTGAGATGAGCCGCTGGTCATCAGGAAATAGATACTCTTTCCATCCGCAGAAAAAATAGGCTGCTCGGCGCTTCCTTCGGACGAAATCTGATGGTCGCCGTCTTTATCGTGAAGCCAGACCGTGCTGTCCTGCGAGCCCACCGAAGTAACCAGCGATTTACCATCGGGCGCCATGGCCATCCCTTCTTGGGAAGTCGGCCCAAAGGTGATTTGTTCCGCTTCGCCGCCGGGAAAACGCATCCGCCAGATGTGAAATTTATCGCTGGCCGCGTTGAAATACAGCCATTTTCCGTCCGGCGACCACGCGCCGGAAATGCAGGGCTTATCAACCGGGCCGATCAGTCGAGGCGGCCCGGGCTGCGCAAACGGAACCACGCGACAGGCGATCAGTTGGCCGCCGCTGCCCATTTCCACCACCAGCACGTTTTTCCCGTCCGGCGAAAGATAGGAATGATGGGCCATGCTGCGATCGCCTTCCGGCACGTATACGTCGCGGCCCTGTCCGCGCGATTCATCGGTGGTAACCAGGGCCATTTGCAAGCCCTGCTTGATCTCAGAGAAGAGCACGCGGCTACCGCCGTCGATCCAGGTTAGGGACGATGCATTCGGCAAAAAAACGCGAGGCTCGCCGCCCAGCACCGGAACTTCCCAGACTTCCCACGGCCCTGCAGTGCTATAGGCAATCCGAGTGTTGTCCGGCGAAAAAATCGGGCTCAACTTTAAGGTGCTGTCGTGCGTCAGCTGCACCGGCTCACCATCGGGCAGGAACTGCACATATATTTGTCCCGGACCGAAAAATGATTCGGTTCCGCGGATGAACGCCAGCATTCTTCCATCCGAAGACAGCGCGGGATAAACCGCGGAATCGGTGAAAAAAGTAAGTTGCTGCCAATCGGCGCTGGAAGGTGGCGCCGCGTGTGGCGAATGACGCCAGAGGAAAGCACCGGCCAGGGCGCCCAGCAGCAAGACGATCGGAATCGCCACGAAAAGAGCGCGCTTCCCGCGGGATGAAGTATTTCCGGCCGGCAGCACGCCGCCCGGCGCCGGGAACGTTTCAGCAGCGGCGGACGACTCGCGCGCCGCGGGCAGTGGCAGGCGCGCCGAACTGCTGTCGCGTTTCAGCCTCTGCAATTCCGCGCGCATGTCGGAAGCGTGCTGGTAACGCAAGTCGCGGTCCTTATCCAAAGCCCGCGCGATGATGTGCTCCAGGGTCGGCGACAATTGTGGATTCAATTGCGACGGCGGCGTCGGATCGCGATTGAGAATGGAATCGAAAACCATTCCCGCCGTGTCGCCGCGAAACGGCAGTGCCCCGGTCGTCATCTGGTACAGCACCACGCCAAAAGAAAACAGATCGGTGCGCCCATCGAGCGCTTTGCCGCGCACCTGCTCCGGAGACATATACGAAACCGTTCCCACCGCCATGCCGGGGCTGGTCAGCAATTCTTCGCGAGGCGCGGTGGGCTGGGCGGAGACGCTGACCCCTGCTCCTCCGCCGGCCACTTTGGCCAATCCAAAATCGAGAATCTTGGCATGCCCGCGTTCGGTGACGAATATATTGTCCGGTTTGATGTCGCGATGGACGATACCCTTGGCGTGCGCCGCGTCCAGCGCGTCGGCAATCTCAATCGCCAGGCCCGGAATGGATTCCAGTTCGAGCGGGCGTCCGCCGATGGCTTGCTTCAAGGTCTGGCCATCGAGCAGTTCCATCGCCAGGTAAACGTTGCCGCCGTCTTCGCCGATATCGTAAATGGTGCAGATATTCGGATGATTCAGGGCCGACGCCGCCTGCGCTTCTCGTCGAAATCGTTCGAGGGATTGCGCATCTTTGGCTAAATCTTCAGGCAGGAATTTCAACGCCACGAAACGATGCAGGCGGGTGTCCTCGGCCTTGTAAACCACGCCCATTCCGCCGGCACCGAGCTTCTCGATGATGCGGTAATGCGAGATCGTGCGGCCGAGCAGTGAACTGGAATCCACCATCCGGCAAGCATCTTAGGTTGCGCCCCGCGGGCAAGTCAACGAAGGCGGAGAAGAGCGGCTGCGCCTACGTGACGCTCGCGCGTTTTCAATTCACGCCGTCGGCGATGTAGATCTGATCGAGCAGGTGGGTGACTGTGCTGGCGACGGATTTTCCGTCGGGGGTTACCGAGCTGGGCGCCACCGTTGCGGCGCCCACTAAATCGGG